>Ga0194133_10006636_pt1 | contig 14153 bp, 12 predicted proteins | sample TA2KigOf40mmetaG_FD_155448 | JGI IMG/M metagenome (GOLD analysis project Ga0194133, IMG submission 155448) | Freshwater microbial communities from Lake Tanganyika, Tanzania - TA2015055 Kigoma Offshore 40m | ecosystem: Environmental > Aquatic > Freshwater > Lake | place: Tanzania: Lake...
TATAGATTTTTTTAGTGATGAAGTTTTTTTTCAAACAATTTTAAATGATTTTATAAGTAAAAATAAATTTATTTACTTAACTTCTAATAAATTATCAGGAAGCATTTCATTTAAATTAAAAGATTTGGTTTCACGTTTAAACTCATTAGTTACTGTTGCAATTACTAATCCTTCCGATGAACTATTTTACCAAATCTTAACAAAGATGCTTTCAGATAAACAAATTAATATTACAAAAAAAGAAGTCGATTTTGTTTTAAAAAATATTGAGAGAAGTTATGAGGCTGCTTCAAAATTTGTTAAGAATTTAGATGAGTTATCATTGTTATATAAAAAAAAAATAAATACAAAAATTATTAATCAAGCAATAAATAATATTACTTAATTTTTTTTAAGTTTTTTTTAAAATTTAAAATTAATTTCGTTAAAATTTTAATATCATTTTTATTTAAATTTTTTGAGATAATAGAAATTTTTTCATTCTTTATATTCCTTATAATTTCTTTATCAGAAAATACCCAATTTTTCGGAAGATTAATTTTTTTTGCTATTTTATTTCTTAAACTTATAATTTTAATAAATTTTTTGTTATTTAAAATATTATTACCTAATTTTTTTTTAAAAATAATAGAATAATCTTCGTAGGATATTTTATATATTTCTCTTTTTATTAATTTATTAAATAATTTTAATTTATTATTTTTAATTAAATTATTATTTAATTTATTAAAAATTATTTTAAGATAATAAACATCATTAATTAAGTAATTAATTTTCTCTTCACTAATTGGTCTTTTGAGCCAATTTTCTTTTTGTAATGACTTATCAATACTAATCTTGCAAAAATCTTGGACTAATTTCTTATAAGACGGTGTTTCGTTATAACCATTAAACAACGCTGCTATTTGCGTATCAAAAACAGTAAATAAAATTTTTTTAGCAATTGTTAAAAATATTTCTAAATCCTGTCTAGAAGAATGGATTATTAGTGTATTTTTCTTTTTATTTAAGAATTTAAATATTTTTTTAAAATTAATTTTTTTTTCTAAACAATCAATAATCCCAACATTTTTACCATCAAAAATTACTACAATTGATAGAACCGATTTGTATGTAGATCTTCTTTCAAATTCTGTATCAAAATAAAATTTTTTTTTATTTTTAATTTTTGTAATAAACTGATCTAGTTCTTTGTTGTTTCTAATAAATAAGAAATTATGATTGTTTTTTTTGAACATTAACTGTATTTCAATTTATTATTAAAAAGGTTGATTTGATTTGAATAGATATAGAACTCACAATTGCGCAGAACTTACAATTAATAATATTGGTAAGCAAATTATTCTATCTGGATGGATTCATAAAAAACGTGATCATGGTAATTTATTGTTTATTGATTTGCGGGATCATTATGGAATGACCCAGTGCGTCATTGATAATAAAAATGAATATTTTTCAGCATTAGAGAAAATTAGATTAGAAACTGTTATTCAAATAGAAGGGGTGGTTATTGCTAGAACTTCAGAAACTATTAATAAAGAATTAGCAACTGGCTCCATTGAGGTATCAATAAAAAATTTTCACGTTTTAGGTTCAACAAAAGAACTTCCACTACCAGTTTTTAGCGATCAAGAATATTCAGAGGAAATAAGATTAAAATATCGTTATTTAGATTTAAGAAGAAAAAAATTACATCAAAATATTATATTAAGATCTAATGTTATCTCATTTATTAGAAAAAAAATGGAAAGTCTTGGTTTTTTGGAATATCAAACACCAATTTTAACTTCTTCTAGTCCTGAAGGAGCAAGAGATTTTCTAGTGCCAAGCAGATTAAATCCTGGAAAGTTTTATGCTCTTCCACAAGCACCTCAGCAATTTAAACAATTAATTATGGTGTCTGGTTTTGATAGATATTTTCAAATCGCACCATGTTTTAGAGATGAAGATGCAAGGGCAGATAGAAGCCCAGGTGAGTTTTACCAATTAGATATTGAGATGTCTTTTGTCGAACAAGAAGATGTTTTTCAAGTAGTTGAACCATTACTACATGAAGTTTTTACAAAATTTAGTAAAGATTGTTCAATTAGCAAAACTCCTTTTAAAAGATTTAAGTATAAAGATGCAATGTTAAAGTTTGGGACAGATAAACCAGATTTAAGAAATCCAATTGAAATTAGTGATGTAACTGAAATTTTTGAGAGAGAAGATGTTAAATTAGAAATATTTAAAAAACTAATTCAAAAAAAATCCGTAGTTAGATGTGTTGTTGCAAAAAACGTATCTTCAAGGCCGAGAAGTTTTTTTGATAATTTAGATAAAGGTTCAAAAGCTGAAGGGGCTTCAGGACTAGGTTATATTATTCTTGAAAATAACAATGGTAAGTTAGAGGGAAAAGGACCAATTGCTAAATTCTTCTCCGGCGATGCAATAAATACTTTGTGTAAAAAAGTAAATGCTGTAGGCGGAGATGCTATTTTTTTTATATGCGATATTAAGAAAAATGCTGAAAAATTTTCAGCTTGGGCAAGAACTGAAATCGCAAAAAATTTAGAGTTAATAAAAGAAAATGTTTTTGAATTTTGTTGGGTCACTGATTATCCAATGTTTGAATATAATGAAATTGATAAAAAGATTGATTTTAGTCATAACCCATTTTCTATGCCACAAACACCTATGGATTTGATTGATAAAACAGACCCATTAGAATTATTAGCTTACCAGTATGATATTGTTTGTAACGGAATTGAATTGTCATCTGGGGCAATTAGAAATCACATTCCAGAATTAATGTATAAGTTATTTAAAATCGCAGGTTATTCAAAAGAGGAAGTTGATAATAAGTTTAGTGGAATGATTAATGCTTTATCTTATGGAGCGCCACCGCATGGAGGAATAGCTCCAGGTATTGATCGTATTATCATGTTATTGGCTGGTGAGAAGAATATTAGAGAAGTTACTATGTTTCCATTAAATCAAAATGCACAAGATTTAATGATGAATGCACCTTCAGATGTTTCTGAAAAACAATTAAAAGAGTTAAATATTAAACTAGTTAAAAAAGACTAATTTATTTTTTTACTTTTAATATTTAGTCTGATGTTACTAAGATCTACTAATTTTTCTTTATACTGATTTCTTAAGAAACCTTTGCTTGTAATATTTTTAAGAACATCAATAAGTTGAGCATTTTCTTCAGAGTCCTCTGCTTGGTCTATTTTCTTTATAGAAGGAGTATGAGCAAGATCTTCTCTTCCAAGGTATGAAATTGCAAGCTCTCTAAATAAATAATCTAGAATTGAAGAGGCTGATAAAATTCTGTCATTTCCCTTAACTTTTCCAGAAGGTTCAAACTTAGTATTAATGAAAGCATCAACATATTCTTCTAGTGGAACACCATATTGCAGACCTAGCGATATTGCGATTGCAAAGTTATTCATTAATGATCTTACAAGTTCACCTTCTTTATTGGTATCAATAAAAATTTCACCAACTCTACCATCATCATATTCTCCAATGTGTAAGTAAACTTTATGATCTCCAATCATTGCTTTTTGGATATAGCCTTTTCTACGATCAGGCATTTTTCTTCTTTCACTAAAGGCCTTGTTTTCGATTGTTAAAGAAGAAGCTTTGTTGTCTTGAATATTATTAAAAATTGATGAGGTAATGTTTTCACTTATTTTTTGACTGGAAATCTCTTTAACTTCTTGTTCTTTACTTTGAGGTTTATTGGCTTGAATTTCAGCTAATGAACGAGTCTTTCTTTTATTGAATTTAACATCTAAAACCTCAACTTTTCCATCTTTTCTGCTATCTATTTCTTGAAGGGCTTCGTTAGTTAACTCTTGTAAGTTATGAGTAATTTTAAATAAACAAGTATAAAAACTTTCAGCAATATATTTAGACATTTTTGATTCTTAAAAATTTAATGATTTTAAATCACTATTTTAATCTGTAATAAGTGTCTAGTTAAAAAAATAGACAACTTGAAATAGAAAACTTTTGTGGATATCTTAGAAACTTAAATTCATTCGATGATTAAATTTTTTAAAATTATTTTTACATGGTGGAATGGTCAAACCCTTGGAACATTTTTAAATACAATTTTTTTTGGAAAATTAGTTGGCGTTGATGATTTTAAAAACAAATATTACGTTGATAGAAATGATAAAAGATGGGTTATTTTTAATTCAGAAGTGGAAGCTACAAAAATCCCACCAGAATGGCATGCTTGGATGCACCATTTAATTAAAGAGGTTCCAAGCCAAAGAGAGTTTTCTAAATATAAGTGGCAGAAAGACCATCAAGAAAATAAAACTGGAACTAAAGATGCTTACAATCCCAATAAATATAAGCCGCAGATCAAAGCTGATTATGAAAGTTGGCGTCCTTAGAACTAATAAAATTTAGTTTTTGAAAGCCAATTCACATCATATTTAGAACTAATAAAATCTTCATTTCTTAATATTTTTTTATGAAGATCTATTGTTGAACTTACTCCCTCAATTACAAATTCGTCTAAAGATCTTTTTAGTCTTGAAATTGCTGAGGTTCGATCTTTTCCATGGCAAATAAGTTTTGCAACTAAACTGTCATAATAGGGTGGAATTTTACAACCTTGAAATACGCAACTATCCACTCTTGTTCCTGGACCTGAAGGTTGATTGTAAGTCTTTATTGTTCCAGCGCTCGGTAAAAAATCTTTACTAGGATCTTCCGCATTTATTCTACATTCGATTGCGTGACCAAAAAATGTAATATCTTTTTGTTGCAAACTTAATTTTCCAGTAGATGCTATTTCAATTTGTCGTTTAACAAGATCGATACCAGTTACTTCTTCTGTTACAGGATGTTCAACTTGTAATCGTGTATTCATTTCTAAAAAATAAAATTTTCCTTTATCATAAATAAATTCTAAAGTTCCAGCTCCCTCATAACCAAGTTTTGAAATAGCATTTACCGAGACATCTAATAAATATTTTCTCTGCTCATCACTAATAACTGGGCAAGGACTTTCTTCAATAATTTTTTGATATCTTCTTTGCACGGAACAATCTCGCTCTCCTAAATGAACCGTATTATCTTTACCATCGGATAAAATTTGAACTTCAATATGTCTTGGATTTTCAAAAAATTTTTCAATAAAAACCTCTTCATTATTAAAAAATTTCTTAGCCTCCGTCTGAGCAATTTTAATATTTTCCTCTAATTTGTCTTCAGAATGAACAATTCTCATGCCTTTACCACCACCACCACCTGCAGCTTTGATAAGTATGGGAAAACCAATTTGTTTAGATATTTTTATTGCTTCGCTAATATCTTTTATTCCTGTTTCAGAGCCTGATACAATTGGAAGACCTAAACTTTTTGCTATTTTTTTTGCCTCGATTTTATCACCCATCTTTCTAATAAGTTCAGAACTAGGACCTATAAACTTAACTTTATGTTGTTCTAAAATTTCTGCAAATTTATAGTTTTCAGAAAGAAATCCATATCCAGGATGCACTGCGTCAGCTCCCGTAATTTCAATTGCGGATATTAGGGATGGTATATTTAAATAACTATCTTGAGCTTTTTGTGATCCAATACAAATACTTTCATCAGCAAGTCTGACGTGCATAGATTCGTTATCAGCCGTTGAATGTACAGCAACAGTTGCTATCTCAAGTTCCTTGCAAGCTCGTATCACTCGTACGGCTATCTCGCCCCTATTAGCTATAAGTATTTTTTTTATCATTTATTCGACTAGGATTAGGTCCTGATCAAATTCTACCGCTTCGCCATCGGTTACTAATATTTTTTTAACCACGCCGTCTTTAGTGGATGGAACGTGGTTCATTGTTTTCATTGCTTCAATAATAATAATTGTTTGACCTTTTTTAATATTAGCGCCAACTGTTACGAAGGGTTTTGCACCTGGTTCTGGTGCCAAATAAGCAGTTCCAACCATTGGTGATTTAATAATATTAGCTTTATTGATATTTTCAGAAGTAATAGTAGTTGCAGTGGATGAAGGCCTAGATTGATTGTCATTTGAAATTATTTGTTCATGAACAATGCCTTTGTTAGATTTACTAACTTTATACTTTACGTTATTTTCTGAATATTCAATCTCGGTCAGATTAAATTCATCTAAATAATCTGAAAGTTCTTTGATAATTTTTTTGTCAATTTTCATTATTTATTATCTTTAATTATTTTTTTAATTGCGTCTATTGCTAAAATATAACCATGTGATCCTAAACCACAAATTAGACCATTAACAGCACTACTAATTAATGATTTGTGTCGAAATTCTTCTCTGTGAAAAATATTTGAAATATGAACTTCTATTTTAGGTATTTTTACAAGATTCAAAGCATCCAATATTGCAACGGATGTATGTGTAAAAGCTGCAGCATTAATTATTAAACCATCAAATTTATCTCTAGATTTTTGAATTTTAGTTACAATTTCTCCTTCAATATTAGATTGAAAAAAATCAACTTTAATTTTATTTTTTTTAGCATGTTCTTTACATTTTTTTTCAATCGATTCGAGAGTTTCTTTGCCGTAAATCTTTGGCTCTCTCTCACCTAGTAGATTAAGATTTGGACCGTTAATAATTACTATATTCATATAAAAAAATGATATGTTATAATTTAAAAATAGCTTAAATCCAACATGATACAAATCATTTTGAATGGAAAACCACATAATATAAAAGAAAAAACTAATATAATTTCTTTATTAGAGACTTTGTCTCTTTCAGAAAAAAAAGTAGCTGTAGAAATTAATGAAGAAGTGGTGCCAAGAGATAGTTATGCTAAAAAATTTTTATCATCAAAAGATCGAGTTGAGATAGTTCATTTTATTGGAGGAGGATAATTGGAAGATTTTATAATTTCTGGAAAAAAATATAAGTCACGTCTTATCCTTGGTACAGGAAAGTATAAAAGTTTCGAAGAAACTGCAAAAGCAATTAATGCTGCGGAAGTGGAGATTGTAACAGTCGCTGTTAGAAGGGTAAATGTTACAAATCCTAAGGAGCCAATGTTAGTTGATTTTTTAGACCCAAAAAAAATTACTTATCTTCCAAATACTGCAGGCTGCTATACGGCGGAAGAGGCTTTGCGAACATTAAGGTTAGCAAGAGATGCTGGAGGATGGAATCTTGTAAAATTGGAAGTGCTGGGTGATAAAGAAACGTTATATCCAAATATGATTGAAACTATTGACGCATTAAAAGTTTTAAAAAAGGAAAATTTTGATGTTATGGTTTATTCATCGGACGATCCTATACTTTGCAAACAGTTAGAAGATATGGGTGCTGCAGCTATTATGCCCCTAGGATCTCTAATAGGATCGGGCAGGGGAATTCAGAATAGATTTAATATCTCAATTATTAAAAACCAGGCGAAAGTGCCGGTAATTGTTGATGCTGGGATTGGCTGTGCTTCTGATGCTGCCATTGCAATGGAATTAGGTTGCGACGGCGTCTTAATTAATACCGCAGTCGCTGAGGCTAAAAATCCCATATTAATGGCTGAAGCAATGAAGGATGCTGTAATTGCAGGAAGAAAATCTTTTATTGCTGGCAGAATTAAGAAAAAAGTATCTGCAAATCCATCAAGTCCGTTTGAGGGATTGATTGAATAATTAGTTTACTTCTTTAACTACTTCTGGTTCTTTTTTTTTAGATTTTTTATTATCCTTAAATCTATTTTTATTGAAGAATTTTTTTCTTTTCCCTTTATAATTATTTTGCTTTTCATCAGAAGCTTCTTCCTTATTTTCTAAGTTATTTGTTACAACCTGCTCAGTAGAATTTTCGATAATATTTTTTGAAGAAGGTTCTTTAACTTCAGTACCATTAAATTCGCTTATTAATTTCTTTTTAGAGTCAAAAAAACTAAATAAAAATTCCTGACTTAAAAATTCTGAATTTTGAACCAAATTAATCTTTAATTTATATTTATTTTTAAAAAATTTAAGTTCGGTTGAGTAATTATTATTTAAAATATCAATTATTTTTTTAGATAAACTTACATTTATAATTCTAATCTTTGAGTCACTGAATGCTCGTTCTTCTAATAATTTAAGTACTTTTAGAGCAAATGAATCAACAGATAGCTGAATTTCCCATTTAATCGAACTTTCCCTTAGTCTTTGTCTTGTCATTTCAAGAAGACCAAAGTTACTTATTCTTCCAAATTGAATTCTTGCTTTATCATTTTTTAAAGACTCTCTTAATTTTCTCTCAACTAGTCTTTTATTTGAATAATTTTCCATATCGATAAAATCGATAACGATTAGGCCAGCTAAATCTCTTAATTTAACTTGTCTTGCAATCTCTTCTGCTGCTTCTAAATTATTTGTAAGAGCAGTTTTTTCAACATTTCTTTCTCTAGTTGATCTTCCAGAGTTAATATCAATTGAAACTAAAGCTTCAGTTGGACTTATAATTATATAGCCACCTGATTTTAATTCTATTCTAGGTTCGAAAATTGAATTTAAATATTTTTCAATATTATAGTGATGAAATATTGGAATTTTACCTTTATATTTTACAACGTTCTTTGAATGAGCACTTGAGATTTTTTTTGCATATTTTTTTGCAGCCTCAAACGCTTTATCACCATCAACAATAATTCTATCAATATCTCTGCTATAGAAATCTCTAATAGCTCTAGCAATTAAATCTTCTTCTTCATATATCGTGCTTGGGGCAATGGACTTTAGTGTTTTCATCCTAATTTCTTCCCATGTGCTTAATAAATTTGTTAAATCGTCCTTAATTTCATTTTTAGTTTTATTTGCACCGGCGGTTCTGACTATTAATCCCATTGTTTTTGGAAGCTCTAGGTCATTGATAATTTCTTTCATTTTTTTTCTATCACTAGAGCTATAAATTTTTCGAGAGATCCCACCGCCTTTTGCTGTATTTGGCATTAACACAATATATTTACCTGCAAGGGATATAAAAGTTGTCAGTGCAGCACCTTTTTTTCCTCTTTCCTCTTTTACGATTTGAATAAGAACTATTTGACCAGGTTTGATTACCTCTTGAATTCGATATCTTTTAAACCTGTAAAAACTTCTGTTATTTTTAGGTTTGTCTTCAACAAGATTTTCGTCTTGTGAGTCAATACTGCCATTTGTTACTTTGTTACCGATATTTTCTTCATCCTGATCACCATTCGATGAATTTTTATCTTGTAAATTAATCTCTTCATTTTGTTCAGCATGTTCAACAATTTCCTTATCATTTTCTTCTAAAAGTTTTGCTCTAGCTTCTTCTTCCTCTTTTTTAATACGATCTTTGTCAGCCTGAGGAATTTGGTAATAATCTGACTGAATATCGTTAAACGCTAAAAAGCCATGTCTTTCGTTTCCGAAATCTACAAATGCAGCTTGTAACGAGGGTTCTATTCTACTTACTTTACCTAAGTAGATATTTCCTTTTAGATTTTTGCGATGAATATTTTCATATTCATATTCTTCAATTCCACGATCGGACTTGATAGCAATTCTAGTTTCTTCTGGATGCGAAGCATCGATAAGTAATTCCTTAGACATGATAATAAATTCCTAAATTTTTGATTAATTTTTAATGACATAAAATTCATTTGTTTTCTTAGCTATTATAATAAACATCTATGCTAAAATATCTATTTAAATCTTAATAAATTAAGCAAATCAATGTAGAACTTGTTTGATTATTTAATAAATAAACCATTAAAATTGATTTTTTAAAATGATCGAAGTTAAAAATACTGCAGAAAAAGTAGGCAAATCCCTAGATAACATAAGGGGGTATCTTTGATAAAAATCAGGTCGATAAAAGAATCTCAGATCTAACAGCGCAAACAGAACTTCAAGATTTTTGGAGTAATCAAAAAAATGCAGAAAAAGTAATAAAAGATAGAAATTTTTTATTAGAAATTAAAAACAACTATGATTTTATTTTCAAAGAGCATTTGGATAACAAAGATCTTTTAGATATTGCTTTTAAAGAAAACGATGAAGTTTTAGCCAAAGACCTAAATAAATCATTTGAAAGCAATTTAGAAAAATTAAAAAAAATAGAACTTCTTTGTTTTTTATCCAATGAAAATGATGCTTTGGATGCCTATGTTGAAATTCATGCTGGTGCGGGAGGCACTGAAAGTCAGGATTGGGCTGAGATGTTGAGGAGAATGTATTCAAGATGGGCAGAAAAAAATAATTTTAGAGTTGAGCTTATTCATGAAAGCAGAGGAGAAGAAGCTGGAATAAAATCATCAACAATTAAAATATCAGGCCAATTTGTTTACGGTTGGTTAAAAGGAGAATCTGGAGTTCATCGTTTAGTTAGAATATCTCCATTTGACTCAGGAGCAAGAAGACACACTAGTTTTGCAAGTGCCTGGGTTTATCCTGTTATCAATGAAGATATTAATATTCAAATTTTAGATAAAGATATTCGAATAGATACTTATCGATCCAGTGGAGCAGGCGGTCAGCATGTAAATACCACAGATAGTGCAGTAAGAATAACTCACATTGCAACTGGCATTGTAGTGCAGTGTCAGAACGAAAGATCGCAACATAAAAATAAAGAAACTGCGATGAATATGTTAAAAGCGAGACTTTATGAACTTGAGATGCAAAAAAAACATAAAGACTCAGATAATTTAGAAAATTCCAAAAAAGAAATTGGTTGGGGAAGTCAAATTAGAAATTATGTCTTACAACCCTATCAGTTAGTTAAAGACAATAGGACTAATATTGAAATGACTAATCCAGAGAAAGTATTAGATGGAGATATAACAGTGTTTTTAGAAGCATCCGTATATCAAGGAATTCACTAATGGTAAAAAAATTTAAAATTTTATTTATAATTATTGGAGTTTTTGCATCTATAATAATTTTTTTGTCCTATGGTTTTCAAACATCTAATTTTAATGAATTAATTCAAAAAAGATTTAATGAACAATATAAAAAAATTAAATTAGAATTTAAGAATGTTAGGATCAGTTTAGACATTAAAGATTTTGCAATAAAATTTAGCCTTAATGAACCAAAGCTTTCTCATAAAGGTGATCTAACAAATATTTATCAAACTAATTTTGGTGTTAGTCTTTTTTCAGTTATTAAAGGAAATTTTGAGCCAAAATTTATTGAAGTAAAGTTTTCAGAAAATTCATTTGAGAAAAGTATAGAGCTAGTAAGAGATGTATTTTTAGAAGATGATCAAAAAGGCTATTTTGCAAACAAAGTTAAAAAAGGCCTCATTAAAGGTGATCTTAAGATTTACAATGAAGAAGCAATAAAAATTGAATTTTTGGGTAGCATTAAAGATGCATTTTTTTCAATCACTAATGATTTGCCAGAATTTCAAAATATTAATGCTAATATTGAATTTAAGGGTAGTGAATTAAACGTTAATATTTTATCAGGTTCAGCAGCGGGTCTAAATTTTGATAAATCGAAAATAATTTTAAATGAACTATCGAACAGTTATAAAGTTGCTCTTGATTTAAATTTAGCTGGAAAATTTAATTCACTAAAAGAGTTTAAGAATTTAAAAATTCAAATTTTTGAGGAGATTTCAAAAGACTTTGAAAAGTTATCATTTTCTACAACAGCAACTAACAAGATAGATCTAGAGTTTGATAAAAAAGGAAATCTTTTAAATACTTCGGTTAAAGGTAAAGCCGATATTTCAAATCTAGAACTTGATTTAGTTCAAAATGCTTTTCCTAATATTCTTGATGAAAAAAACCGAAAATTCAAGAATGGTAAATTAAAAGCTGAATTTGATAAAAAAAGTATATTTATTGATGGAATTATTTTTAATCAGAATGATACTTTAGATTTCAAGATAAATACCGATCTTGCAAAAAAAACATCAAAAATTAATATTATCTCAGAGATAAATTTTGTTAACTGGCAAAAAATTTTTAAACCCGTATATATAAAAGGATCTTCTAAATTTTACATTCAGTTAAATATTAATAAAGATCAATACTTATTTGACACAAGAGTTGATATTAAAAAAAGTTTAATAAGTTTTTCTCCAATTAATTTTAATAAACTATTAGATGATGAGGGTCAGATTCTTTTAAAAGGAGAGGTTAAAAAAAGTATCACTGAACTTGATAAAGTTTCTATCACTGCAGGTAAAAATAAAATTGAAATATTTGACTTAAACTTAGATGAGAATTTTTCTATAACATCTGTTAATAATATTACCGTTAATACTGATAAGAGTAATTTTAAAATTACATCTTCCAAAAAAAATAACCTAAATCATATAGATATTTCTGGAAAACGACTGGATGCAAAATATATTATTGATAGTTTAACAAGTTCAAAACCGTCAACTTTAGTATCAAAAAAATTTAATGGAACGATTAGTGCAAATATTGGCACTTTAGATACTGGAACTAACGATGATGTTAGAGATTTTGTTTTAAATGGAACAATTTTAAAAGGTCAATTTACAAAATTAGATGCCAATGGAGTTTTTTCAAATAAAGAAAAAATTACAATAAAAATAAGTAGAAATAAAAACGGCAATATTGCAACCTACATGCTCTCCGATCGAGCAAGACCCTTTATTGCAAGCTTTAACTTTATAAAAGGATTTGAAAAGGGAAAATTAGAATTTAGTTCTGAAGACTTAAGTCCAACGTCATCAAAGGGAAAAATAATTATTACTGATTTTAAAATTAGAGAAATACCTGTTCTTGCGCAAATACTCTCCTTAGCTTCCATTACTGGAATTTTAGATACTTTGAAGGGTGATGGTATTCGTTTTGATAATACAGTGATTGTTTACGAAAATGATGAAAAATTTTTCACTTTTAAAGATTTTTATGGAACTGGCCCATCCCTTGGTTTTATTGTTGAGGGTAGAATTAATAATACTGATAATTTTGTAAGTATAGACGGTAATTTAATCCCTGCTTATGAAGTTAATCGCCTTTTATCTAATATTCCAATTTTAGGTCAGATTTTAACTGGCAAAAGTGGCGATGGAGTATTTGGTGTTAGCTTTAAAATAAAGGGAAAAGATAATAATTTTGATACGACCATTAACCCTATTAGAACTTTAACACCAAGATTTGTGCAGAGATTTTTAGAAATATTTAAATCGGCTAAATAGCTTCTATTAAAACGTGCTGTTTCTTCCCAAATGAAATTTTGATAATTTTTTCACCTTTAAAATCATCTTGAGTGACAATTTTTTTTTCATCTAAAACAATTTCATTATTTAATCGATAACCCTTATTTGAAATATTTCTTCTAAATTCTCCATTTGATTTTGCAAAATTGATTTTAATAATCAATTCATTAAAAGATATTCCTTTATGAAATTCTGATTTTTTAATTTCAATTTTTGGCAAATCATCGCCAAAAGATTTATCTTGAAATGTTTTTTTAGAGGTTGCCTCAGCATTGGAAGAGGCTTTATCGCCATGGAGTATTTTAGTTGCCTCATTTGCAAGAATAATCTTAAAATCGTTAATATTTCTTGATTTATCATTTTCAAATTCAGTGATCTTATTAATTGGTAACTCTGTAAATAATCTTAAATATTTAAATACATCCGCATCATTTACATTCCGCCAAAATTGCCAGTATTCATAAGGACTCGTTTGTTTTTCATCTAGCCACACAGCTCCCTTTTCTGTTTTACCCATTTTAGCACCGGAACTTGTAGTAATGAGTGGTGTTGTTAAACCATAAGATTCTTTTCCATTAACTCGTCTTATCAATTCAATACCATTGACGATATTTCCCCATTGATCAGAACCACCTATTTGTAAGACACATTCATTTTTTTTGTTCAGTTCAAGAAAGTCATAGGCTTGTAAAATCATATAATTAAATTCTAAAAAACTTAAGGATTGCTCTCTATCTAATCTAAGTTTTACACTATCAAAAGTTAGCATTTTATTAATTGTAAAATGTTTTCCATAATCTCTTAAAAAATTAATATAATTAATTTTAGTCAGCCATTTTTCATTATTTAAAAAAATAAATTTATTATTTGCTTTATTATTTAAAAATTTATTAAAAACTTTTTTAATACCCGAAGTATTTTTTTTAATTTCTGCGCTTGTTAAAATTTTTCTACTTTCTTCTTTACCAGAAGGATCCCCGACCATTGTTGTGCCACC
>Ga0194133_10006640_pt1 | contig 14148 bp, 9 predicted proteins | sample TA2KigOf40mmetaG_FD_155448 | JGI IMG/M metagenome (GOLD analysis project Ga0194133, IMG submission 155448) | Freshwater microbial communities from Lake Tanganyika, Tanzania - TA2015055 Kigoma Offshore 40m | ecosystem: Environmental > Aquatic > Freshwater > Lake | place: Tanzania: Lake Tanganyika...
AAACTAAACCTTGCCGAAGGAGGTATCTTCCGGCTACGAATCATCAGAAAGGAAGCATAATTTCTTGCCGGAAATACTCCGGAGGAAAGGACTACAGGAAGCGATAACACGCAGGTATTGCTTTCCAAAAACCAATCATAGGCCTCCGGAGCAACAGAAGATCCATCAAAAGGATAATTTCTAATGTCAATCTAATCTTTATTTAGATTTATTAAAAATAATTTGTTAAGAACGATTTTAAATAATACTTTTGGAGTCTGAAATATGAACAGACGAACTATGCCCAGGAAATTTTTTACAAGCGCGATCCCACTCCTATTTTCTACGTTTTTATCATTCGCCCAGGATACCGACACCACCCGGGTTATTCGCTTAAAGGAAGTTGATGTACGAAGCAAACTACCTAAAAACGAAATGCAGCGATTACCCGAAGTTCAGGGAACCCTCATATATTCCGGTAAAAAGAATGAGGTCATAAAAGTCAGCACGCTTGATGCCGACTTGTCGACCAATAATACCCGGCAGATATTTGCTAAAGTACCCGGAGTCACCATTTGGGAAAATGACGGTTCGGGTATTCAGGTAGGTATTTCTACCCGGGGTCTGAGTCCGAACCGCTCCTGGGAATTTAATGTGAGGCAAAACTGCTATGATATATCTTCGGAGGTTTTTGGTTATCCGGAAGCCTATTTTAGTCCACCAATGGAAGCAGTGGAAAACATTGAAGTTGTTCGGGGTGCGGCATCCTTGCAATTTGGGCCGCAATTTGGGGGCTTACTTAACTACATAATCAAAAAGGGCGCCAAGGATAAGCCTTTCACATTCGAAACCCAGAATACCACCGGCTCTTATGGTCTTTTCAATTCGTATAATGCCATTGGGGGTACCCATAAAAAGATTTCATACTATGGCTATTTTCATCACCGCAATGCTCGGGGCTGGCGTGAAAACAGCAGATATAACATCAACACGGGATATGCCTCCATTAATTATACGTTGAGCTCTAAAGTCACGCTCGGACTTCAATATACCCGCATGGACTATCGAAGTCAGCAGCCTGGAGGCCTAAGCGATGCCATGTTTCTAAGTAACCATCGCCAGTCGCTCCGCGAAAGAAACTGGTTCAGCAGCCCCAATAACTTGACAGCACTCACAATGGATTACAGGATTAATGACGATGCTAAACTGAGTGTCAAAGTATTCAGTTCAGTTTCTGAACGAAACAGCGTCGGATTTACCGCTGCCCTTACCGTTCCGGATGTTTTTAATCCTGGCTTAAATTCGTTCAATCCGCGTCAGGTAGACAGGGACTTTTACAATAATCTGGGATCTGAAATCCGTTTTCTAAAATCCTATCGATTAATGAATGAAAAGAGCTCATTATCCACGGGCGTACGTCTTTATAAAGGTAATATCGAACGCAGGCAGCTCGGAACAGGAACAACGGGCAGAGAATTTGACCTGACCCTTACCAATCCAATTTATGGAAGAGATTTAAATTTTACAACGCTTAATTATGCGCTGTTTGCTGAAAATATATTTAAAATTGGCAAGAGATTAAGTATTACACCCGGCGCCCGATACGAACTGATCAATACCCGTGCTGAAGGATATATCAATACCTCAACCAGCGGCTCACTGCGAGGGAATGACCAGAACAGAAGTATTTTGTTGTTAGGAATTGGAACTGAATTTAAAACTACAGCAACAAGCAATCTATATGCAAACATCAGCGAATCGTATCGTCCGATAACTTTTTCGGAAATTACACCCTCGGCAACGATTGAGGTAATCGATCCAAACCTAAAGGATGCGAAAGGATTCAATGCCGATTTTGGGTACAGAGGTCAGATTAAAAACTACTTAAGCTTTGATATTAGCGCATTTTATTTGAATTATGATCATCGAATTGGAACAATTTCTCAGAATAATCTGCCCTTCAGAACCAATATCGGAACTTCGGTAAGTAAAGGAATGGAAAGCTTTTTTGAGATTGAGCCGGTACGCTTTTTTACAAACCATTCTAAAATCGGGTACATCAACCTGTTTGCATCATATGCCTACGTTGATGCCAGATATACCCAATGGAATAACCCGGCTATTGCCAACGACCCGCTGAAGTCTATTGAGGGGAAGCGTGTTGAAAATGCTCCCCAACACATCGGAAGATATGGAGCCACTTATAACATTGGCAATTTCTCGACAACTTTTCAATTCAATCAAGTTGCTGAAGTATTTACCGATGCTGCGAATACGGTGAGTCCGAACGCCACTGCTACCATTGGTAAGATTGATGGATATACGGTTATGGATGCTTCATTGACCTATTTGTTTGGAGGTAAATATAATCTCAGGGCGGGTGTAAATAATCTGAATGATGCCAGGTACGTAACCCGAAGAGCTGGAGGATATCCCGGTCCGGGATTGTTACCCGCAAATGGCCGAACTGGCTTTATTAGTATAGGTGCCAGACTCTAATCTTGCTCGAAATCCTCTAAATTATCTGACAATATAATCCAATGACCTTGCCAATTCAAGGTCATTGGATTTCTTTTTTGAGCAAGTGCTCCCGGAAGCTTGATTCATTCTGAGGCTTGCCTAAAATTAAATAATGCCCGGAATAGTTAATTTAGAAATTAGTTTTGTATATTTAAGAAGCTTATTTTGAACGTTTTCACTAATTTTTCGGCAGCAATTCATCGCGAGTGCCCTTCATTGATGATGGTATTCCTGATTTCTCCAATTACCGCCTTGAAAAAGTATGGAAAATTTCAATTCCTAAGGTGATGACCAGGTGTGGAGTTTAGCCTCGCGACGGTTATTATGCCATTATCCTTGGGGAGATGCCGGTAACAGGAGATCGAATGATCAATTTCTTGCTTTTAAACCTTAGAAATAGAAAAGCTATGTCCATATCCAAATTTGCGGAGGTACTTTATCAAACCATTCTTTCCAAAAGGGTAAAGGAGAGAAGTGAAAAGGCTATTTTGGCCATTGCGATTGCAAGTTTCCTCCTTCACCTGATGGTGATTTATTTAGTAGATTTTAAGTTCATCACCCTTTCTTCATCCTCTGAATTACTCGGCAATCCAATTGCAGCAATTTATACTCCTTTTTCTTTCATATTACTTTATGAGGTCTATCTGTTAATTTACTATCTCCCCCAATCTTTTGCCACCTACATTGGCAAACAGTACGAGGTCATTACATTGATTGTGATTAGAAGACTTTTTAAAGATCTTTCCAATTTAAATCTCACAGATGATTGGTTTAACGTGAAATACGACCTGCAATTCACGTATGATTTAGTCACGGCGGTCCTGATGTTTTTCCTCATCTACCTTTTCTACAAACAAAGTAATAAAGGGCAAAATCCTAAGGAAGTTCAGGATTCCGCCTCCCTATCCAAATTCATCCATATAAAAAAAATCATAGCGACCTTTCTTGTTCCGATTTTTATTGCGCTTACGGTCTATTCGTTTACTTCCTGGTTGTTATCTGTGATCCATTCGGAAAAAAACAATTATAACTCGTTTAACAACATCAATAATATCTTTTTTGAACAGTTTTTTACCATTCTGATTTTCGCAGATGTGCTGATTTTGCTGTTTTCATTTTTCATAACCGACCAATTTCACAGGGTAATAAGAAACTCGGGCTTCATCATCTCGACTATTCTAATACGAATTTCATTTTCAACAAGTGGCTTTTTGAGTAATGTCTTGATTGTTAGTGCAATTGTTTTTGGACTTTTGATCATCGGTATTCATAATAAATTCGAGAAATACATCTCTCCGGAAAAAATCCGCAAAAATGGCCCGAATGAGCATTAATCGGTGGAGTATCAACTGCCATTTTAACAAACACCGGCAACTGAAAAACAGCAGCGGGTAAACCAAACCTTGCCGAAGGAGGTATCTTCCGGCTAGGAATCATCTGAAATCAAGTAGTATTTCCTGCCGGAAATACTCCGGAGGAAAGGACTGCACCAAGCGTTAACAGACAGGTATTGCTTTCCAAAATCCAATGATAGGTGTCCGAAGCAATAGGAGATTCATCAAAAGGATAATTTCTAAAATCGAACTGAGGTTAACTTATGAATCCCGAAAGGCTGTAATTCATTGAAAATTGAGGATTATCTGATTATTCAATTTCTTTTATAGAAGAAATTGAATAATACAAGAACTTTAGGTAAATTTAAATCCCCAATTAAGCTTGCCTAAATAATCAATTATCTAATTAAACACCAATTCAAAAAGATGAACAATAATTTTTTATCGGCTCGATGGGAGAATTTAATCATGGCTAATTATGAAGTTGATCCTGCTTTACTGGAACCTTATCTACCCAAGGGTCTTGAACTGGATTTTTATGAGGATGCGGCCTTATTAAGTCTGGTAGGATTTATGTTTAAAAAAACAAATCTTTTTAATATCCCGGTTCCGTTTTTTGGAACATTTGAAGAAATAAATTTAAGATTCTATGTCAAGCGAGTAGAAGGAAACACCGTTAAAAGAGGTGTCGTTTTTATCAAGGAGCTGGTGCCCTATCCGGCAGTAGCCTGGCTTGCCAATATTTTGTATAAAGAACACTACACCGTGATTCCAACAAATAGTGTAATCCAAGAAAATGAAATGACCAAGCGCATCAGCTATCAATGGGAAATGAGAACAATGTGGAATCATTTTGCTGCCACGGCAATACTTAAAGCGAAAGAAATGCAGGTTGGTAGCCTGGAAGAATTCATCTTTGAACATTACTATGGGTATACCAAACTAAGTGAACAAAAAACCCAGGAATATCAAGTGAATCATCCCAGATGGCTGATAAATAAGGTATTGAGCTGTAGTGTCTTATGTGATTTCAAGACCCTGTTTGGAAAAAAATTCTCTTACCTGGCCCATGAAGACCCCCATTCGGTGATAATGGCTGAAGGTTCGGATGTTACGGTCGGCTGGAAACGAAGTGTTTTTTAGGAATTTAATCTATGGAACAAAAAGACATCGACCGGATTATAGAAATGGCATGGGAAGACCGAACCCCCTTCGAAGCCATTCAGATTCAATTTGGTTTTTCAGAAGCCCAGGTCATTGCACTGATGCGAAAAGAGCTGAAACGAAGCAGTTTTAATCTTTGGAGAAAAAGGGTCAATAGTGGCGTAAGTCAGAAACACGCTCAAAAAAGAAATGCTGAGATCAACAGATTTAAATGCAGCCTTCAAAGGACTATTTCATTAAATAAAATAAGTAAGCGTTAACAGCTAAATTATCATTCCGGGATATGGTGGAAACCCATCTTAAACAGGACATCGCAATCGTATGGTTCAAAAGGGATCTCCGATTTACCGACCATGAAGCACTTTTCTCTGCCCAAAAGCAAAGTCTACCCATCCTTTTGATTTATTGTTTCGAACCCGGTATCATGAATTATGCGGACAGCGATGTTCGGCACTGGCGATTTATTCATCAATCTTTGCAGGAAATGCAAGCCAAACTTGCCGCACTGGATACAGAAATAGCAGTTTTCCATGAGGAGTCTATAAGGGTTTTCAGTAGAATCAATGAAAAATACAGGATAAAGACCATCTTTTCGCATCAGGAAATAGGGAATAGAATAACCTACGACCGGGATTTGTCTGTTAAGCAGTTCTGTTTAGACCATGCCATTGAATGGAATGAATATCAACATAATGGCGTAGTCAGAAAGCTAAGATCCAGAAAAGACTGGGAGAAACTCTGGAAACAGAAAATGGAGGAAAGTCCCAGGTTCATCGATGAAACTAATTGGAATTTTCTAAAGCTCGATCCGGTTTTTTATGCACAGAATAAAGGGCCGGAATTGAACAAGGAAATTACTGCCGAGCATCCATCGTTCCAGAGAGGCGGAGAATCCATGGCATGGAAATACCTTCAAAGTTTCTTAAAGGACAGACATAGCAATTATTCCAAGCATATTTCTAAACCGGCATGTAGTCGAAAAAGCTGCAGCCGCATATCGCCTTACCTGAGCTATGGTAATATCAGTATGCGTATGGTTTATCAGTTCACCATGCAGCATTACCCACAATCCGACAATAAAAGATCACTTTCCAACTTCATTTCGCGTTTGCATTGGCATTGTCATTTCATGCAGAAATTTGAAGACGAATGCCGCATGGAATTTGAAAATATCAATTCGGCCTATGATGATCTAATCAAACCCAGGAATGAATCTCTGATCCTTGCCTGGCAAAGCGGACAAACGGGTGTGCCATTAATAGATGCCTGCATGCGCTGCTTGGTAAGTACAGGTTATCTTAACTTTAGAATGCGGGCTATGGTGGTTTCCTTTTTTGTGTTTAACCTTTGGCAGGATTGGCGGGAATTACACTTTTTAGCGAGGCAATTTTTAGATTATGAACCCGGAATTCATTACCCCCAGTTGCAAATGCAGGCGGGCGTTACGGGAATCAATACCATCCGAATTTATAACCCTGTTAAAAACTCGATGGAACATGATGAAGAGGGTCTGTTCATTAAAACCTGGCTTCCCGAATTAAAAAATGTACCTGCTGAATTCATTCATGAACCCTGGAAATTGAGCCCTATGGAACAAAATCTCTACCAGGTCAGTATTGGAAAGGATTATCCCCAACCAATAGTCAATCTCGAACTCAGCCGAAAAGCAGCCAGCGACATCGTTTGGAGTTTTAGAAAAAATGAAGGGGTGAAAAAGGAAGCGACGCGGATTCTGAAGAAACATGTGAACACTTCCGGGAGGCTTAAGTCTAAACGCAAAGTTTTAAAACAGGATGCAAGGAGTTAAAAAAAGGGATCTGCCGAGCAAAATATGTTTGGTTTGTCAGCGCCCGTTTAGCTGGCGTAAAAAATGGGAAAAGGTATGGGAGGATGTAAAATATTGTAGTGATCAATGTAGAATGAACAAGCGTAAAAAATGAGTACCGGCATCCTATTCCCACATCAATTGTTTGAGCATAATGTGCTTTTTGATACCTGTAAAACTATTTACCTGATCGAAGAATCCTTATTTTTCAATCAGTATACTTTTCATAAACAGAAAATTGCCTTTCACCGGGCAAGCATGAAGTTTTATGAAAATTATGTGAATTCAAAAAATATCCATCTAATCTATATTGATTCCTTCCGGGAAATAGCTGATGTCCGAAACCTGATCCCCCATTTGAAAGCAGAGGGTGTAAATGCCATTGAATACATCGACTCCTGTGATGACTGGCTCGAGCAAAGGATTCATCACGCTTGCAAGCTTCATCAAATTGCCCTTACCAAAAATCCCAGTCCGCTATTCCTAAATTCTTCGGAGGAGCTGATGAGTTATTTTTCGACTAGAAAAAGAATGTTTCAAACTGACTTTTACAAAGATCAGCGTTTAAGCAGAAAACTATTGGTCCAAAATGACCGAAAACCTGTTGGTGAAAAATGGACTTTTGATGAAGAGAATCGTTTAAAATATCCTAAGGGAAAAATACCGCCTCCATTGAATTTTTTAAAACTCAATTCGTTTTACAGCGAGGCTTTTGACTATACAAAGACCCATTTCCCGGAAAATTATGGCGAATTGAATCCCAAATATGCTTATCCCTGCACATTTGAAGAAAGCAGAACCTGGTTGTTTGACTTCTTTAAATCCAGGTTCTCCGAATTTGGTGCTTATGAAGATGCGATTCTTGGAAATGAAGTTTTTATGCATCACAGCGTGCTGACACCCATACTGAATGTCGGATTAATCAGTCCGCAATTCATTGTAAACCAAGCCTTAATTTACGCCGAAAAACATTCCATCCCATTAAATTCCCTTGAAGGGTTCATCCGCCAAATTATAGGATGGAGAGAATTTATCCGGGCTGTTTATTTACTGAAGGGAAGGGAGGAACGAACAAAAAATTTCTGGGGTTTTTCCCGAAAAATACCTTCTTCTTTCTGGAATGGAACAACAGGCATTGAGCCCATCGATTCAACGATTAAGAAAGTTCTGGAAACTGGATATTGTCATCATATTGAGCGTTTGATGGTATTGGGTAATTTTATGCTCTTATGCGAATTTGATCCGGATGAAGTATACCGATGGTTTATGGAGCTGTTTATTGATTCCTACGACTGGGTGATGGTTCCTAATGTGTATGGGATGAGTCAGTTTGCCGATGGTGGAATCATGGCCACCAAGCCATACATCAGTGGGAGTAATTATTTAATGAAAATGAGTGATTACCAAAAAGGGGAATGGCAAATGATATGGGATGGCTTATTCTGGCGGTTTATGTCGGTGCACAGAGACTTCTTTTTAAAAAATCCCAGGTTGGGTATGTTGGTTAAGACTTTTGATAAAATGCCTGCAGAGAAGCAAAAATCGTATTTAAGCCATGCAGAAAACTATCTCAAAGCCCTTTGGCCCGGATAATTTTTTGAGGATTAGCGGTAAAAAAAGCGCCGGGCGGACACATGGCACCTGAGCTTAAACCTGGTTTATTGGACAATGAACATAAGGTCATCCGTGGTTTCGGGGATAAACCGATAAAATAACCTCAGTTCGATGGATCTCATGCTGCTCCGGAAGCCTATGATTGGTTTTTGGAAAGCAATACCTGCCTATTATCGCTTCCTGCAGTCCTTTCCTCCGGAGTATTTCCGGCAAGAAATGGTACTTCATTTCAAATGATTCATCGCCGGAAGATACCTCCTTCGGCAAGGTTTAGTTTACCTAAAGCTGTGTTTCATCGGGACGGGCAGTCCGGTAATAGAACCATAGGCCCTGCTAAGCAAACCCGGAGCTGTTTTCCATCGGATTGGACAGTCCGCCAAGATGCCGTGACTGCTCAATAGTTAAGATCTCCCGGCCTCCCCCAGTATCGGAGAGAGTACCTAAAAAGGGAATTTAAAAGCATCCATTGCAGCTATTAATCAAACTTCAATTCGAGCCACCGAGCTGGAATCCCCTTTTTATTACTACTGATTGTCATCCTGGCGGAGGCCAGGACCTCCTGCTATTTATTACCACCGATTGTCATCCTGGCGGAGGCCAGTACCTTCTGCTGTACAAAAGAGAAGTGTCTCGCGAAGTCGAAAACCTCCTTTTTTTCATATATTGAGCCCGAATCTCCTCTCAACAACTATTAAACCAAGCGGCAACAGACAGGTATTACTTTCAAAAATAAAATCATAGGCGTCAGGAGCAGTATGAGACCCATAAATTATGTCTTAAAATCTTTCCTTTAACAAACTCAGTTTAGTTAAAATTGAAGCTTTTCGCCCTTTTTTAAACGGTCTGATTTTTTTGATAAGTACAAAATTGAGTATAAATACTTATTTTGGAGAATTTGATTACAATTTGAGCAGTTTTTTTTAGTTTAGTCCACCAAAAAATCACTCTAGACCATTTTGAATTCAAAATTTACAAAGTGGTATAACATACATGCAAATTGATTCAGGCCATCAACACCAATAAAAAATACCTCTTACCCGACTTTTTTACTGAGGATGAACTTGATATCATTAAAATATCGATTCAAAAAGTACAAGCCAGCGGTATTGCTCAATCTATTAATTTCAGCAAAGAAAGTCAGCTAAATACCTATTTTAAAGTAGATTTATCTCCAGAATTTGATTCATCAGGAAAGGTATCTCAGGTACTCATTTCTTCAAAGGAGATCACTAAAAAATCTTTTGAAGCCACAAATATTTTAGAGAAGGATAAAACCATTTCCGCTCTGCAGAACCTACATGCAATAGCCACCTACGATACTGAATTAAATCTCAAGGATTTTTTCACAGCCGGTTCTATCCACTACAGAGAAATTTTTTCCAATCCTAAAGCATTCACCATTCTCAATGACTGGATAAAAAATCTTAATGGCAATAAAGCAAGTAATGACTTACTGATATCAAAAAAGGATACAGGTCATGTAAGCCTTAATATAAGTTTGGTTGGAATTAATAAAAATAGTGATACCATTTGCGTCAGTATGGAAACCGCGAAGGAATACTCATATCCAAATGAACTTTTAAAATTCAATACATTAGAAAAAACAATTTATGATAACGTACCGGCAGATATTGTCTTTTGGGATTTGAGCCATCGTTACATTTTCCTAAACAAAACCGCAAGCCCAAATGAACAAACCAGGGCATGGTTGATTGGTAAAAATGACTTCGAATATTGTAACTATCGTAAAAAACCCATAGAAATTGCAATCAAGAGAAGAGTAGCCTTTAATAAAATGATCCTATCGGGTAAACAGGTTTCGTTTCAAGAGGAGTTGCAAACAAGCAGCGGAAGGGAATACCATCTTAAAATATTTCAACCGATGCTAAATTCCAATGGGCAGGTTCAGTTTGTTATGGGATATGGACTTAATACAACATCCATCAAGCAGACTGAGTCAAAGCTTATCAACATGAGTTTTGCAGTTAGAGATGCCATGGATGGAATCGCCTTGCTGGATGCAAAAGGTAACTATACTTATTTGAACCAAGCTCATGTCAATATGTTCGGTTATAAAGATGAGAAAGAACTCATTGGAAAATCCTGGCACGTGTTTTATGAAAAAGAGGAAATTGCCCGGATAGAAACGAAAATTTTCCCATTGATTGAAAAAAATGGTCGTTGGGCCGGAAGAACCACCGGGAGATCTAAAACCGGCGAGTTTATTTATCAGGAGATTACCTTAAGCAGTTTACCTAATGGTGGTCTTATCTGTATTTGTAGGGATAAGACCCAGGAAAGAATTCAGGAGCATAAAATAGAGAGAGCCGCAATAGTAGCCGATAATACCAGTAGCGTTATCATGATTACAGACCCACAGATCCGGATCCAGTGGGTCAATAAAGCTTTTTCCAGGCTGACCGGATATACTTTTGAAGAAGTAATTGGAAAAGATCCAAGTTTCCTGCACGGGCCTGAAACAAATAAGAAGGAAATAAAAAAATTATGGGGACGGCTAAAAGGGAAAAAAGGATTTATTGCCGAAATTCTAAATTATACAAAGACCGGAAAGAAATATTGGATGCAAATTAACGCTACGCCTATCTTCAACAAGGAAAATGAATTAGATAGTTTCGTTTCTGTTGAAAATGATATTACCCAACTCAAACAGGAACAGGAAATCATCACAAATAACTTTCTGAGGGAAAAAGAGCTGAATGAAATGAAAAGCCAGTTCGTCAGTATTGCCTCCCATGAAATAAGAAATCCTCTGGCGAGTATTCAATCGAGTTCTGAACTGATGAAAATGTATCTTAAAAAAGAGGTGATATCGAAAGATAAAATAGAGAATCACCTCTCAAAAATAGAGAATCAGATTAGCCGCCTATCTACCATCATGTCAAATTTACTTGTCGTAGGTAAGATAAATCTTGACAAGTTTGACCTTCATAAAAATGAGACGGACCTCGAGCATTTTATAAAGGAGCTAATTGATGAATTTTTCGCTGTGACATCTGATGAAAGAAAGATAGTATTCAGGGTAATCGGAACTAAAAAGAAAAGTGAGATTGATAAAGTGTTGATGAGTCAGGTAATGATTAACCTTATAAGTAACGCAATTAAATACTCCCAAGGAAAACCTGATCCTGAAGTAATTTTAAGCTATGAGCCCCATCATTTCACCATTCAGGTAAGGGACCACGGGATTGGCATTCCGCCAAATGAACAAAAATATATTTACGATTCTTTCTTTCGTGCAAACAATGCTGAAAACATACCAGGTACGGGTCTTGGCCTGGTCATTGTCAAGAAATTTGTTGAATTGCACCAAGGAAAAATATCATTTAGCAGTACGCTAAACCAAGGCACCTGTTTTGAACTTAATTTTCCATATAGATAAAATTATGAATGAGAATAAACTTAAAGTTTTAGTGGTAGAAGATGACACAACATTGAGGGAAAACATCTCTCAGTTTCTTGAACTTAAAAAATTCAAAACGGCTCAAGCAAAAAATGGACTTGAAGCTGACCAGGTCATAAGAAAAGTTAATCCGGATCTTGTTCTTTGCGATGTTTCTATGCCATTGATGAATGGCTTACAACTTTTAACACAGTTAAGAAAAGATGAACGTTACAATCACATGCCCTTTATTTTCTTAACTGCAAAAGCAGATAAAGACGATTTAAGAACTGCCATGATTTCCGGGGCGGATGATTATATCATTAAACCCTTTACCTTCGAAGAATTATTCACGTCCATTCAGAAAAGAATTGAACGTTTAGACCAAATTAAAAAAAATGGGCCACTAAAAACTTTGAGTAATTCTTCAATTTCACTTAGTTCGGCTGAAGATCATGAAGCGCTTTCAAGGATTTCATGTTTATCCAAAACAGAGCTTAGAATCATCAAAAGAGTTGGAAAGGGCCTAACTTCTTCCATGATCAGTAAAGAATTAAATAGCAGTCTTCGAACAGTTGGAAACCACAGATACAACATCTGCAAAAAGTTAAACTTGAAGGGATCAAACTCATTGACCTTGTTTGCGATGAAATTCAGATCTTTTATTTAATTTTTAGATAAGCAAGATTCATTCACCCAACTAAATTCTATTTTGGGATTACGGCTTACCCAAGAACAGTAGGTGGCGTGGTGGAATTGTATGGAATTCTATGAGCATCAAGGGAGTTTGGACTTAATTGCATCCGGCCGATGAAGGTTTTGAAAAAGGCCCTTACATTCTACCTGATCTCATTTTATTTGATTTTATTTTAGGATATTATCCATTACCCGAACGGCGATCCGGTTGAGAATTGCTTTTCATGAATATCATTCCAATACCATTATAATTTATCGAATAAAATAGGGATTTTTGGCTAGTGAAAGAAATTAAAGCCATTATAAAAGCTTATGATGAGATGGATAAAATTCATCAGCAAGCTGCCTTAGCCACAGTTGTTCGCGTGGAAGGCTCCTCCTATCGGCGTACCGGTGCACGAATGCTGGTCATGGATAATGGTTCCTGGGTTGGTGGAATCAGTGGGGGCTGCCTGGAAGGTGATGCCTTAAAAAGAGCACGTCTTGCAATCCATAATTCCCGCCCTACCCTGATTACTTATGATACCAGTGAAGATGATCCGGATCAGATCGGTGTCGGTTTAGGTTGCAATGGAATTATTGAAGTACTTTTTTGTCCTTTAGATTTTAAAGATCCCCAAAATCAGGTTGAGATACTGAAATCATGCGTTCAGGAAAGCCGAGAAACCCATACCCTGATTACAATTACCGATATAGGTGCCGGGTGGGCATTACCCACAGCCGGTCAAATTATCAAATACCAAGGATCCGACAGTCTGAATATTTTCGAAGACCGCAACCTTGAGTCTGATATCGAAAAGCAGATTCAGCATCAGACTACAGAAAAAAGATCAGCTCCACATAGCTTCCTCAGTGGGGATGGCAAAAAAGTCGATCTGTTCATTGAAATTTTACCCCCGGAAATTCATGTGGTTTTATTAGGACATCAGTATGATGTATATCCGATGAGCCGCTTGTTTAAAGAGCTTGGATGGCGCGTCAGTATAATTGCAGATTTGATTAAAGTCAACTTACTTCTTAAGAGCATTGCAGATGAAATCAGAGCACCTGCTGAATTTCCGGATTTGATCGTTGACGAATATACGGCTATCATTCTCATGTCGCATGATTATAAAACAGATAAGAGCAATCTTCCAAAAGTGCTGAATACGAAGGCCGCTTACATCGGTATGCTGGGACCCAGACTCAGGTCGGAGCGAATTTGGTCTGAATTACAGCTGGAAGGAAGGAATATAACAGAGGATGAAATGGCGAGGATCCATGCCCCACTCGGACTTGATATCGGAGCAGTTAATCCTGAAGAAATCGCTTTGTCACTCGCTGCTGGAATCAGGGCAGCTTTTTCGGGAAGGGATGGCAGCTTTCTAAGGAACAGAAGATTACCTATTCATCCAAGAAATTGAGCAAAAATGCCAAGCACAAAGCGAAACGGAAAATATACTATCATCATTCTAGCGGCGGGCCGATCGGCAAGATTGGGAAGTCCGAAACAGCTACTTTCCTATCAAGGGAAAAACTTGTTACAGCATACTATTGATGCTGCTCGTGAAAGTCAGGTGGGACCGCTTATCCTCGTTCTTGGTTCAGATATAGACGAAATAGCCGGCCGCCTGGAT
>Ga0194133_10006642_pt1 | contig 14146 bp, 12 predicted proteins | sample TA2KigOf40mmetaG_FD_155448 | JGI IMG/M metagenome (GOLD analysis project Ga0194133, IMG submission 155448) | Freshwater microbial communities from Lake Tanganyika, Tanzania - TA2015055 Kigoma Offshore 40m | ecosystem: Environmental > Aquatic > Freshwater > Lake | place: Tanzania: Lake...
AAAGCTATTTTTTTTTGAAAATCTTACAAGTCTTCATCATTAAATGAATAAAACAGATTACCTTCTTTGAAGTGCAAGACGTAAGAATAATAAACTTAAAATAGAATTTGATTCCTTAGGATATTGGCATAATCTTGGGAGAGTTTTTTGTATATTCACAAAGAGAAAAAGGGCATGTCTTGTTAAGCTGCATTTCTTGGAATTTCAATTTAATAATAATCATTTCACGTACTTTTTTAAGAGTCCTCTTGTTAATATCACTTTTGTTTGGCTGAATCTAAGCTATCCTCTGATAAATTGGAGGATTGATTCTAAATCTCAAAAGCTTAATTATGTAGAGTGGCAAGCATGAGACTGACGTTATCACGATGGTCTTCCAAAGGAAATCCAAAGTCAAAATAAAGTGCAGATCTGAAATCATTTCATTTTCGAATTAGAAACAGAAAAAAGTGTTCTCTCTAAAAGTTTGGCCAATAAGTGATTGAGAACCTAAATGACTAACCAAAATACTCTGTGAGAGCGAAGATTGTGACTATGTAGAAAAACAGTGAGCTTATTTCTGCAAAGACCATCATCCAATGCCAAGTTCTTATGGTAAGGGCAACCATTATTAGCTCAGTAAGAACCAATCCACTGAATGAGATGGCAATGAAGTGATAAAACTGGTCCTCAAATAAGAACAATGCACCAAAAATAAGTGCCCCACCTTTAAAAGAAATAAGAAATTTGATACTTTAAGCGGGTATACGTTAAACATATCTGTTTTGTACCTTGGTAAATGCTTATGATGACCCATAAAAAGAAAGTCTTGAAAGACAAAGAACGCCCTCGCAGCAAATCACGATAAAGTTCAGGAAGCTCTAGAGCCTTTTTTCCACTGACGTCCTTTAACAAAATCGAGGTACTTTTTATTACCTTAAAAAACCGATTTTGAGAGGATTGGCAAAAAATCAGTACCTGATCCAAAACTAAAGAAAACACCGGAAGTGTTGTGAAAAGAGTAGCATAACCCAACATTAGGATACTGGGGAACAATAGTACAGGTGCAAACGAAAATAGCCCACTAAAGACTGCCTAAAAATGTATGAAATGAAATTAGTTCTGCTTGAATATATTTTTTACATGAACTTTTGAATGTATTGAGTGATATTTTGAGACCTGCATTGTAGATATAATTATTCCACGATGAAAAATAAATTGACTTAGAGAGGCTGTTCGCTTGTACGAATTACGACCATGGACCTAGTATTTCAAAGTGTTTTTTTGTAGCCAATCTAAGAAAATTATCGATTTACTTACAAGTAGAAGCTTGGAAATGTGACTGAATTGTGTAAGGGAGAAATCAGCTGCAAGTGATGCTTGGAGACCCTCTTTTCCAACAATCCCGATACCCGTGTTGGCTGCTTGAATCATTGAAATATCATTTCCACCGTCCCCTTGAAAATCATACAGCTTGAAATAAAGTTTCAACTCTACTGGCTTTGTAGAGGCATTCTACCTATGGCTCCAACAGACTTTTTTGTGTAGTTCTTGATGAGGTGTACCATATCTGACTTTTGCTCGGGAGAGCATCGGCAACACACAACTGCCGGACAATTTGCTACTAAGCTGATAAACTCTTGGTCGTAGAAACGTAAGACTTCCTGAGAGTAGAAATTCAAACATTTTTTGACTGCAAATCTTTCTTTAATTTCCAGCAACTTGCCGATTTTCTTACCTTCAAAGAGTCCCCATTTATGACCAAGGCAAAATCCTGCTTCTTTCCAAAAGCTCTGAGCTCCTGATGAGCCTGGGTTCGGTCAGTAACAGCCTTGAAAATGTGAACTTTTTGTGACCTTGAAAAAAGTCCAGAAGATTTTGCTATGCAATTAGCAGTTTCTAGTTTGTCTCCAGTAAGCATCCACACACGTACGCCTGCGTTTCTCAGTTTTTCAAGAGTCTCTCTAACACCAGGTTGAAGCCTGTAAATTTTTTTTTGTGAAATTGATAAAATTTGCTTTCAAGATCATTTGAACATTTTGAAAGCTAGAGAATAGACGAACGCACTTATCCTCAACGCCTGTGACACATAAGAGCTCCATATCTCTTTCAAGACTTTCAATTCGCGCACCAACCTCAGCAGCCCGATTTATCATAGAATTTTTGGCTTGATTGTAGTGAAGCTGAAAAAATATAAATCATAAGGCCAGGCTCATTTTTAATAGTAATTTTATTACCTCAAATTCTTTGTATTGCTCTGGTGTCAAATTTTTTTTGGCTACCACAAGAGTTCTTAAGCCTTCCCTAGCAAGATCTCCAACTTCCTCTTCTAGCCAGTCGTTTCGTACAACTTTTGTAGCCATTACAACATCGGCTCCTTTTAGATAAAACACGTGCTCATTCGTTACATCGTCCTTAAATAGTGGGTCGTTAAAAAAAAGGAAAAAAATATCCGTCAAATTTATGTCGATGATTTACTTTCAGAATAATTCCCATTCTCTTTGAATCTGACGAGAAGGGAAATATTTGGAGTATTGTAAAAGAGAGAATAGAGTTGTCCGGACACCGTAGTCTTATTGAACGTTGAGTTCTTTCTATAAGAGCAAGGCCCATCGTATCACACCACTGAGCCAATGCAATTTCATCTGAAAAATTTGTAAAAGTAAAGCTAAATGTTTTAAAAGGCTAACTTATAGGTGCCTACCCGGACTAGCTGCTTGAAAAGAAGTCTTGGTGCCTGGTGGTAAAACGCCAATTATGGATTGATCTGCTTCAGTTGCAACCTCATCATAATCTTCGCCTTCTTGTTCTGTTCAACAATACCAACCGTCAATTTTTGTTCACATGAATTTAAGGTGAAAAATGAATTACTTGAATCTGTTTCGTGAACTGGAGTGACATTGTGGCAAAGTGCAATAGCTTTGACAGCTTCCCCCAAACGCTTTATGGCAGCTCGCCTGTGTCGTTGATGTCCAGCGAGTGACTGAAAACACAATTACTCAGTAATAATCAAAAATTTTCAGGTCAAAACCATTCTGTTTTACTCAACAATTACTTACCTGATCAGAAAAATAAAAGCTCAAATTTTGCTGGACTTCGTTAAAATTATCTTGAGAGTACGAGTTAGTACCAATGTGAAGACGCTTGAATATCATCTCGTTTTGGGTAAGGGTACCAGTTTTGTCTGACATCTTTAAAAATAAAATTTAGAACTTTAAAAAGACAAACACATGGTCAAAACTCAAACACTGATTACCAAATAGTTTATTCTTCCAAGTTCTTCGGGAATTTTGGTCGTTCTTGCAACTGCTCCAGGAATGTCCTAAAGTTGTGAAATGATCTGTTTATCATCTGTGTCAAACAAACCTCATTTTCATTCTACAAAGTTCTTACCTTATCATTCTTCATTTGGAAACAATAAAAGACTTTCCCCAGGTCCATATTTACTCTTAGACTTATGGGAATCAGGTAGGAGAAAAGAAGCACAAATCGGAAGAGGACAGCGTACCACAATCCGTAAAATCCCTTTAATCCCGTCAAGACAAGTGACAGGCCGATTGTTGTAAGAAAAAGTAACTGAAAAAAATTCGTTGTAAATAAATTATGTAGAAACATAACTTTTTAAAACCTCTGAAACTTACAAATGTAAGAAAGTTCACTTCCTTGTCGATGATTCCTGACTTGCTCTTCCCTTTCTTGTTCCCCATGACAGCTCGGCAAGAGGAACCCGAATAAATCACCACTCCAAGAGCAGTGCCACTAGCAACGACAGTGTTTGCCCACATGGTGTTCTCAATATTTAAAGACACAATATGGTTCTTTAAAGTGAGAGTCCTAAATTTCATGAATATGATAAGATATCATAAGAGAAAGTTTTGAAAGTAATTCCAACCCATTGAATGTGTGGATCTCGTTCGACGGTGGCTCAGCTTTTATCACTGCTCCTTCAAGACTAAACAAACTCAAGTCCCCTCCGGACATGTTCTAAAATGATTTCAACTTCAACATTTGCCTTCGTTCATTCCGTTTGGTCAGTTTCAACCTCATCCTTAAAAATATTACCTGTAGATCAGAAATTGTCTCTCGTGTTTTCCAATCTGTTTCTCCATCCAGCTGTTAAAATTAAGGTATAAGAAAATATTCTATATAAACTTCTTGATGTGCTTGCCTGATCTGTGCGTAAAAAGCAAGATCCACTTGGTTCAGTAGTTCGTAATAGTATCATATCAGCCGGGACCCTTTGCTTTTTTTCAACATACACCAGATCAGACACCTAAAGTTTTGTAAGGGAGGTCTATCAAAGGTTTCTTCTGTTGCATTTAATAAAAAATTTGAGTATTTCATCACCTTCAGTTCATCACTGGACACTGAGATCTTTCCTCTTGGAGTCAGCTTGTAATATCTGGACGAGTTCACTTCTTTATCTCTTTTAAAGCGGCGGTATTCATCAAATCCTTCTTGGCACATGTTGATCTATAGGAAGAAAATTTGTCAGATCATGCCGTCGAAGATGTCAAAGTGTGGAAAATTGATTGCACTTATCAAACCAAACTCAATTCTAAATAATTGGCAAGCTTCTTACGAGGGTCACGAATGCCAAAGGTCCCCAGTAGGTGTAAATAAGGCCGACTTTGAGTTCTGGAATGAACTGACTTACGGCCATTGCTAGGAAAAACATGTCGAGGAAGAACTTGTATTGGTTTATCAAGACCTTAAAAAGTAATGAAAAGTTGTTTAACTTTGATTGAAGAAAGCTCTTTAAAACACGTACCAATGGTACAAATGTAAAAACATTGTATTTTTGATTTTTGAAAACGTTTGGAGAAAACTTTTCATGAAAAGGTCTCCCCAGTGGAATGTTCCGCTCGACGTTTTCGCTATTTTTGAAGCAAGAAAAGAGGCGCCTCCAACAACTAAAAACGAAAGATTTCTTTCATCAGTGAAAGTCTAAGAAATTTGAAACTGAGAAAGAGAAGAAGGAACCGCAACCAACCTTGTTTTGGCTCTTTGATTTAATATCGGTCGGTTTTGTCCCCTGTGCATTTTGACCGATTTAGAAGGACTCAAAAGCTGGTCCTCCTCGCTGGCAGCATCAGATTCAGAATCAGAGTCTCTCTCAATGAGCTCCACCTCTTCTAAAGTCTGAGCATTTTTGCATATAAAAAAAGTCATCTGTCTAAAGTTTTAAAAATATATAGTCACTCAAATTGTTACCTGGTGGGCGTTTCGCCTCCTCTTGGACAACATGACCTTAAGACAGTCATCTAAACGATTTTTGAGTGTATATTATATATTGAAAAGATTACTCAGCGATCAAATGAAATAAGCACATTGCAGAAGGTCACGAAATTGTCAAAAGATTTCAAATGTCAATTTCTCGCTATTAGATGATTTTGTTTTGGTTTGGCGCACCAACAGCTGCTGCAGTAACCTACTTTTTAACTTTTCAGCTGATTTCCTGCATTTTTGTTCGATGTCAAAAGACAAATAAAGTAAAGACTTTCTTCGCGATTTTCGCACAAAAATATCAAAGTTGTTGAGAAAGAAAAGTGAAAAAAATTTGTGTCGATTGTTTATATAGCATATTCTTTATTTTAACTTAAACTTTTAGTGCAAAAATGAAACGCAAGTGAATTAAAAAAAGCCGCGAAACCTCCCTCACTCCCTTTCCCTTGTAGTGGTAATGCCCTGACCCATGTGCAGGAAATAAGGGGCTAACCCAGCTCTGACCAAAATCTATATATATAAAAGTGACTGTTTGTACCTATGTCCCCTTTTCACGCCCAAACCGCCAGACCAATCTTCACCAAATTTTGCACAGACCTCCCCGCCAACTCAGGGAAGGTTCTTAACACAAGCATGACCCTGCCAACCCAACCCCTGGACCCCGAGGTACCCCAAACTCAAAAATCCATATGGGTCACGGGAGAGAAAACTTGTGTAATGTAAAATGTCCAGATGGGTGACGTTAGCTCATCAAATTTTTCCCGGGCAGCGCCACGGGCCCAGTTGGCTAGTACGTATATATAAATGGGCATACTGATGTTTGTTTGACTATCTGTCTGTCTGTTGGTATGTGGAGGGCTAATGGAAACCCAAACCCCTGCAAAGATCATGATGAAATTTTGCAAGCACGTACATCTCCGCCTGTCCAAGAAAGGTTTTGGTGCAAGTTTGATCCCGCCCCCTCCCCCCTGGGCCTGGGAGCCCTAAAACACTAAAAGTGGAAGGACACATTTTTAAGATTCTCTTGTAGAGTGCATAATATAGGTTAAGAACAACAGCTTTGCAAGCAGATATTTTCTCTAGTATAGTTTATAAATCACCTAGAAAACAATGCCTGTGCCAGAATTGAAAGTGGGCCTGCTGGCATGGCAAACCAACACCTTACCAACAGAGCTACTGGATTATTATTAAAAATATGGAATTTAAGTTCTATTTATTATCTTAGAGAAATTTTTTGCTGGGTACATGTAAGAAATTCTTATCAAAAAATAATAAGTGCAATATCAGTCATTATCAATTTTACTTTATTTAATTTAAATACATTATTTATAGCCCTTCTTTTTTCACTCATAACATCCTTCTCACTTAATGGAGTAGCGCTACTTTTTACGCTTTGCAAGCTATATTTAAAGCCCTTCTCTTTTCACTTATAACACCCTTCTCTCACTAAATAGAGTAGCGCTACTTTTGACGCTTTCCAATCTATATTTGTAGCCCTTCTCTTTTCACTCATAACACCCTTCTCTTGCTAAATAGAGTAGCGTTACTTTTGACGCTTTCTTAGCTACATTTGTAGCCCTTCTCTTTTCACTGATAACAGCCCTCTCTCACTAAAGGATCTTATTAGTTTTATTTCCTGACAGTTTTGCCCCTGTGATTTGCACCCCAATATTTGTTTCCTTTCTACCGCTCGGATCCTGCAGGGCGTGAGGAGGTCGCTGATGTCTGATCTTCATATATGCAACTGACCTGACCAACAGTGCTTAGTTGGAGTGTCGATTGTAGGGCCAGGGGTGTCCCCTTTTGCATTTTGTCTATAAATAGCCAGTTGGTTTGACTATGTATTTTGGGAGGCCCGAGGATCCCATAGACCATGAAGGATCAATCACCAGATTTCGGACGTGAAAATCTGCTTTACGTACTACAGCTTACCTTGATTTAACAAATAGGTGGTAGTCATTTTTGTGGCAAACTAATTTCCAATTAGAAGTACGGGGTGCAAACCCAAGAACCATGGCTGCTAACCGCTTGACCCTCCTCCTTCAAGTAACTACTTTTGTTAACTAAATAGAATTGAGATGTCTATGAATCGACGCACAGCCATACAATACTAAATCCCAAGGTTTTATCAAAGGTGCGTAGAAGTGAAGAATGGTGGGTATAACATTCTTAATTCTATTCACAACTTCTAACATTTCGCAGAGTAAAAGTGAAATTTGCTTCACGATAAACTCCTGTCAGAATATTTTTCCTTTTGAATTACCGTATTTTTAGTGTGCAATACATTAGATTCCACACCTTCACCTTTTACCTTTGAATATACATATCTATGATTCTGTTTTGAGACAGTCCCTTTGCTGTTTGGTTTTGTGTCGTGTCCTAGACGTGTATACGAAATCCGTTAATATCGTGTGAGTTTCCAACACATTCCTCGAGTTCCTTCAAATACTTCAAAAATCAGCAACAGCTTTAAAAACTCATTCATGCCAAGCCCAAAATTGTCAACAATAAAATTTTAAAAGAAACAATTCTATTATAAGTGAAGTGCCACTAATCATAATTCTAATCCAAAGTTACAAATCAGGGTGTGAGACTTTAAATGACTTTTTCGACAAATCATGCGGCTCAGTGTTCCGCCTTGTCCTTCCTTCCTTAATCAGGTAATTCATTAAACTTTTCAATAAATACCCCGACTTGTGGCCACATTTTATGTTCCAACATAAACTATAACCTGTTGTTTCCTTAAATTTTATGAATCTTTGTCAACTTCACTTTCATCTAATCATATTCAAATTTTGTAAATGCTGAACCTAAATTGTCCAAATGCAAAAAAATATTCGTCAGCAGTAAATGTTTTATTACCAGCATATATATTAGAAGCAAGAACAAGTTTGTTGAACGGTCAACTTTATTTTCCAGTTTTGTGAATGTATCCTTCTTGTAATATGATCTTGAAAAATTATAGTGGGAAGAATTTACTAAAGAATTTCTGAACTTTTTTTATGTTGATGAACTAATCGAAGCTTAAATTTTAGAAAATCACCAGCAATGTTTTATCCAAGAATTTGAAGCCAACAGAAGTTTTAAGACATGTCTTCTTGTGCTCAAAATACTCACGAATCTCCGATATCAGTATCTGATTCTGACTTGGTAGAAGGATGAAAGGCATTGTCCCATGATCTGCTTGGTTTTTTAATTATCCTTATTTTGAATTTTTAGACCATAGAGGGAAGTCTGAAAAATGGAATTGAAAAGTCAGCGAGGCCAGACCCAAATTCCTGTACAGATGGATTGTCAAAGGACAGTAGATCAAAGACTTTGCCCTGTAAGGCAAAGCCACCTTCAGCTTTGAAAAGGTCCATCACTTTGCCTAGAAATCCTTTCGTGGGAATGTCAAAAAAATCAAAAACATCGCCTACTATTGAGAGTACCACGAAAGAAGTGGAGGAGAAATCTCAAGCCAACTCCTCTAAAGTTTCGTCATCAGAGTCCATGAGAATTTTTTTGAACAAAATCATTTCTCATATGGCAACGTCATCCATTTCGAAGACCTTAGCTCGGACTCGTACCTCAAATAACGAAAATTGTGATATTTCTGAAAAACACGTAAGTTTGATACTATATTTTGCTTACATTCCCTTTAAGTTTTGAGTTGAAATGGAAATGAAATTTCTTACAATCGAGTCAATTCGTAACTGCATGATTAATTGATGCTTAAGAATTACCTAACCTAAAACAAACCTGACAATTGGGATAGTCACTCGGGTCTCGAAATGTTGGTTTAACCCTCTGGACCTTTATCTGTAATGCAAATACTGACCCTGATACCGACACCCAAGGTCGAGGGTCAGTACCGTGCATTAATGTTAAGTTCTGAGGGGTTAAGTCTCGATGGTCATTTGCACTAGTTCAATTCTTGTCTGACAAACCTCCTGTCTGGGAATTTAATGAAGAAAGTTTTTTTCCTCTTTTCAAATCAATAAATTTTGGTGGTTTTTGTGGTAGCCTCATAAGAGGGCAAGCCAATAACGTAAGCAAAATAAATCAAATTCAGCATCACTTTTTTTGTGTAATCAATGAGTATGACTTAAGATGAAAATAGTTTTGAATTTATTTTAGATTGCCGAACTGAAAAGGCGTTTTGCAGAAGAGAGTGGAGGCAAAGTTCCAGGCGTGATTGGAATCAGAAACCATGGAAACACCTGCTTTATGAATGCTATTCTTCAGTGCCTTAGTTATACTGACCTGCTTGCAGAGTATTTTGTGATGGATCAGGCAAGTTTTAATGTTAAAATGTTAAAAGTTCAAGGCATCACAACGCTTTTAACTTAATTATCATGTAATTCAAAAAGTCAGCAACATTCTTTAGCAATCGGTATTCCTCTGATTGCCTCGTCAGGGGTTTCCTCAAATTTTTGTCATTCTTGGTACTAAAACATTCAATTGTTTGAGAAATTTAAATATTCAGCACCTGTTTTTTTATTATGGAATATGAAAAAAATTTATAAATTTTTTCAGTATAAAATTGACCTCAAAAGAAAACGACGACAGCATCCTTTCAGTGTACTCCATAAAGGGACCAGTAGCAAAGGTGAAGTGACCGAACAGTTTGCCACAGTTTTGAAAAGTCTTTGGTCGCTGCAGTATGACCCTGAAATTTCCATACGTTTCAAAAGTCTTGTTGAAAAACATGCGTGTCAATATAAAGGAAACAATCAGGTAAGCTGCAATAGGCCTTCAAGGTTGTGAAAATTTACGTTTTCTCTAAGATGCAATTACTTGAAAAGTTAATTAATGACTAACAATGCTGTTTTGTAAATTTCAAGCATGACGCCCAAGAGTTTCTTTTATGGCTCCTTGATTGCGTTCACGAAGACCTTAATCTTGCCACGAGAAGGCGATACAAACCATTCCGAAGTAAAGCCAATGAAAATCAGTCAAAAAATGGTGAATCTTTCAGCAACGAAGTTCTGGCTGCCGAGGCCTTGGCAAGCTACATTCGACATAATCGAAGGTTAGAAAAATTAGACTTAGTTTTAGGAGAAGTTTTAACAACCTTTTCAATTCATTTTCAGCTTCATCATGGATGTGTTCCAAGCTCAATTCCATTCGTCACTGACGTGTCCAACTTGCCGAAGGCAAAGCAAAACTTTCGAACCATTTCTTTGTATATCTCTGCCTATTCCTCAAAAGCAACTCTTGCCAATATATGTAACGGTCCTATATTTAGATCAGACCCCAAGACAGGTAAAAAAAATAAGCAAGGTTCATCGCTCTATTGTTCAAGTAATTCCTTTTTCAGGTTAAACTCGGGATTATGGTTGGTGCACATGAAACGATAGGGGACTTACGAAAAATGCTCTCAAAGGATACTCGTATCCCTCTCAGCGAGGTACATATTTTATGAATAAGTGCCTTATTTTCTATTTTGAATGCAAGTAAAATTTTTTTCATAACTTCTGGATTAGTTGCTTCTCACGGAAATTGATTCTTTGAGTTTTCGAAAGACGTTTTATGATTCACAACCAGTAACTGCTTTGAGGCCTGCTCCAAAACAAAATTCTACGTCCCACTTGGTAAGAAACGTCTGTTCCATTTCAAGCTTTAAGTGATATGATTGTATCTAATTTTTAAAATGTTTCTAGTACTGCATCGAGCTTCCAAAATACACTGAGTTGTCTGAAAGTGATGGTGCATACATTACAATCGCTTGGATAAATATCCTTAAGGAGGGTTCAATCGAGAAAAGATTTGGTAGCCCTTACACAATTCAGGCAAGGTTTCCGATATTATGCTTGTTTCAGTTACATGTATTTACATCTGATATAATGTAATTGTTTTAAAGTTATACTCTGATTTTGAATAGTACGAATTGCATCTTTCTAAATGAAAATTTATTTCACAGGTCTCAAGAGAAACACTTTATCAAGATCTTCAGAAACTACTCCTTAAAGAAATGTCTTCAATTTTACATGATGATATTCTCATCGGATCCCAAAAAGTTCCTCTTTTCAAGATTCGAATAATTGATGGCTTCGATGAACCTTCTTACCTGGACAGCACTGTTGACTTACCTATGTATACCTTGGCCGTTGAACAGGTACCTCACATAAGAAAAGGAAGCTTGTAGAATACAGATACAAAAATTCTATTTTTTTAAATTCTCGTCAATTAGGGATTGTCTTATTATAATGGGAGTTGTTGAATAATTAAATGCTAGAGCTAAAAATTCTAAACTGTTTTTAGGCCATAAATATGTGTAACCTGAGTGACGAATTGAAATCTTCCTCCGGAGTACCTCAGCATATTAAGTTTGTTCTTGAGTGGGATAGACCAGCACAAACTCAAGTGATAAACGATGAAACAGACCAGATTGAAGAACATGCGAGTGTTAGACAAGTTAGTATAGACGAATTTGTGTGTTTTTACCAAATATCTATTTATGGCATTCTTGACAAAGGCTTGAAGATTTTATCATGGTCTGTACTTTTTTAGATTGCTGATTCACCTGAGGAAGCAACAAGTGTAACATTGCAGGAGTGTTTCAGCCTTTACACGAAAGCTGAAACATTGGGTAATGTTGATTCTTAATTTAAATATTCTTTATCTACAGTTAAGTTCTTACTTTGTTGTAGTACTTAAAGCTGCTTTTGTTTCAGGACAAGGTGATGCATGGTTCTGCTCAGCTTGCAATAGAAAACAAGAAGTTGTAAAACAGGTAACTTTCAAGATATTGGACAGAACCAAGAGCCTTGTGACTATGAAATTCATTTTTGAAGATGGTATTGTGGACTGCTCCTGATATTCTCATTATTCATCTTAAACGTTTTCGACAAACTTCAACATCTGCATCATGCTCAAAACTTTCAACAGCCATTGAATTTCCCTTGGAGGGGTTTGATATGACCCCTAATATGGCGCACAGAAAAACTGGTGAAGTCACTCACTCAACTGAACAAGTAATTTTAAGCTAAAAAAAGTTGAATGAAATAACACAATAAATTTTGCATTGATAACTTTTCAGCCTGCTTCTAATGGATTGCGAATGCTCAGTTCCTTGTCAGCATCATTTCGAAAGTCCCAACAACGGTCTATTAATTCGCCAACAAACTTGCCCTTCGATGTAACGAAAGAAAATGCAATTGAAAGCAACAATATTTACGATTTATATGCTGTTTGCAACCACCATGGCTCAGATGCTCAAGTATGGCAATCATAGTAGGAACACCCCGAGGCCGAAAATCCTAAACAATCTGTTTCTTGATCTTTTAGGGCGGCCACTATACTGCTTCCTGTCGTAATCCAACTGACAACCAATGGTACCATTTCGACGATGTACTCACAAATGTGTTGGACAAAAATGATGTGATAACAGGGGATGCTTACATTTTGTTTTATCAAAGACGGATTGCACAAAGCGAATCGAGGTATAATATTTCTAATTAAAACTTATTGAAGCAATATCTAGCTAACGAAAATATTTCAGCGGTTCAAGTAGTTCTTCATCCTCCTCCAATACCTCTGAGGGATACCATTGGATCTACAGAATGTCAGAATTGAGCAAAAGAGGGCCCTCTTTTAAGGTAACCAAGAAAGCTTTAAGGTCTTAAACCATTTTTCATACGAGCAAAAAAATAGGTTAAACGAAAAGAGAGACGCTCTTCTCCGAAGGCTTCGAAATTTACTCGGAACTCGGGAAAATATGCAACAATGCCTGTGAAAAGATCTACTGAGCCTTTTAACTGTGATGCATCTCACAATTCGGATGGTGATCAAGTATGCCACTCTCAGAATCCTTTTTCCAAAACATGAAAGAGTTCACAAGTCTACTAAATTTTCTTATATATCTTTAGGATGACGAGTCATCCACAGATGAGGAGGAGAGGATGATGACCACATCTGTGATGCAAAATAAGTTGGCCCCTTTAGTGGTGACTGAATCTCACGATGATATGACCAGTGATGAAGAGGACGTCTTTAGGTTTGAAACATAACCCAAATAAGCTTATTATCTTGGGTTGCTTTATTTTATTTTCTCTTTTACTTTTTGCAGACCTCCCAAAAAAAGTGACGTCGACTGAAAACGGATCTGAATTATACTAGAATCTTTATGGAGTCAATGATCAATAATATGTAGACTTGAATCCCCCAAGCAAACTTATTTTCATCAACACTGCCAGACCTGGATTAAGATTTTCTTTCCATTCCTTGACTTGAAATTCATGAGAGCACAAAAATCACCCTGTTGGCCTTAAACCTTGCATTTCCATACCTAACAATTGAATGTTGAACATCAAAATAAAAACCAGACCTTTATACCTGCTAACTTATCCTGTAACTTTATATTTTTATACCACTGGAGCCCGTTTTTTCCTAATCTCCATCAAGAGCCATTTTTTCTAAATTTTTCGACTTCAATAACCCCTATCTTATTTAATGTACATATGGAGGAAGCTTTGATATTGTGATGGCGTTTTGCCTCTTTATATTGTACAGTGACACGAGTCAAACTAAATTCTATTTTTGTAGCTTCTCACTTAAGTCATTTTTTTGTTAAAAATTTTATGAGAAAATTTCTGAGCTTCCTTTTTCTCGAAATGTTTTTTAATGTTGTTTGAATAAACAATTGCTTTCTGTGCTATTTCCAAACTCCAATGTCCTTTTTAAAGTGAGGAATTGTTTTGGCCTTTGATTCTTTGTTGTTCACTTCAAAAATTTCTATTTTTTATACTATCATAACAGTCCCTCTTTTTTGGTTATTTTCATATTTCTTATTTTAAGATATTTTTTTGCACATGAGCCTGGGAAAAGTTAATGCAGGACTTGTACCTAGAGATGGGCCCTGGCATACTTTTGACCTGCTGTAAATAAGGGGCTGACCTTTTTTTGACCAGAGTATTTTTTATCTGACCTGAAAGGAAAAATTAAAAAGTTCGGGAAT
>Ga0194133_10006644_pt1 | contig 14142 bp, 6 predicted proteins | sample TA2KigOf40mmetaG_FD_155448 | JGI IMG/M metagenome (GOLD analysis project Ga0194133, IMG submission 155448) | Freshwater microbial communities from Lake Tanganyika, Tanzania - TA2015055 Kigoma Offshore 40m | ecosystem: Environmental > Aquatic > Freshwater > Lake | place: Tanzania: Lake Tanganyika...
TTATTAAGATTAGCTTTCTGCTTTTTACTTTGCACAGGAAATACAAAAAAAAAATAAAAACTGTCTGCTTCAAATGTCATCCTTCTGGTGATCTTATCCAAAATTTTATCCTTTTCCCTTACTTTAAGAACACTGAACTCATTTACTTGTAAAACGAAATCACAAGATTAAACCAAAAACTAAATGTATCTGACACCAAAATTAACTCAAGACAATTATTTGATGGAAATTTAATAAAAAAGTAAGAAATAATATTACCAAAACTTTTTATATGATCAAGTTGCATTTGTTTTTCGCACCACATAAACCATTTTATCAAAACTTTTCCCCCACATAACTTTATTGGGCTTGGCTTTCCCATTCTCATCATAAACTTGGTCCTTTTTGTTTGTGACATCATTCCAGGGAAAAATTTTGGGGCTGTTAATGAAATAAATAGCTTTTTGTGTAGCAGTAGAGATCCAACCAAATATTTCTAGCTGTATTTTATTAAACTTACAGCTTTTTCTTATTTATGGTTAGTTTCTTGTTTAACTTATAGCATTGAATGCAATACCAAGATGGCAATAAGCAAAAATGTTTCAGTTTCCAGTACGTCACTTTTGCTGAAAAATGTTTAGAAAAATGCTCTAAATTTCTCATGGGTCAAAAACTTCTGACCAAATGTAAGATGTGACAAAGCAAGCATGAAGAAAAGAAGCAACTTTATGGTACAGACAGACAATCTGAAAATATTATTAATCGAAAAAGAGCTTTTCGAAACGAATGTCATGTGAGAAAAGTTCTTTAGAAATTTTCAATAGTAATATTTTGAGTTACATTGAAAAAAATAGTTTTGTTATTTTCATCATTTTTCAAATATTGGTCTTTTTTCATTTTGTTGAAAATTTTATTCTTTCTAATTTCAATAACTTGAATTTTTTTTTACAAAATTACGTATGGTCACCTTGGCCGAGTGGTCATGGATCTAGGTTTGGAATCTGAGAGTCAGAATTCGAACCCCTTTACCTCCAGGCAACCTTTGTTCCCAGGTTGCCTAAAACAACAAATATTCTCCGCTTTAGTGCCTATTTCAGTGTTTCTTACTTTAGAAATTAGCTACTGTTTGCTCAATTTAAATAGTTTTTTTCTCCTACCTTCGGAACAAACACCAGACAGAGAGTTCCTGTTGTACAGAAAATGATGAAGATTGAAATGATGATAAAGGACGCGTTCTGCTCATCTTTTAATACAAAGCTCACAGCCACTCCCAGAACGCACATGATGGCCACATTGTACACTGACATGCCTACATATCTGGGGAAAAAGTAGTTTTGCAGCTCAGTGGAGCGATTAAAATGGTCATTTGTTGTTGGAGAAAGAATGATATGAAAAATTTCCAGAGATAAAATTTTCTCAAACAAGAGAAAAGAAAAGCAAGAAGGACCTTTTCAGCTCTTTTCTTCAAAAATAAAGATTGCACTTTTGGAGAAAACTAAGATAGAGGATCCAACTTTTGATTTCATTCTTTATGACTCAAAAATGACTCTTAGTTAAAAAGGTAAACAGCCTTCTTTCCCTTCCTTTTGCTCTCCATATAAAGAAAAGATTTTTTTTGCAGGAGCCTTCAAAACCCATTAAGAATGAGGTTTTTGCAAAAGAAAAAGAGTCGGGTGTTTTAACATCTTAGATTAGACTTTCAAATTGTTTTCACAGGCCTCTCTCCCCACTAGAAGAAATGAACAAAATTCCATTTCCACAATGGCTTTTCTTTTTGTTTCACAAATCAGTTTCCTGTTGCATTTACTTACTTGGAGTCGTTTAAAGCTGGAATTTGAACCTGACGTGTTTCCCAAGCAAGAAAGGCTCCAAAAAGCTGAAAAAAGTCATATTCTTGAGATGAAAAGTTGAGAAACAATTAAGTAATATTGGAAACATTTTCTAGATGAAAATGTGTTGAAAGTAAGAAAACAATTTTGTTGAGAGGTTTAATACTTATGCAGTCAATCCCTAGAGGCCTGACAATAATTTCTCTTATCAATTATAAGTTATTAATCAAATAGAGATCAAGAGGTAAAAAACAGCCATTTTTCCATCTCTTGGAGCCAAGCTTACAAAATCAAATTAAAACAATTGCTGAACGAAGTACTTTCCAGTCTTAAGAATTCATTTTTACAAAGAAAAAGGAACATTTTCAACCTTGATTAGCTTGCTTTCTCTATCCAATTTTCATGCAGATGTGAAAAGTTCTCTACAAAGTCACCTTCAACTTTAGCTTTATGTATGTATTTTTTTATCTTTTTTGTTAGATGATAAAATAATGTACTTTGGCGCCCAAAACTAGATGAAAAGGCAAGAAAACCTAGGCTTGGTTGAAGTATCAAATCAATCATTTTTCACATAAATTGTTAGATTACAACATTAGGTAACAAAATAAGATAATGAAAAAGTCGAGGGTCGAGGTACCTTTTGGTAAAGAATACTTTTGGAGAATGGATCAATTTGATGATTTTGACTCACCATCAACAATCCTTTGTAAGCATAAATGCATCCAACAAAAATTGACATGTGCTCAGATTTGCAGGATTCCATTCTTGGTATGATAAGGACCCCATCGTCATCGCTGTTCAGAGGCTGAAAAAGAATAAGAAATTCGAATTAAGTGCTCCAACATCTTTCCCATTTGCTGAGTATTACTAAAAATACTTTTTGCTGGAATGGGCCCCTCAGTGTAAATGTCAATAAAGTACGTGCCAAGAAAAGGAATCTCCAATTGCTTGAGATATTTGATATCCTATCTCTCAAAAACTGTCGCAAAATGCTAAAAAGGTCGACAATCCGCACGAAATGTGTTCTTTCACTGAAGTAACCAAAATTAACTTGGCCTAAAGATTTTTAAAAAGCAAAATATTTTTTTAGCGATTATCTTTTCTTCTTATCCTTCCAAAAGCAAAGCAAAGGGGGTGTTTAGAAATTTCGTATATAGGGATATGGCGTGAGTCCTTCACCTCATTCTCATCACCACACCAGATCAAATTAGTCCTTGCATCTAGAAATATGAGATAAAGTAGCTTGTCAAAAATTAAAGTGAATGAGTGGCACCTAGGGTGGGATTTCCAGACAAAATCACTTGTTATGTGAGAACCAAGTGTGCTGAAAAGCAGATTTTTGCTTCACAACATCAATTATTACACAAACAATTCATTTATTTGTAAGGATTATATCAAAAATGTTACTTATTTAAAAATTTCATAAGTTTGTGATTGCTTTTAAAAAAGGGTAAAAAAGGGTGTTATCACCCTTTTCTCTGGGTCCATTTTGTTTTCTTTATTTTGCATTTTTACAGCATTCCTTAACCTAAATTGTAACCCATTATGGCCCTTTTCCAAAAGTTGACTTCAGTCACCCTTTTTTTGGCACCCGAAATCTCTCTTTTTCAAAAAAAGGGTGACCTTATTTTCAGCTGGGAAAGTAATAGTTTGAAGTTTGTAAAGTCACATTTTGTATTGCACTCAATAATGATAATGAGTCCGAAATAAAAGATGTCAATTGAATTGAAAAGTTGCATGTGATGCATTTTTAAGGTTTTTCAATGAGTTTCCTTTATATTTTATTACCAGAAAATAATAAATTTGTTCTGTTGTTTGGTTCCAGATAAAAATTTCATCAAATCCCAATTAAAAAATGATTTTCTTTGAGATAACACTCCATGGGAATCCAACAAACTCTTTCACATTTTTCTTTCAAAGCAACAAGGCACTTTAACTTAGTGATGTTAACCAAGTAAAGGAATCCATTGTTCCAGAAACAAGATTTTCTTTACCAATTAAACCTTAATCACTTTCTTTTTCTCTGAAAAGCAGTATTCTTGAAGAACAAAATAGCTCTAAAATTGGAAAAAAAACTTTTTTAATAGCTGCCAAGCTAATGAAATAATCATAAAGGTCTACTTTAAGTTGTCACAATATTTGATGAGAGTAACAGAAATATTATCTAAATGTAGTTCAAGCCTAAAATTTTCTACTGATTTAAGTAGCCAACAATACATAAAAAGGTCAAAAAAATTTATTATTTTACTTTAATTATATTTTCCATGGTTTTCGCTTTCAAATAAACAGGCCCAATTGATTTGTCTGACAAATCGAAAACAATATTTTATGGCTGACAGGCTAACAATGTGATGCTTCAAAAGCTCTTCCCCTGGAAATGAAAAGTAGTTTTGAAGGCCCCTCTAATCCTCAGTGGCTTTGTTGATCGATACAAAGGATAATTTTCTGGAAAAAGTGCTTTGAGTGCACTTTAAATCAAAATGATTCATGGTTCTTTCGTGTTTTTCCCACCAACCTCATTTTCCCATTGCTTTATTTCAGGCATTTTCGGACCAATATTTTATGACAACTGGCAATGAATTCTGGTTTGTCCCTTTATCCATAAAGATTATATTCAGTGAAACAGAGCTATGTGAATGTAATGCATACAAATCGAAATGACTGAGAAGCTCACAATGTTAAAAAAAGCCAAGTTTTAGTTTTTGGTGGATAAAAAAGCATTTAGAATCTTCACTCTATTTGGCAAAAAAGTTGAATTTGTGAAAAATAAATCCTTTTATGCTCTTTTTTTGCACCTTAGCTATTTGTATGAAAAGAACTTTATTTGTCGAAACCTTTTTCCCACTCTGACATTCTAGTCAGAAAATGTGAACGACAAATATCCTGTTACCTCATTATTATTTGACATCTCTGTTTTGGAAAGAAAAATATGAAATTTGATACAATGGAAAATGAAACCATGAGCAAGACTGAGACTCTCTTTCCACTCAATCTCATTTTGGAATTTTTTCAGAGCTTATGTAAAACAGGAAATGAAATTACTCTAAAATCAAGTTAAAGATAAAAATATCAACACTTTCTACTCAATCTCATTTTGGATTTTCAAATTAATCTAATCAAACATAATTTAAGATGTAAAATCAAATCTTCTGAGAAACACTAATATCTTCTGATGCACTTTTTTGAAAGAGAGGAAAAATTTACAAAAATGAATAACAAACTTACATAAGCTTCCAATTCCTTAGTTTCTCTGTAGAAAGGATCCATGATTTGCCAGACTGTCATGATGATGATGTCAATACTGATGAATGTACCAACTACAAGGTAAAGTTGGTAATCTTTCATAACCTGTGAAAGAAATAATATGGACCTTTTTTCACTGTAAGTATAGTTTTTCAGTTCATCTAGAAAGTTTTATTTTCTCCTTTCACGATTTTAAAGGCTTTTTTCATTAATTTTTATCTTTCAAGGTCTCAGCCTTCATTTTCCCTGGAAAAACTTTTTTGGAGTCAATGTCTCAGTTTGTCCTAAACTTTTGGTTTTAGTATGCATGTAACTTGAAAAATGGCATCAAACATTTAGTGCTAGCTATTTTGTTCAGCTTTCCTTTGACAAAATCTTTGTTCTCTATTATTTATTTGTTAATTAGATTTTCCAACATTTTTGATGTGGAAGAAGATGAGAGGACATTAGAGTTCTGATGCTGGAACATTGTGCTCAGAATGAAAAGTCAATATTGTTCCTGTTCGAATTATATTGCTTTATTCTCTGGCTAGTCTCTCTCTTTCAAAGACCAGATTGCCTTTTGACAGTAAGTTATGAATAATTTAAGTGTTATGTGGGAGTGATGCCAGTAAAAGAAGAAAAACACAGCCATAATTATCGAGGCAGACACTAAAAAAGATTTTGAAATGTGAAATGTAATCCGATCTTTAAAAACCCTGATAATTATACATGAACATTTTCCTTTTGTTTGCATTCTTATCACACACTTTTCAAAAATGTATTTACCTAAAAAGAATAACGTTAAACCTTAATTGTTTTATTTTCATTTTTAGTTCCCCCTTTTGTCTGTCTATCTATCCATCCAGCCATTGCAAATCATGCTAGACGACCATCATAAAGCAAAGATCATTAAAGGCCAGCCCTCTTGTTTCTTCAAACCCTTTTGTTTTTGGTGCTCTAGATTTTTCCATGCAAAAAGAAATGAAAGCACTTCCAAGCCAAGGATTTTCTTAATGTGTTTTAAATTTATTATTTTTTTTGTATGTTTTTAAGGCTATGAGGGCATAATTTCGCAGCTTAAAGAAGTAATTAAAACTTACTTTCTTGTTCAGCTGCACATTAGTGAAAATTGAGTGAACTCTCCAAGTTTTGCTGAACATTGAGCCAAAGCTGAGTGTAAAACCGCTCATTAAAATCCAAGCCCTGTAACAGAAATTTCTCATGTATTATCGTGTTTCCTTTCTGCTTTCATTCCAACACTAAACATTCTGAAGTCATTTTCATTATCACATGACTTTGTCTGTAAAGAAAGAAAAAGGCCCAAATAACTTGCTTCAACAAGATTAAATGATAGTGATGTGGTCACTCCAAACGCCCCTAGCTTTTCTAGACCATCTCAAAGTAAAAAAGTCCCATTTGTTACAAAGGATCCTTTTATGTCCTCTTATTTATTCTAGATGACTTTCAAAAATTGCAAAATATTCTTGTTGCTTGCATAAAATAACAGGAGAACTTTCATGGCATGTGCCAAAACCAAGAAATTGTACATCATAAATAGTTGGGGATAATTACCTTGCAGTACAGATGTAAGGAAATGCCTCAACACTTGTCAGATATGAATCTAAACCTAAGATTATAACTGAAGAATAAGTCAAAATGCATCCTATGATGATAAGATTGTTCATGTTGGGAGATGACATTTTGATTTGCCTAAATATGAAAGAAAATGGTATATTTTTTTGTTTGTTTCATTCTCTTTCAGAAATGCAATCACATTTCTAAAAGATGATTTCAACCAAAAATTTGGGTGCACGATAGAGTAAGATTATAACTCACCTTTGGTTTCGAAATTTTATATTGATTATGAGAAAGCATGTTGCCAAAATGATGCCAAAAGATGCTATGGCAACCAAAGTTGAGAAAATCGTTAGATCTACACGGGCATCTTGAATCCTAGAGATATAAAGAAGATCTATCACTAAAGTCCTTCGTTGTTGTTGTTAAAGATTGATATTAAGTGGAACAATCGCAATGAGAAGGGCCCTAGCTGCACAACAATCAGACTATTCTGATTATAGGCAACCAGGAAGAAAGTGAAAATAAGTAAACTTGAAGGTCATACTCAAAGGCTTGCTTATCTAGAAGGTAAAGAGGAATGAAAATCAATCGATTGATTGACAGCTTATAGTTAGTTGAGGAACTGATTCTTCTAATACAGATGTATTAGACTTTACAACAATTCCCTACACTGTTATTGTGTCTTACAGTCATCTGAACTATCCCTGTTAAATTTTGGGATTGGTGTTTTCTGATGTCATTATTTTGTTTTTCCTCAGTGGCCTAATGGTTATGGCATCTGACTGTGGACTGGGAGGCTGGGGTTCACTTCCTGGTCGGGGCAAATCTTTGACCCCAGGATTTGTCTTTAAATAATCATCTAACATGATGGTTATCACAGTCTGGTTTGGTGGTTATGCAGATCACATGAACAAAAAAAACCCGATTTAATGATCAAAACCACAAAATAATTACATCAGAAAATATCATTCCCAAAATTTAACCAGTGATAGTTCAGATGACTGCAAGACACATTAATAGTGTAGGGAATTAGAAGAATCAGTTCCTCATCTACTATAATAAGCTGTCAATCAATCTCCAAATTCCTAATGAAATAGGATAAGTAACATAAAGTTAAGAAGATGGTATATACAGACAAACTCAGGGTCAAAGTAGGCCTGTTTTCCATGAACTTTGATCTTTTTTGGTGTTTTAAAAATTGACTTTTTTTATCAACAAGCAAAATTTTGTCTTTTTCAATTAAATCTGCAAAGCAAACTTTTTTGAGTTCTACTGATTAAATCAAATCACCAAAGGCAAAATCTTGACTCCAAAAAAGATTTAAATGATAAAAAGATTCAAGTGGTCCTTTGGTGTCAAAAAATGGGGAATGACTTTTTATTTTACAAACATCTTCAAGTGGCTAAAAACATTGGTATTTTTATCTTGGCATCGAAAATGCTAAAGCTGAAGATAAAGTGTACAATTGTCAAATAAATGGCAAATTTTCATTAGGATCAAATTGCATTTCGATTGTCTCATCTGACAGAAAATGGCAGATAGGTAACCATAAATTCAATTGAAAAAAACAACTCCCAACTTAATTTTTGTCACTAGTTGAAGATTTTATAATTTTCTCCCTAATTAAAAGGTACCCTAATGAAATTTAAATTCGACATTCATTTGAGATATGAATTAATTGGATAGAATGCACTAAAGCAATAGATGGGGGAAAATATTTTTCCTTTCCTCCACTATTTCTTTTGGTTCACAAAAACAAATGTTAAAACTTTTCAGGCACCGTTTTTTTGCCCCTGATATAATATGAACTTTGAGAAAATTCTTCAGAACTTCTACTATTAACAGTTTCCAAAGGAATTTTTAAATCTGTACAAAGTTTCTGAAACATTCAATTCATCAAAGAGCGACACTTTTCATGATAAAAGGTTTCCCTATAGAAATTACTTTTTTTAATTAGTTCAAGTGAGATCTTGCCTGCTAGCTCAAAGCTCTCTTTTTTATTGAAATACTTTTCTTTTTTATGATCAGTTTGAGGGTCAAGAGAAGAAAATAGTTTGCTCCCTGGTGAGCAAAACTAGAAAGAATTCACAAAAAGGTGCTGAAGTTTCATAATTCCAGACTCAAGATATTCATAAAAAAGTGTCACCTTTGGAAGAAGTGTCATCACTTGATGTTGAGTCTGAGAAGAGATCTTGTCTATCACTCGAAATTTCTTGGAAAAATACAGGCTCAAGATAACTTCGAAGAAGCAAAAGCTTGAAGTATGCTTAAGAAACTCAATTTGAAAGTTAAAGTTAATGTTTTTCAAATCGTTGCTAATCAAACCAAGAATTGGCAGAATAAATTTGCAATCTCGACTTTTTTGGCTCTAAGCCCTATCGAAAATCAATGGAGCTTGTTTTTCTTCTGAATAAATTTAGCCTTTCGATTCGTTCAATCCTCTAGAGAATCAGTCAGCACCTACTAAGCTTTAAACCAATATTGTGATCTACTACTTTTTTTGCTTCCCCATTCCTCTTACCTTGTGATTGTTCTGTCTTTTGGTGGCCTTTCTCCAGGCCACACCAACTTTCCACATCGCTCAAGGTAGAGGGTTCGAGTAACACCACTGTATTCACCAATGCAATTTTCGATAATTTCTTCTTCATTCGAAACTGAAAATAAACTTCAACTGTTGGAATGAAAAACTTAAAAATTTATCTTTGCAAGGTCAAAGGTAGGGAAAATTGTCTGACAGATTATTGAAAATTCATTTTTATAGTCCTTTAAAAGATGATCATCTTCAACAAAAAGTACAAGAATATGAGTCCTTTATTGATTGTCTCTCATGGTTACAGGAATCTTCAAAATTGATAAAAAGACATTTTGCTTACTTGTAACTTGTTTGATCACAACATTACCACGCCGACTGTTTTCTTTAAATCGAACAGGACCCTAGAACCAAATTGATTTGTTAAATATCTTTTGTTAGACCATTAAACTTGAAAGACAGAAAACTCAGAAAACTATACAAATTAAGATTTATTGTCTCGTGTGATCCTTTTATCTTAGTTGAGAAACTATTTAAAAATCTGACCTATTGACCACTTTTTTCAATCGTTCAAACAAAGAAAATAAGTCTTTTTATAACATAAAAATACTGTTTTTTATTATTTATTATTACTCTTGAGAAGTTAAATTAGAAAAGAAGTACAAAAGTTACCGTAACCCCTTCAAATGAAGTTTTGTCCAAAGCTTCGACAAAAAGCCGTTCCCATGTTTTACTCCTACAAAATGAAGAAATAAGTTATTTTCATATCTTTTAACTTAAATAAAATATATTAGAACTGATTCTTCTAAAACTAAATCAAGTGAATGATAGAATTATTGACTTTATTTAAAGTGTCATGTGGGTGGCAAACCCTGCTTTTAAAAAGTGCAATTATTTATTGATTTATTCAATTTGATTGTAATATGAAGCAATTGCGAAATACAAATACAAATAAAACTTCACTACGGCCAAATATTGTGTCTTGAATCCACCTAATTTTATTAATAAGTCTGAATAAATGAGTTAAAAATAATTCTAAGAGAAATCGTATTGTAGAAATTACTAAATAAGACAGATCCAGTCTCCTACCTCTCAAAAAATTATCATAGACATGGGTTAGGACGATACCATAAGGGCAAAATTAACTTCACCAAGCCAAGTGAGTTCCATTTAAAGGAAGTTCAAGTCAACCCATTTAAATATATTCAAAAATTCCATTTGCCTCCTAGCTTTCATCATGAATCAGTCCCATCTTCTTTCTTTCTACATCAACTATGGCAAGACTCTAATGCAGAAACCTAAATTTTAAATTAAGGCCGAATAATTGAAATAAAATGCCGGCTCTATAAGCAATTGCTTATAAGGCTTAAGAAAAAAAATATTTGACAAAAAAGTAATTTTAACTTTCCCAAACCGAAATAATGTGGTTTCAGGAAGTTTAAGCATTTGGTGAGCAAGTTCCCGACTAAAGCCTTTCCTCTTCAACTTTATTATTCAGAGAGAAAAATTGTTGTAGAGAAAAATTTCCTCTTTCCAAAGACCAAAAATATTCCATTTAGCACAAAAACTCAGGGAGGAGGAGTATTTCAAAATCTCTGACCCCTATAGAGAAAAATGTCAACAAAAAACAACAAAAATGTTAAAAAAATGTCACAGACAGACTGACATCTGCTAAAAACTGCTAGCCCAATGAAAATTCTTAACTCAACACTTGCTTCTCTCACTGGCGGATAATTCAAAATACTGCAAAATCTACATACTTAAAGGGCGAGTTTATAAGCCTTTCGCACTCACCTAAATTTTTTGGAGTTAAGATACATACCTATATGAAAAATCAGCTAAGGAAGTGTTGAAGAGGTGAGCTTTTCGACCAACTTCTTGTATTGCCAATGCAGCTGCCCAAACTCCATCATAAGCATAACCATGGTATCGAGAAAAGTGCTTTGTCAGATTCTTGTATTCCCGTTCATATTCTAAAGGAGTCTGAAAATATGACAAATTTTAGCTTAAGGATGTTTGGCAAAACTTAGGAGGAAAATTTTTTCTCATCCGTGCACTAAGATGTCAGTTACTTGAATGATTGAGTTTGACGTTTATGATTGGTTAACAGATGAGATGTCTTTCAATCACTCAAAAAACATGATCAGATACAACTGCAGAGCAACAATGATTGACTAGAGGTTTTCAAATTAAGATGGCAAATTCTCACTAGGATTTATTGTTTTTAATCGGAAAAGTAAAGTTTAAACGGAATTATTTATTTTATTTACCATAGCCGAAACTGTAATTTCTTCACTTGATGCTAGAGGAAGAATGTCTAATATCATGGAACCTTGGAGAGCTCTTTTGATATCCTTAGGCTGACAGGGAGCCTCTTTGAGCCACCAGTTTTCATCATACATTCCCACTATCAGCCATTGAAATTTAGGACTGTAGACGCCTTTGGCAAAGGCATCGCAAAAAACGTGCCTTGAAGAATTAAGGTTTTAGTTTCAAATTTAAACACATTTGAATTCATTTTTTACCTTGCCCAAGTTTCGTTAAAATTTCCAAGAATAATCCTAATATCCTTTTTTATTAGAATATCAAGTTGATTGGTGATCTCATCATTGAAGCCTTTCAGAAAAAAAACTATGAAGTGCTTTGATTTTATGAATAATGATTTCTGTATGTTCTTAAGTAAACTCTTTATTTTTTTTTATAGATATTTGCTTTCATTCTTTATTATTTTAAAAAGCAGTATTTTCCTCATATTTGAAGAAAATGTCATTTGAAAAAATACAAAAAGAATTCTCTAGGGAAAAAACTTACTCTGTGATTCAATGATGGAAAAATTGTTCTTTTCCAGCTCAGACACCAAATGGTTATGAGCCTAGAAACAAAATGAAAAATTCCTTCCTGAAATGATTCTTGGAAAAACTATTTAAAATACACAAGTAATAGATCAAAAGCTCTTGAAAATATAACTGAAAGATGCAAATTAGACTTAATTTTTTGATTGTAATATTTAACTTTTGAAGACGAATTCGGGTCAAAAAGTCGACAGAAATTAAAACCAGTGTTTAGAATGTTTTGATCACCAAAAGATAAATGGGTTACCAAAGCATATTTTGCCTCATTTTGGTAAAGAGTGCCCACTCTGGTCCAATTGAAATATCTAAGAATGGACAATCTCGGAGGATTGAATTCATTTTCACTTGGGACGACCCGAAAAAAATGAGGAAAACTTTTCTCAGTAAACATTGGATGAGTATCCGCGTAAGTAAGCTGAAAAAGTTAAAAATAATGGAAAGTTAAGTGAAATTACAACTTTGAATACAATTTAGAAAGTTTCACGCGTTGAAAAGCAACAATTTTGAAAGGAAGTTCAAGCTTTTGAGTAATGATTCCAGATTAGATGGGGGAAAAAGTTATCTTCATTTAAATTTATTTTTTATTTTATAGGAAAACTTTTGGTTCTTTGACTTCAAAAACATTTGAAAACATTCTCAGCTCAGAAAGATTCTGGAGCTGACACTTGAAAATGTGGTACCTGAACTAAGTTCCAATGTTTTGCAGCTTTTGCAATCTGATCGGTGACAGGACTGCAGGCAGCTCCAAACAAGACAAGCTTTTTGGGGTTCAAATGGACCATGTCGAAGAATGCTTTGAGACCAACTCCAGGATTGCACTAGAAACAATAACTTTCATTATCAATTTATTTTATTCAATTTGTAAAATTCCCTTGTTGAGCAGAATGAAAAGATTTTTGATCTTGATGACGTTTGCAGGCAAATTGATATGAATATGGTAAGCAAATGAAAAGCTCATCCTTGTACTATTTGCATCAGTGGGGAATGAACAAAACACTATCGATCCAGTGTTCGTTAAAAAGTGATTTCTCACTTCTCATCTTTGCTTCCAAAGTTATTGATTTCCTTCTCAATTATTGTTACGAGGTTTGACCTATGCAATTTTATGCAAGATAGAATTGCTTCTCAAAACCACAAAAAAATTAATTTTCCCTGAACACAAATTGTGCAATGAAGGCTAATTAACTCAACACAGATAAAGTGAATATCTTTACGTGAAAATGTGAATCTGCATATGGTTAATAGAGGATCTGTTTATTCTATAGTCCTGGACTTTGTCTCAATTTCCTTCACTGACACTACGTCTATTATCAAGGCAAATCCAGAAGTTATGCCCAGACATTATTATTATTATTAACTTCCTAGACTCAATACATGACATATTAAGCAACATATAATATCCAGCATAAGGTATCCGGCTGAGTATCATGCACCCTCACATCATTCAAGTCCTAAACAACACGATTCCTTGTTTCTTGGTATGCTCTCAAATTCCCTTTTCTATGACAAACTATGTGCAAACTTATTTTACCTGTGTATCATTCCAATACATGTGCAACTTATAACCTCTTAGAATATCTTGATTTTTGTTGATGTGTTTAATTGCCAGTCTAACAGCTGGCATCACACCTGTTCCAATTTTTCCCTCTGGAGTACCTAGAAGTTCAAAAAGATGCAAGAAAATGATATTTAAAAGCAAACAGTCTGATTGGGAATCAAAAAATTTTGTTGTAATTGTTAAGAATGTTAATTTCTGTTTCAAAACTTTCTCATCTTTCTTTTTTCAATCTTTTTAAGTACGCCTTGTAAATTTTTGTCATCAAAGACACACTTGTTATTTTTGGCAAAAGTTGCCTGGAGCCGCTGGGGTCTAGCCCCGTACCCTCATATTCCCACCCTGATGTGCCACAGCAATCCTCTTATTCATTCATTGTAAAATTAATCTTAAATTATGTAATCATAAACAAAAAATTATTAAGAATAGTCTGACTTTATATGAATCATAACGCCTCTGAATATGTTTTCATGAAAAAAAACCCTTTCTTTTATTGTAAATCTGTTCGCTCAAATAAAAGACTGCTTAGTTTGAGGATAACTTTATTACTAACTACTCAAAACGATTTACCATACATACATCATTACAAATTGG
>Ga0194133_10006645_pt1 | contig 14142 bp, 5 predicted proteins | sample TA2KigOf40mmetaG_FD_155448 | JGI IMG/M metagenome (GOLD analysis project Ga0194133, IMG submission 155448) | Freshwater microbial communities from Lake Tanganyika, Tanzania - TA2015055 Kigoma Offshore 40m | ecosystem: Environmental > Aquatic > Freshwater > Lake | place: Tanzania: Lake Tanganyika...
ATATTTGCAATTTTTTCTTGTTTTTGATTATGAATTTGTGAAAACAAAATCTCATCAGTGGACCTGTCACTGCAATGACATGGCAAGAAAGATACCTTGAGCTATTAAGATTAAAGTAGGTAGAGTAAAAGCATCATAGTGGATGTAAGTAACCATTAAGGTTGAAAATACATAAGTATGAAATTCATCTTTCAAAGACACAAGTGGCAAAAGGACCTTTTTATGTTTGTATTTAATTCTTGGGCTTCATCTAACAACTTCTGTATAAGCAATTCAAAATCATTCTTTTTAAAAGCTGAGCAGACCACCAGGGTCAGCATTGCTGATTTGGTGCTATGAATCTTACAAATTTACAAGTTGTCAATAACATTGGAAATCTAATTAATATACAGTTGGGCAAATTGCTATGTCAAGAAAGTTTAAGGTCAAAAGAAGTTTTTTAGAAAAGAATAAATTGGTTTTTTTAGGTTCTTCCTTAGGATGTCCTCACTTATGTTGCCTACCCAGTTAAATGCTATATCACTGAATCAATGTAGTTTGCTTAGAATGCAGTTTTTTCCGGCCTTTTTCTTAGCATCACTGAAAAATGTAGCTCTTTCTGGGTTTCTGTCATTGATGTAACTTTTTCCTCTTTGGCATCTTCCTATCCTGGTTGTTCCTTTGCTGTGGAGGTTGACGACACATTTGGCCAATGCATAAATGGCCCCATTGTTTTGGTGTCGCTCCCTTTGAAATGATGTTAAGTACAGTTTTTGGGATCTCTCTTTTGAAATTGCAGACATTAGCTCTTATTGATCTGTAATGTATGCTATTTAGTCTCTGCCACTGGGCCTGACTTTGCTACAGTATTCGCAATTATATATCAAAGGCAGCTTGTTTATCATTACCATTTCCTTCAAAGTTTCACAGGCGATTCGTTATTTAAACTGCAAAGAAGATGATTATTTGAATTAAAGATTTTGGGATACTATTGAAACAAAATAATAAGTTTTATGATGTATATTTGATTAAAAACAAAGTTGGTATTATTACCAATCAGAAATGATAAAAAAGCAAAAGTCGACATTTCAATCATATTTTTAAAGTTCTAGTTTCACCTCATTTATTTTAAGCCGCAAAAGTCTGTTTATTTTTTCTTTTAAAAAAGGTTTTTCAAATTGATATTATGATTTTTTCAAAATTATGATTATTTGCCTGGCAAAGGAATGCATATACTGCAGAGTCAAACAATTTGTTAGTCTAGAAAGAGAATACTTGGATTTAATTTCCCTAGAGAATTAAGATTTCGAGATAAGCATTTTTGACAAGGAGCAGAGCATGCAAATAAGTGCAATTTCAGGCTGAGAAATCAAGTTTCAGATGTATGTAATTCAAGTCCTAATTCGTATTGATGTTAATGGCAATTCCACCTTTTTAAAAGAGTTTGAAAGGTTCATGGTAAGTTGAATATTTATCACTTTGCAACTTCACAAAAGTTGCTTCATTGTTAATGGCTCCAAGATTCAAGTTGGTACTTTTCAGAAAGTTCAAAAATTGCACAATTATACACACTCCTCAGAGTTTTGCATTTACTCCACCCTTAGAGATGGATGAAATCTTTTCCAAATCTTGATTGATTTCTATAATTTTCAATATTCTGAAAGATATGTTGAAAGAAGGTTAAACTATAGTTATACCAAAAGTATGCATTCACATGGTTAAACTAAGAATCAAAAAATGATCTGATCACTAGTACTATGGCTTAACAGCCGTGAAAAGTGGATGAAGTAATTTGACAGAGGTTCGGAGGTTCAATCGAATGATATTATTAGCCATTTTTTTATCTCCAATTAAAAAAATTACTTGAATATGTCAGATAAATTTCTTGCAATGACTCTGAAAAAGATAGTTACAAAGAGTGATAATTCCTCAAAATCAATTTAAAGTGTCAAACAGCAAATTCATAGGGATATAAAATTTTTGAGAGGTCATCTTTTATTAGGTTAGTCCTTAATCTTGAGTTGGTTACAGTCTTTTTAGTTGTAATGAATCATTAACATGTGCTTCAAATGTTCTTATCTTGTTGATACTTACCTTATTAGCCAAAAATTGATGGGTATAGAAAATCTTTCAGAAATGTCTGTCACCTTGTGCAAGATAGTATCACTTTATACAGGAAGGTTTAACCTTTTGATGTCCAAATTTAAATGTATTCTCAACTTCGAACTTGCAATGTCATATGGACATTTTGTTGAGCAAACTAAATAACAAGAAACTAAATTAGTGCCAAATCTTGAATTTTTTTTCCAAAAAGTAGATCTCATGAGGCGTACAACATTGACCCCAATTCCACCATTTGCTCCTACAAATCTTTTTTTCTCAAAATAGATTTAACAGATGCTTGAAACTTTCAACCTTGACAAAAATCCTCATTCCATAACCCAGCAACCCTCAATCATGTAAAAGATCTTGAAGAAAGAAAGAAACATGCAACTGTATTTGAAAAAGTCATGCTAAACAAACACCAAATGCAACTGTTAAATGAAACATTTTCCATTGTAGAAAGGCTTTTCCCTGAAGAAATTGTAAAATATGAATTACACTTCTTAATTTCACATATTCTTTTCAGTTGAGTTCTAAAATGAAACAAATGCATTTTCAACATTAAGATTGCAAATTTGAAATCTGAGAGAGTTTTTCCTAACTAAGATCTCTGAACATTTGCACAAATCCATAAAGTGATCTTGTAAGTTGAAGCCCCTCTTTGAAATAATCTAATTAAACAGAAAGAAAAGTATTTTTTTCTTAGTCTTGTTTAAAGAAGTATTTGTGCCAAATGTGTTTCTACCAGAATCAAATCTTAAATGATATTTTTACTCTTTAATCTTGGGAAGCTCTTTCATCAACTTGAAATTTTAGTCTGGATAAATATGAATCACGATATTTCAAATTGCAAATCTCTTAAAAATGGCATATTTTTCACCAATTGGATTGGTTTACATGCTCGGTAAATTTGAATATGATATGACCGAATTGATAAAGTTTTTCAATTTACCAAGGCATTCATCTAATAGAGCCGGCTGCATGAAGTGTTGTTCATTCTGGGTGCACCAAGGTGAAGAAAGAAACCCTGATATCTCAAAGGCTACTTCAACCCACCAGCAAGGAAGAATTAGTTTTAGTTTTTAAAGGGGTCGATAGAAAGAAGAAGAAGAAAGCTTGTATTAAGAACTGATTATTCTAAAACCAAATCAAGTGAATGAGAAAAGTGTTGACTTTACAACAGTTCATTTTTGACTGAAAGTTGTGTCTTAAAGTTACTTGATTTTCAGTTGATAAATTTGAATAAATGCTTATAAGAGATCATTTAAAACAAGTTTCTGCACAACAATCAATCCTGACTGAGATAATCATCTCATAGAAATGATTAATTAAGGCAAATCCAGGGACCAAAGATTTTGTCCAGACCGGGGATTGAACCCCAGTCTCCCAGTTCTCAGTCAGATGCTTTAAATGTTAGGCCACAGCGTATGCTTCTTAGGTCTTCATGGTGTAACTCTTAAAATTTTCAATTTATGCTCTTTTTAAGTCACTCAATTTTCTATTAATATATCACGAATCATACAACTGTCCCATTTGGCACATAATACTTTCTCCCTTTATAAATATTGCCTTGAATAGAAAACCTTTTTCTTAGTTTCCCTTTCAATCGACAACTTTTCCCTTTGGTTCAACTTAGCTACTTTCAAACTTGTTTTTGAAAAACTTATTTGTGATTAAAGGATAAAAAAGCAGCCTGAGGATAAAGATTTTAAGCTACTTTGTCTTTTGAATGAAAAGTAATTTTCAAAAATAGTCTGACAATGTTTGTTTATGGGCAAGCAACATAAGGTGAAAAAAAACTGGTGATGGAAAAATGTTATACCGTATTGAATTTCAAATACATTTATGTGAGGCTAAGGCAAATCTCTCCTCCATTGAGTGCACACACTGCGCTAACCTTTTGTCATTCAAATTTTACTTGTGTCATGGGACAAACTTTTATTCCTCCCACTTACAAAGATAGAGCAAGAAGAAAAATTTAATCATTCTATCAAAAACTGATTTTTCCCCAGTTCAATATAACAATAGCTTTATCGGAGTTAACACATTCTAATATCCTTTGAATCAAAGTTGGGAAGAGATTAGACAAGGTAAAAAGTAACAACCGGAATAACCTTCAAAACTTGCTTTTGGAGTATTTAAGTGACATAAACTGTTCATCAACGTTAATCCATTTTAACTTGCTCCATTTTTTACTGCTTTTGATATTTTGCTGAAATAATGGGATTTGACAAGTCTATTTCTTTTTTTTATACTGATCATCAAATTAACAAAAAAATATTTTTCATGTTTCGGAAATGGACAAAATTTTGACATCCCCTCTCAACTTTAAAGTATTTAATGAATAAGCCCAACTTTTAATTTTCTGAATCCAAATGAATCAAAATAAATCATGGTAATTAATCAAAGATTAAATAAATTGTAAAAGAAAAGTTCAAACTTCAAATCAGCTCAAGAGAGTGCTGATGTCTTTTTTGCCATCTTTTGATCAAGACTTAAATATTATAATTGAATATTTTTCATTGATTTACAAACTATGAGCCTTCTCTGAGTCAGATATAGTAATCTCATAAGGCTAACCTATGGGGCCAAAGGTATGTTGGAAAGCAATCTTGAACCTCAGAAAAGGGAAAAATTGTTAAACCCATTCATTAGCATATGGCAACAAATCTGGTAAATAACAATTTCCATACTCAAAGATCCACGGAAGTCAATTTTACTATCTGACTAACTCATCAAAAGATCTCTTTTTCATCTCACACAACCAAAAGACTCACTCGCACATTCATATTCTTCTAGAGCCAACTTGTGATCCCATGGATTGACATAGTGTCAATTTTAGTCATGGAGCAATAAAAATCCACAAACATTTTTCTACCCACAGATGAATAGATTCGAGTGATCCCAATCTGGCTATAGCTGTTAAATCCCCAAGAGATTTTCGACTATGCTGAGAGAGGGCCAAAATGGTGTTTTGATAAAAAAAGATGATGACGCGTCAGGCTGGTCAATTGCCCATTTAATTTGCGTCCAATTGTGTTTTGGTTGTGACGGTCTTTCCATTCTTTATTCTGAGAGTAGAGTATAAGTGCTAGGAACAGCAGCAGTAATGCTTCTCTGTAGCACTACAATATCGCCGTCCATTTCAGCTTTGTTGACAAAACAAATTACACCTTCAATGGTCAGATGTTATCGGTACAGCTGTTATTGGGACTTTCAAAGATAAAAAAGCAAAAGAGAAAGCTCTCTGCAACTTGATAAAATATGGAATCGAGGTCAGTCGACAGTCTGGGTTCAAATACCTGACAAGTTAAGGTGTTAACAGCTACAACAATCAATTGTTGATGAAATTTTTCAAGCTAGTAAAGAAAAGCTTAACTTTTGCCTCATTGTAAAAATTTGATCAATATTTGGGACTACTGACTCTCAGGATCGAAAAATTTATCCTCTTAAATTGAAAAAACCAAATTTGAGTTGATGAAAATAAGATAACATGGGGTAGTCGTTTAAGCTTAACTTTCAAACATGATTCATTTTACAAAATTTTTGGACGTTGGCATTAGATTGCACTTTTTCCTCAACCACAGCTACACCAACCTTCTTTTTATATCAACCATCTGCCCAAAATCAATCAAATCTGATCACAAGCAATCAAGGCGACACTCTAGTCTAAATGTATTTTCCAGATGGATGTGATCCTACAGATGATTGTGTTAATTTTATGTACCCATCTGAAGATTAGAATTGAGAAAAGGCTCTGTCTCAACATGATCAGTTCTGGTCATTTTCTAAATTTCTTGAGGAACAAACATTTTTCTGTCCATATACCCTTTCTCCCCACCCACCTTCTTTATCTTCCTCCAGTTTCCAACGACAAGGGGATCAGAGTTACACTAATTAAATCAACTGAATTTATCTCTGCTCAACGCTATTGATTGCTTTCAGCACAATCATTCAGTATCCTTTACCCCACCCACCTATTTTAAGTCAGTAACCCACCCCACTTTAGACCAATTGATGGGTGGTCTCAATTTAAATTTGAAATTCAATGCCAATTTTCTGATGATGTAAGTCTTCCTTGGACAAAAAAATACTTTTTGCATTATTTTGTTTCTTTTTAAAAAATCTGTTTTTATGTAAACTGGCAGAAACTAGCATTGATTTAGATCTCTAAATTTATCTTAAACAACAATTTAATGTTTTATTTATGTTGTATCAAGATCAACTATATCTGATTTCCCTGTTTTTGTTGCTTTTTTAAATCTTGTCACTCTGTTAGATCCTATTTGGGAAATCTAGATGTTAGGGTTGTAGTTGGCTGGGTATGAGTTTGAACTTGGACTCAAAAGCATCTCATTCGAATCTGAACAATTTACCAAAACTCAACCAAAACGTTGCTTTCAACTAATTAAAAAGTATCATTTTTCTTCCATTATGATCAAAAACAAACTAGCTTTCTTTTTGCATCAAAGACCCCATGGGTTTTTATTTTACACCGTGTTTTCTTTAGATTTTTTTTGACAATTAGGCTCAAGTGCAATCAGGATGGTTTGAATGAAAGTGGCTACCTTCATCCACAACTGCATTCAGCTTTGGTTGACAATTTCCACAATGCTGTAACTGCTCAACTGCTGATGACTCATAGCGTTCAGTCGTTGTTCAACGCCACCAAATCAATAGAAAGATGGTCGGTAGAAACAAAATCTTCCTGAGGGGTGGAACATCAGTTTGAATAGATTTTTGCTTGACTTTGTGTGAGCTAGAGGATGTGTGTGCTCATTTTATTTATATATAAACGTGTGTAGGTTGGGGTGGAAACGTGCTTGGAAACAGTGAACAGTGAAGGATGAGATCGATAATCAGACCATAGTAAAAAAATGAACCATGTTGTGGACAAAATTGGTTGTGATGCTGATTGATTAAGCTTTGAATCTCGGAAAACGAATGAGAAAGTCTTTTAAGGACAAAAAATTAGCTCTCTATTCAGTGTCTTGTTAGAGATATGTTGATGACTAAATAAAAACTCTTAAACATAACTAATATAGATAAGACTCTTCAAGCTCTAGTCTTTCTACAAAAACCAAATTTTGAAAATCTTTTGGTCTAATCTAGAAAATTTGTGCTGAATTTTTTAAATTACAAAATTGAGCATACGTGCAAAGCATTGAAAATTTTCCTGCTGTCGACATTGAAACTCAGCGAAATACTTTTTTGACATTTTCCTTTCATCTAATTGAATTCAACTCTGCTGTTTCAACATCATAATATATATTTATAGCTTTCGTTTATATTTTATAATTAAATGAAAAAAATTAACAATTTTTATTCAGGCAAAACTTTGAAAAGCCTTTCCAATATCTCTTCTCAAGTCTGAGTTAGAAACTTTATGTACATATAGTTACAATGCAATGATAATAAATAGTTCTTTACTTCTTCTTATAACTTTTAATCTATTAAAGATTTTTAAATTTAGTTTTTGGGTAAAACCACAAGGGGATTGTTGTAGCTCATATGGCTATGACAACTGTCTGTGGACTGGGAGACCGGCATTCGATGATGGTTACCACACTCAGGATTGATGGTTGTGCAGATCACATGAACAAAATGCCTGATTTAATTATTAAAAACCCAAAATAGTTACATTAGAAAAATTCCCAAAATTTAGCCAGGGATAGCTCAGGCGACTGCAAGACACAAAAACAATGTGGCAAATTGTCGTAAAGTCTAATACTTTGGTATCAGAAGAATCAGTTCCTCAACCAACTATAAGCTGTCAATCAAAAAAAGTTTAATTGTTAAATGGAACATATTATGAAAAAATACCCTTCAAATGTTCATCTTCACAACTAAAAAGAGAGGTCGAAAAAGAGTTCTTCTTGTATAACTCAATTGAAGTTCAGTAACACTTGAAGAAACCAATAAAAAAATCCAAAAATTTTTTATTTGTTGTAATAAAGAAAAGTTGGGCTTTTTTCAGTACTTGCCTTCATTGACCAACAGAAAAAGTACTATTGTCAATTAGCATAAAACTTTGATCAATACATCAATCAAGTTTGACAAACTCTGCGAGCATAATTTTCATGTGTTTTGTTTTCAGTGAATAATTGAACTTTCACATCAACCACAGTCGAGGAATAAATAAAAAACCCAGTTGTATTAGCAGCAATATAAAAGAGATTTTCGAATGTGAGAACATAAATGGTGGTGGAATGTCTCCTTTGTAGAAGGGAGAAATTAAATTTCAAACTGATTACTTTTCGTGTTCAATGCCTTTTTTTATTATGATTTTACCCTGCCTTTTCCCCGTTTCACTGCACCCTACCTAATCGCATCAGAAAAATATTTTGTATTTGACAGATCAAAAGATTCTTTTTTTCTCCTCGATATTACATTTCTATCTAATTTTGTCTTCTTTATCTCCTACTTAGATTGAAACTGAAGAGAGAAAAATGTCAGATAAGAAAAATGGAGGAAAAGAAAGAATTTTTAAAAAAGCTGAAGATTTCAATAGGCTTTTTTTTCATTCCAAATGTATTGGAAAGACAATTTAATCTTGTTCAACTTTGACTTGAAGAAATCAAAATTTTTCAGTTCAGACCAACATTCCACAACAACCTTGAAAGACAGATAAAGCTTCTTCTGGATTTTAGTTTAATATTGATCGCAAGAATTTTCACTTTCAGGTTTCTAATTACTAAAGGTAGGATGTAGTATTCAATATTGATAAAGATGATGAATAATTTATTGACAGATATTAAAATTACGATAATCTTATTTCAAAAAGACTTGGTTTATTCAAATTATCAGGTTGGAGTGCTGAAGTGGCTTTGCTTTTCTAAGTTCAATGAAAACCCATTAATTAGCAGTCAATAGACGACTGCCAAAACTGGAGTCCAATTAAAGAAAACTCAAAATGCTTTTGGAATTCAAATTAGAAAATCTCATATTTATGAATGTTGTAAGTTTGATTTGGATAGTTCATTAGCTTTATTTGCTCAGGAACGTTACAGGAAATACAGAATATTACTTGTTAGATTTAAAATTATAAAATGTGCTTGCATGCCTTTATTCCCAAAAAATGATACTTTGTCAGTCAAATAATAAGTCACAATTGCAGTATCACAATAGGCAATAAGGGTTGTATCACAGACAGAATGTTTTTTCAAGTTTTTATTATCAGATCATCACTTAAGTCTTTTTCAAACCAATCGAAGGTAACCTCTTCAAAGGGTATATAAACATATTTTCTTGAAAAAGTTCTTCCATATTTGTTCATTGTTGGATGCATTGTTTAAAAGATTCTTTAAAAATCAAAAGAGGCATTGTTTGTTCTACGGGCTGTTAGCAAAACTAAGATCAATTTTCTTCAAGTTCATCAGAGTAATCTTAAAAGACTTTGATTTCAAATTAAACAGAAGAACTCTTTTGAGGAAAGCAAAAGTTGAAAGTTTAGAAATCAACCTTTTTAAATGTAATTTAGTGTTTCCTTTTAAAATTGTTAAAAATATCAATCCGTATCCCCTAGCCTACGAACTGTTGGAAAGAGCGTACAACAATGAAAGACAGTCGAATTAGTTAACCTTCTTTGATTTCAGTTCTAGTAAAGTGGGAAGAAAATCTATCCTAAATCAAGCCAAAAACATTACTGATAAAAGGCAATTTGACTGGGTCAACCTGAGCACGGGCACGTTAAAAAAATTTAAAAGAATGCTTTGGATGAGGTTAGATTTTCTCTTGGTGCATTTATTACAAATGATATTGGAAATGAACGATCATAATAGTTAGCTGTTTGTAGTTATAAGGCCCCAGCATTACCAGCACTCTTGCATTGGAGGTTTTTTCCACCTGGTGGAGCGTCTAAGATGATTGTTAGCTAGAACATGCACTAAATCCAGGTTTTTTCCCTCTCTAAAAATAAGGGTGTCAGAGTGTTAAGTCTCCATGGCCATAAAGTTTCTAGTTAGGCTTAGCATGTGAAAATATTCTTATTAATGCATTTTTAAAAATGATATTGGAAATAAACAATTTTCTATTCTATTATATCTGTGTAAAGTTTTATTTCCCCTCATGTGCAAAAGTTACAGTTCTTTTCAATCAGATTTAAAATGTAATACAATTATTGCTTTAATGTGTGCGGTCAGGATCATGTTTGAATTATTTAGACAATGTAATTAAGCAAATGTGACTTTGTATTTATTTAATGTGCGTATAAATAGGTGGAAAGTTTATATATTGAATAAACCTGCAACAAACCACAAAGCTGTTTCAAGGCAATTAGAAAAAGGGGTCATTCTTGTCATGGAGTCAAAACAACTCAGAAATTCTTAACTGGCATGAAACTTAGCCTATTTCTTCACTAATTGATTTTGAACTGTTTTGACGAGTTTGAGTTGCGCATAAAACTTTTTTTTCCTCGCCAACAGGTATCAGATTTGGCAACCAGGATCCAAGGGTTTTTTTTGATCTAAAGCCAAACTGGCCATCATGTTTCTGTCTCACAAAAAGTAGGCATGATGTTTAAAATTGAGCCAGCTGGATGTATATTTTTTTGGACCCCAAAGATTTTCGGATCACTTTTCGACTCTTCTTCTTTGTCTTCATGCTCTGGATTTGAGAAGGCTTAAATCTAATGAGTTTGGTGCCGTTGTCTGACAAGTAAGAAGCTAAAAAAATCTTGAAGCAAGAAGGAAGATGAATTATCCATCGAGTTGAAAAGCTATTTTTTGGCCAACATTTTTTCTGATGTATATCTGGTTTTGACTTCTCAAAAAATCCACATAAAGGAAAAAGGATTTGTAATTTTTGGTGAAACATTCTGGTAATTTCTTTCGATTACTTGATTTCAAGACGCATTTTTTGGTTTGTCTGGCTTTTTCTGGTTGGGACAAATACTTTTCGACTTACAACAAAAAATGGACAAAGTTATTGTTTTATATACAATGATAATAATTGTAATCTGTTGCACTATAAACTCCACTGATGAAATACTCAAGTTATCATTGTATTAAAAGAGCAGATTACCTACTATTACCCTGACTGAGTGTACCTTGTTGATTTATTTTTCAATCCAGCGTTGAAAAATTATTGGCATAGCTGGTGACAGACCAAGAAAATGCTCACATTCCCTATTTTTTGCACTACAAAATTTTTCCCTGTTCAAGCTCAAAGTCTTTTCAAACAGGCTGCCATTAGTTTGTCTTTCCTCCGATGTCATATAAGTCATTCCAAACAGTCTGCTCTTGTTTTCATTCACGCCTTACTTTTCGTGACGATTCAGTTTTACCCTATTCCAAGAGGTCAGATATTTTTATTGATTCGTTTCTTTATCTCTGGCCTTTTGTATGTAATAGCCCCTTGTTGCTATCAACAAACAGTTCAGTATTGATACTTTTCTTGATTTGGAAGGTCATCACTGGGATTTCGTTCATCTTGTCATCACTTGTAATTTCTGCCTTCGGTTCAACTCCTCCTGACGCACCGCACTCGCTATAATAATTTGAAGGTTTATGCTCTTATTGTGGGGCCATAGTAGCTCATAGCTATGACATCTGGCTGAGGATTGTGAGACTGGGGCTCAATCTCCAATCAGGGATGATCTTTGACCCCTAGATTTGCCTTAAATTAATCATCCAACATGATGGTTATACATTGGACAGGATTGATGATTGTGCAAATCACACAAACAAAAAACCTGTTTTAGTTACTGATTAACACAAAATAATTACGTCAGAAAATACCGTTCCCAAAATTTAACCAGTGATAGTTCAGGTGACTGTAATAGAATAGAATAAAATTTATTGCTCATTCATTGCTGTACATGTACAGGATAACTTTACGAGAGCATACATTCCTAATAATCTTTTTATGAGTTTGTTGCTGTGCTTAACACAATGTCATGTAAAATACATTGAAAAATAAGAAAATAACCATTTGACTAGTCGAAATTAAAATTCAAAAACTGTTTAAGCCTTATTCGCATAGCATCATTGCTATAAGGTCCAGGCCAAGCCAGTCGAAATCCAGATCACAGATGAAGTTTATTAGGTTCTTCAATTCATGAAGACCCACTTTTCTAGTGGAGTTATTGTAGAATCTTCCTCTAAAAGGTTTCCTTCTTTCCATGTACAGATTCTCCAGTAGCGTATTGTTGATCATTTTTGGTGTTCCATTTCTTAGTATCTTGATGACCAAGGAGGCTGTTGAAGCACCCCACATGGATGGAGTAGCCCTTCGGCATATCATATGTAAGATGCAAAAACAGTGTAGGGAAATGTTGTAAAGTCTAACACTTTGGTGTAAGAATAATCAGGTTCTCACCTTACAATAAGCTGTCAATCGATCAAAATTGTCATTAATCAGAAAAGCATACATTTACTTTACTTTCACAAATTTTTTATTCCATAGCACATAAATCTAAATATCAAAAGTGTCTAAAGTGAGAAAACTTGCAAGGTTCAAGTATATATAAAATGATGTTCTTTCTTAGTAACCTTTTAACTTAAAATCTGCTGGCTGCAAGAAATAAATAACTTTCAATTCTAATTTTTTTTAACCTAGTTTTTAAAAAACAAAACTTCATCACTTTAGATAAAAATGCCAGTTTCAGATGCCTTTTTAACATGGCAAGATTTTTCTTTTGTTTGATTCATCAATTGGAGCATTTTTTTTCTTAAATTATAAATCAAATTTGATCTAGTCCAGCATCAATAAAAGAAATCCTGATTGGCCCTGTCAAAATAGATAACTGTCTTTGATTGTTGCAACAAAAAAATTCTCTTTCAACTCGTTCCAAAAAAAATATGTTCATATAACATGTGTGGATTTTCCATTTCTTTTTTTTTCATTTCCATGTAAATTGTCTTTCGAATAAATAAGGAGACATTTCAAAAAGTTTGGAAGAAGATGCTTTAGACCGTGAGACTTTTGGATTGTTTGTAATAAAATTTAAATTTAATGAGCTGTCAGAGAGGAAAAGGAGCAAAAAAAGAAAAAAACCCAAAGTTTTTTACAGAGAAATTTTGCTACCTAATTTTATCATTTTTTGCATTAGCATTTTAATCAAGTTATATATGGGACGATTTCAAGTTTTTTTTACAATCTCGATTGAATTCTAATGTAGCTTTTTGCAAAACTTTTTTCCCCGTTTACTTTTAATCCGATTTTGAAATTTATTTTGAGTTTGAACACAGTCTTTGGAAACAAATCCAATTTTGGAACATGTCAAACTTTAATGATTCATCTAAATTTTCTCAGTACCATAGCTATAGGATCAGTTTATCCCATTAATATAAGATTACATGATAATTCAAAACTATCTTATTAGCTTGCCTAATGGCAAAATATAAATCAACCAAAATGCAAAACACGGGTTCTTTTCTTCTCTTTTTTAACCCAATTTTCTAAAAACTTTCCAGAGTAGGGGTAAACTCTCCTTAAGTACCTTCCTTAAATTGTTGGTAATTGTGTAAAAAATCAGAGCTTAAATCATTCATACAATATAATATGTGAATATTATTATTTTGTTTTATATCTGAAAATCTGAAGAGTTATTCTCAATATTGTATTTTTTGATGGATAAAAATAACAATGGCAAACTTTACAAATTTAGTCACCACTTAACTTAATCAAACTAGTCCAAGGCCAACAACTGCTATAGTCCTTGATGCTGAAGATGCCTGCCTAGATCAGCTATCCGATAAATCCAACCTTTACCTATTGATCAGACCTGTATTACTTTATTAATGTGGATGGGAAAACCAACTTAGTGTCAATGGCATCAACCCTTGTCATTGCAAATTGTAAATAAGCCTATGAAGGACGGTGTCTTTAAAAACATAATAATGGATCGTAGAGATGGACCCTGACCCAACCCGAACCTAATTTTGACCCACAGTAAATAAGAGGCAGACCTGGCTTTGACCCAGGTACCTACTTTTTGACCCGAAGGACAAAAAATTGAAAAATTTGGGACTTTAAGGAGAAATTTTCCAGTGCCAGGCCCAAACCAAAGGTGGCTGACCCGACCCAGGCAACAAAATTTTTACTTTTCAGAGCTGTCAC
>Ga0194133_10006647_pt1 | contig 14140 bp, 16 predicted proteins | sample TA2KigOf40mmetaG_FD_155448 | JGI IMG/M metagenome (GOLD analysis project Ga0194133, IMG submission 155448) | Freshwater microbial communities from Lake Tanganyika, Tanzania - TA2015055 Kigoma Offshore 40m | ecosystem: Environmental > Aquatic > Freshwater > Lake | place: Tanzania: Lake...
TGAAACCTCCAATTTTGCATTATTTCAATCAAAACAGAATCCAAGTCAAAATGTAGTCAGTCCTCAAATGGAACGTTTTTAGGAAGTCATAGTGAAAATACATGTTTGACCTGAAGGTATATTACTAGGATCTTGCAAAGACAATGTTCGTTCTTTTGAAAGACAACATCGCCCTTCGTGTTCCTACAAGATCCGTCAAATCCATGTTGATGAAGCCCTCCTCTATCTCTCTTCTCATCAGAGCGGAATCAAAATAATAGGTGTGCTTATTCTAATATACCAATGAATTTGAAAGATGAATGGATGATGTCTTTAGAACGCCGTGATGTATCAAATGGCTATACTGAAAATAATACTATATTAGTATGTCGTGAATTTAATAGCACAGATCAATCTATTAAAAAATTAGACAGAGATGACAGAAATGGCTGTGCGGGTTGGAATAGAGAAAAGGTTCGATTATTTGTTGACACATACAAATCAGTATATCTAAACATTTGAACTTTCTTTATCTAAAGACATGCCCACGAAGCAATCCCTCTATGCCAAGGAACAAGCACAGATCATTCATTCTCTTATTGACATTTTAGGTCTTCATAACACATCTTCTTTCATCCGTTATCATCTCGATCGTGATGATCAACTCATCGCTCGTGTCATGTCTCTTGTCCCTACTATCCGTCTCTATTTTGCTTCTTCCGCCATCTCTGGTATTTCTGAGCCTCATAAACTCGACCGCCCCTATCTTAGCATCATCAGGTATCTTTTGAAAGACCATTATTCTATCACCAGCAAGGACATCAAGCATCGTCTCCCTGACGGTCGACGGATTCGCACCACACAGTATTTTTTCTCTCCCAAAACAAAATGATCTAAAGAAATCTGGAGGATTGCAAAGGAGGCAATCTTACAGCGAGAGAGACCAGAGTATCTGAAACGAACAAAGCGTTCAGTGGGGACTGATTGAACACGAAGATCCATTGACATTTTAAATGTCGGACGGTGTAAACATCGAGAATATAAGGGAATTATTATTACCATTTGTCGTGTATGATGACCATCATTAATATGGATGGATAGGTAAGAGAAAGATTAGATGGATGAATCATGGGTTTTTTGGTTCGAACATTTTTATCGAAATAATATAAAAAGACTATTATACATAGAAATGAAATGTTATTCAAAAGAGTGGGTACTTCCAAAAACCGACGAACTCACATCGCTCGAACGATTTTAGAGTTTGCAGTCTTTTCATCGACCACTATCCATATTGAGACCGTATTCAGTGGTGAACTCATGATGGACGCCTTTTATTCAATGGTTTCCAACGAGATTCCAGAGTCGTTGGAAATCTTGGTGGGATTCGTTTGTCTACACTTAGCATTCAAACTCCTTCAAGGATATGATGAACAGAATCGTAGTTTAAAGATAAGACATTTTCAACGATTCCAATACGATACGTTTTCAAGAAAAGAATTTGTTCGAATGGAAAGAGAAATACTCCAAACCTTGAACTATCGATTGTTTCCATACACGCAAAATTTAATTCCTCTTGATCGATGGACGCGAGAAACAACTGAAACGGATCTCCGATTATACCTCGTTCAACTAATATCGAGTAAGATTCACGTGTCGATGGACTATGATGCCTGTGATGAATCGACCAAACGGTATTTGATTCAAGAATCCAAAGGGTTGGTTCGTTTCCGAAAAGAGAAAGAGAAAACGGAGATGATTCCTCCTCAATGATGATTGATTTTGATTTTTATCTGTTTCTGAATTGGATCTTGAACAAATGCGATTCTTTATTTGTGCAAAGATTCATTTTGATAAAATCTTTGTTTCTCTTTGTTTTTGTTCCTTGTCTATATCGTTCATTCCACTATTACAGTGTAGATCGTTCTTTCACTTTCATAATGTTGTACTCATCAAGCATTCTTTATTATCACTGGAGTAGTACCATGAATGATTACTTTAGTTTATTTCGTGTAAATAAACCATCTTGAAAAATTGATCTGAAAGAAACTGATTTAAAGAAATAAAAAAAAAAGGATGGAATTGCGTGCAAATCAGCGACAGGCGATTGAAGAGAGTGTGCGGAATGATTTTGAGAACGGGGTGCATTTTCAAGCGACAGGGACAGGAAAGTCGCGGATTGCGTTTGAGATTCTGTTACGATACCATATCAAATATCCAAAGTCCAATTGTCTATGGTTATGTGAGAAAAAATCGATCTTGATCCATCAATTTGATCGTTCCAAGATGGAGTATCCCTCGATTTATCAGCAGTTTTTGGTATTGAATTTTACGGAACAGAAACCGAAACAATGGGTTCAAATGGTGAATAGTAGTCGAGTATGGAGAAAACCGATCCTCATCGTCATCAATCGAACGTTTTTGACGTTCAATGAACGTTATAAAGAGTTGAAATTACCTGTACATTTCATTATTCATGATGAGTGTCATTCGATCGTGAATGACAGTACACGTTTATTTTATGAATATATCTTATCGAAAAATATTACGACGCGTGTGATTGGGTTTTCTGCGACGCCTCCTTTGCTCAAGAAACCGTTTTTGAAAATCTTATCGTGTTATTCCATCGCGGATGGGATTCGAGATGGGATCATAGTTCCACCGAAGATGGGATGGATTAGACATATGGAAAGACGCACTTTGGATTCGACGGAATTGGTGGAGGTGGTTCGGAAAAGTTTCGAGGATTTGATTTATCAAAAGGTGATTGTTTGGTGTGGACGAATACGAGAATGTCTTGTCTATGCTCAATTGTTCAAGGAACACTTTGGAAACGAGTATTTGATTAGTGTGGATACCTCGAAAGGACATTTTGAATATGAAAGTTATCGACACTTTGAACAACGAAAGGAAAAGGCGTTTTTGTTTTGTGCGAATAAACACCGAGAAGGGTCTGATATACCTCATTTGGACGGATGTCTTTTTTTGGACTATGTATCGAAACGGTATTACAAAACGTTTGTGCAATGTATCGGTCGTGTGTTGAGGGTGGATACAGAGAAACGAAAAACGGCAGGATTCATTCTTGATGTGAATGCGAAACATGCGACGGAAATCATTGAACGAATTAATATGTATCTCCATTTACCGAGTGATCCATTTCCTTGGAAAATGTCCAGTGAATGGTTGAATGATCAGATTCAGATGCATCGATTGGAAATGATACCCAGTGAAATGATTTGTCGTTGTCCGATGCCTTGGACGGAGACGGAGTCTCTTTTATCATACATTCAAAGAAAGGAATGTCTCCATCGATCCACCTATCAAAGACGTTTTCAATGGGAATTATCCATGTTGGAAGAAAAAGGGTTGACGGGTTATTTATTGAAAGCCGTACAGATATTATTATTGACTCCGACGATTTCTCATATTACCAGAGGTTCCTGTGGTTCGTCCTTGGTTTGTTATGTATTAGGAATTAGTCATTTTGATCCTGTCTTGTATGACATTCAATTTTCTCGGTTTTTTAATCGATATCGGAAAACGCTTCCTGATATCGATTTTGATTTTCCGTACCATGAACGAGAGGATGTCTTTTTCAAGATGGAAACACAATGGCCCAATCGAATCGCCCGAATCTCGAATCATGTGTATTATCGAGACAAATCCGCCCAGCGATATGCGTTACGACAACTCTATCCGAATCGATCCTTTATCAGTAAAGAGGAACTACCACGCATGATCCAAAGATTGGATCCACAAGAACGGTCGGAGTTGGAAGCTCTCAAAACTCGAATGGTGGAGACATTCAAACATTACGCATTACATTGTGGAGGGGTCATTTATTATCCTGATGGAGTTCCGTCGGAGTTGGTTCTCCAGAGTGACAAAAAAAAAAGGATCATCCCTCAAGTCACCTTGAACAAACATCGAGTGTCGGAAAGTCAAATGTTTAAAATCGATATCTTGTCCAGTCGGGGGTTGACCCAATTATGTAGTTTATACGAGGATCGTCCACGAATCGACTTTGAATCCTTTGAAATCCAAACACCTGTGATGGACATGTTGCGACGGGGGGACAATCTCGGCATCACCTTTGCGGAATCTGTTTGGATCAAGAAAGCCTTTTTGTTGTATCCTCCTCACACTCTGTTGGATATAGCGAAATGTCTATCCATCATTCGTCCTGGTGCCAAATGGGCTCGTTTACATCCAGACAAATGTACATTGATCTATGACGATGATGCGATTACGTATATCCAATCCTTACTGCACTGTTCAGAAGAAGAGGCGGATAAATATCGAAGAGCTTTTACCAAACGAGATTCAGAACAAATCGCACAGTTTCAATCATTGATTCAATCTCGATCGGACTCCAAATGGATTCTGAAACAATTGAAACAATTATCGGCGTATTCTTTTTGTAAGGCTCATGCGTTGAGTTATGCTCAATTAATTTATGCATTGGCCTATACTAAATATTATCGACCGAAAGAGTTCTGGGAATCCACCTTACGACATTGTCATAGCATGTATAAAAAATGGGTTCATGTGACAGAAGCGTATGTATACGGAGTCGAATCGACCTCCGAATCCTTATCCATCTATTCTCAATCCTTTTATCAAAAGATGCAGTTATTGAGCGTGGACGAACAGTTGAAACAGTATGGGTTTTGGATCCTTCGAGACAAGACGTTTTTTCCTCATTGTTATTGTCATTCGATCCAAGATGATCATCAGACATTGTGTTTTCGGGGAATTATCGCGTCCAAACGGTACATTTCAAGGACCAAAGTCGCCTTTTATATCGGTTATGATTTTCAACAATATATTGATTGTTATTTCGAGAACGAGAATTCCTCTTTCAAACACCATCCTCCAAACATCATTGGGATCGAAGCAACCGCCGTCTTGGACAATCCTGTGACTCACACTTATCGAATCACAGAGTACCAAGCCTTTTGATGGAATCATAGAAAAAAATCAAGTATCCATTTCACCGGAATTTTTATTTTTTTTTATTTTTTTTTTTTATGGAGAGAGTACGACAAAATGTCAATCTAGATATAAATAAAAAAAATATGGCAATGAAATAGAAAGATATGAATCCTGAATGGCGAATTGACAAGGAGGATGTGGAGATTGATTATTCTCAAACCATGGGTTCAGGAGAGTATGGGAATGTTTATCGAGCCAAATGGAAAAAAGCGAATGTCGTCGTCAAAGTCTTCCATTCGCTGTCGAATGAAAATAGAGATTGGATCATACAAGAAATACAAATCATGACCAAATTACACCATCCGAATATCATCCAGATGTATGGATATATGAAAAAACCATTGACGATCGTGATGGAATATATAGAGGGCATGAACTTAAGTGAATTTATGAAAGAGACTCGATGGATTCATATTCGAACGAAAAAAAATGTGTGTCGCCAAATTGCCCATGGATTGTTATATTTACATCAACGAAAACCCATGTACATCATCCATCGGGATTTAAAACCGAGTAACATACTCATTACCAAACAACATAAAATCAAAATCATTGATTTTGGGATCAGTAAATTAGTCAAGAATGACTCGTCGACGGAAATGAACGAACCCTTATTCACGAATAATGTAGGAACTTATTTATACATGGCGCCAGAAATTTATCATTCGTCGAGTTATACGTCTAAAGTAGATATTTATAGTTTCGGAATCATCATGTATGAATTATATGAAGAACGTCGATTTTATATTGAGAATGTGCGAACGATCCAAGAATACAAACAGCAAATTGCATCGAATGTAAGAGCCTCTTGGACAAAATATGGGAACTGGTTTTACAAAACTCCGTATTCCATTCGAAAATTGGTGGAACGATGTTGGAGTCTGTTTCCTGAAGATCGACCCACGACTCTCGAATTAGTCACTTATTTAGATTATTGAAAAAAAGAACGAACGGGTTCATTCCAAGTATCCCACGATGGATCCAATAAGCCATCCACATCTTTGGAATCCGGATTCAACGCCCAAAAGAAATGACCACTGATATTTTTCTCTGCAAAATATTGCCAAAAGATGGATAACCACAAATGATCCGACGGATTCATAAATCGTCCTCCCCATTCTCCGATCCAAAGTTGGGATGGAGAGGTTACATTTCCAAATAATAGATCCCAATATTGATAAAGGGATGTTTTTTCATACGAAGGTATATAATTTAAAGAGGGTCCGTATAAATGAGGACTGAACATGATATGATTTTGGAATTCTGAGGGGAACGTATAAGGATAGGTCGATAAAAGCGACAAATTTTTTCCCCAATCGATACCACTGATGGTCAATGTCAAGGAAGTGTTCACAATGGAATGTGCGTGAAAGAGATAGTGAATGGATTCTTGGGAGAACAGTCTCCAATCCGTGGAAACATTATTGTCACCAAAGGAAGCCATATAATGAGGTTCATTAAAGAGGTCAAGTCCAAGAAAATGGGGTTGGGAATGATATCGGAAAAGCAACAGATCATACACGTCCCATACACGATAATAGGTCCAAAAAGGATCGTTGGGGATATACCATAAGGGAGTGGTGAAAGCCGGTTTTAATCGGTGGATGTCCAATAAGATGTGGATCGAGTGGGAATTTGTTTTTTGAAACAAACGATCGAGGAGATCTAAATATCGGATTTCTTGGGAGACGAACTCGGAATCCCCTTGGAGAAGATCCGGAGAAAGGATTGGATTCTCTAAAATGCTTTGAGCGCATAAAGGAACGCGGATGGCATTCCACCCCTGTTGATGTAATCCTTGAAGATAAAAATCGATCGAATGTTTCCATAACCCCCCCAAACATTCATGATCCGTTTCCATACCAAACCAGTTAATTCCATGAAGAAACGCGTCCAGAAACGATGGCAAAAGACTCCCAAAAAATAGAATCCTCATTTTATTGTTTTAATTGAATTTCAATTAAAAAAATGAATGGATGATAAAAAGAGAGAGAGACATTTTATTATTGAAATGTATACAAGATTATTGTTCGGTTTATGGATGATGAATCGTCCTATTTCTGACATGTGGTATCCGTTGTTGCCAACGAAAGACGTGATGCGACAGACATTACAAAAGGTGTCTTTTTTTGGAAAACCTTATGTGGTCTATCAAAATCCGATGACTCAAGAGTATATTGTGCATTCGGATATATGTCCTCATCAGGGGGCGTCTTTATCGAAGGGGAGGATAGGAGATAATGGACATTTATTTTGTCCGTATCATAATTTTGAATTTCAAGATGGACAATTTTGTCGGATTCCCAATCCATGCCATGATCCCAAACCGTTCGCGTCGAACATCCAAATCCCTCGTTTCGAAACGAAATTGGAGAACGATTGTTTATTTGTCCGACATTCATCCACGTCCAACGCCGCTACCTTTCCGAACATCTTTTATCCTCCGGAAGAATTTAATTCTTCTTTTCGATCGGTGGAAGGATATATTCGAATTCCGTCGACTTTCATGGCGGTGTGTGAAAATTTATTGGACATGTTGCATATTTCCTATGTGCATTCTTTCGGGAGTCGAATCTCTCCTCTGCCCATGAAAATTCGGGGTCATCGATTATCTCCGTTTTCGTATCGATCCACCTTTACTTTTATTCCTCATCCCCATACTCTGTCTTCCGTGGTCGGTCATGCAAATCATGTGATTGTGGAAAATGAATACCATCTCCCGACCAATACCATTACACGAGTCTTTGCAAAGGATTTGATCAAAACAGTATTCACACGGAGTATTCCTCTGTCTTCTCATGAAACATTGTTATATTGGAAAATTTATCGAAACTTTTGGATTGATGACTATTTGACTCCCTTTTCGAAAGTCGGGGATTGGATCATTCAATGGTTAATGTATCAAACCTTGCAAGAAGATATCTCAATTCTAAAACACGTCGATCCTGAGTCTCGAGAGGGATTAATAAAAGTAAAATATGATGTTACGATTGATCATTTTCGTCACGATTATCGAAAATTTGATTGTCAAACATAATTGATATGGAACACCATACGCGGATTGACGTACATAGATCCTAATTGGAGATGAAAATGACTATGTTCACACGACACCCGACCTTGTGGAAAGGAGGTATACGAATAGCGAGCTTTTGTTTGATAGATGTGGTGAATATTATAGATACAAAAACCACCAAAGGCGGAGGTTACCGGATCTAATTTCATGGATTTCGTATATCGATCCGTAATATTATGTAATACTTCCATATCATGGGATTGTTTGTCAAAGGAATTATCCCACGTGATGGGATCCCCTGTATCAATATGTGCAAAACTGTCATAATATCGAAAAGGTCGATCCATGGACACATGATCGATCACAATGCCATTACAGGCGATACCGGAAATCGCAGGGTTGTTGGAGAATTCCCATAGAGTATGGAATATCCCATCCATGGGTAACTCTCCATTCAAATCAAAATCCATGACAAATAAATAATGGTATTGTTGCCATTTCACACGAGTTTGGATATAATCCAAATAAAAATTTCGTAAATGACTCAGTCGATAAATTCGATCACGACTGATTCCATGGTCAATGCGTGAATCAAATTCGGACAGATAACAATCGGGATGATTGACTTGATCCATATCAAATGGACATAATAATTGGATTCCTGTATCTTGAAAACACCATTGGAGGAGTTCTTGACGTGTATTGTCATCGGAATTATTTTCGACCATCAAGAGTTGAACGGATGCAAAATGGGATCGTAACTCTTTCACAAAATGTTGAATAAATCCAATATTACCGGAATTATTGCGAATCAAACCCGTTAAGAGGATATGTTGGGAATGAGCTACTTTTTTTCCAGCCTCTACTTTGAGTTTATAGTTGTCTAATTCATGATTCATTTGCGGAATGGACATGGTGGAATAATAGAGAGTCGTGACGGGATCCGGTTTTCGATAAAAAGACGATTCATAAAAATTGATTAAAAAGGTATTTTGATAGTTTTCAAGGTGAGTTGTAAAGATCCAAAAGATGATAAAAAATAAAAGACAAAAAAACACTAATAAAGTTATAATGGTAATCCACATTTGTTTTATTTAGGAGAAAAAAATGCTTTACCAAATTTGTCGACAATGTCATCGAATTTTCCTGAATTCCGATACTTTGAATTGTCGTCAATGTTCTCCTGTGATTCCTCCGTTGGATTCCAATTCATTTGTGAATCGTCTATTGGAATATGTGAAGATTTTTGACTCTAAATGGAGATCCGTTCCGTCTCATTCCGTGGAGGAATTAGCACATGTATTGTCCGCCCTATTACCTTGGATCGATCTCATTCGCCGAAAAGGGAAATTGCCTCGTCTCCGTTTTATCATTGAAAATTACCTGTGGCGATATCATAACCACACTCATTATTATGAATTATTTCATTGGTTTTTAGATCAGTATGGAAATGTGACTCATTTATGGACTATGTTTGATGAAAACGCCATTCAAAAATGGGTTGAGGTTTATGATTTTCAAGAATGGAATCTATTTCATTTAGTCTATGTGTGTTGGAGTCCGAGTCTCTTTTCATTGATCCTCCAAAAATTACCCTCTCTCTTGACCAACCCCTCGTATTTTCTATTTCTTGACTATGAAAACCAAAAGACCCTCATGGATTGTTTATATGACTATTTTCAAGACCAAAAAATCACAGAGGATCAATATTTCACACAATTGATTCGTTTTAATTTATTATATATCGACTTTTTGGATTCCAATTCACCATCCTCTCGAACTCAATTGCCTCCGTGCTTGTTTTCTCCCTGTCAAGAGTATAATTACACATTGTTTTCTTTTTTATTATTGTATCGTCCGTTATCTTTTCTTTGGAATTCCACGGAGTTACTCGATCAATATTTTTATTATTCCTTGCATGGAAAAGAGTCGGATCGATTGAATGTCCATTCGTATCCTCCCTTATCGTCTTTCAAACACATGGAGTTTTTCATCTCCATGGACACCGCTCAAGTCCTCTCTTATTTTGAATGGTATCCCCATTCCTTTCAATTTATCATACCCACCTCTTTTCAATTATCGATTTTATCCTATATCGCTCAACGACGACATTCGGAGGTCTTGCATTTTGAAATGGCGTCCTTTTTATTGTCCCAAGGACAAGAGGAATGGGCTCTCCGACACTTTTTTCGCGCAGGAGATTATCGTCTTTTATGTCGATATTTTTCCATCCATGATAAGACACTGTCCAAGGATCACTTACCCTGTTGGAACAACACGGAAGATTTTGTCTTGTTTTTATTACGAGCCTTATCGTGATTTTACTTTTTGTTCAGGATGTTCTTGTTTCCGACGACATCGTTCTTTTAATTCCGAAATACCTTGTTGTTTTAATAATTCATAAAGAGTCGTGGGAGTATGAGACGTGATCCGTTTTTCCGGACGACAATAAGGATAATGATCCCAATGCGCTCGAGAACGTCCACAGGGTCGTAAAGTTCCCGTCTTGACATAGTCACACACATTCACCCAATTTTCTTGATACCACCGTCGTAATGGATAGGAATCTTTTTTCGCGACATTCGATTCATACGTCCCCCCCCTCTGTTTATACGTATGAACTACCCACCCTGATGCATATGCACTCGGCCATACTAAAAATTTCTCTTTGGCCTCTTTTACCACTTGTTTATATAATTTTTGATTTAAAGGGATATTTTTGGATTTCATTTATAAACAGAGGATAAAAAACAAAATTAGTGTGTTTTTTCTTTGGCAAAATGTTTGAGAAACGCCATTCGATCCATGTCTAGTTCAGGTCGGGTCGCCTTTAAATGCCCTCGATCAAAATCAATAATAATGGGCATGTGTGTCTCAGGATGCACCATGACATTATCCGGTAGATCTCCATGATAAATATGATGTTTTTCCAACAAATTCATGGCACTTTGTAAATGTCGATATTGTGATTTGGTCAACCGTTTTGGATGTTTTAACGGTTTCAATTTATTCATGATCACAAACGTCGGTTTGATGATATCATACCACATGAAATAGCGTCGATCTGGATCGATTTCCTTGATTTTTTCATTTAAGGACAAGTTCGCGTGATAATTTTTTTTATACATTTTGATCACATAGTTCCCCATTTGATATACCGTCCCTTCATTGCCCGTCCCCATTTTTTGAAAGGAATATTTCATGTTTCTTTCTTTTCAAGATTTTTTCTTCTTATGAGATCGTTATGTCATGCATGGGTTCGTAACTCCTGTTCGTTTCCTCTAGGATTCATAAATAACCGCAACACGAGACGGTTTTCATTCCATCCATTCATTGCCGTAGCATCGATGGTGCTGAAATCTTGGAGAGAAAACGTCTCTCCATTTGTCTTTCTGTTGCATCCTTTTCACAGATTCATATTTCCTTTCTAATTGTTTCTTATATATTTTTTTTTGTATATAAAATCCATCTTTCTTTACATCGTTTTCCATTCAGATTATTAAAGTATTACAATTTCCACATTTCATGGTTAAGAAAAGAAAAAGCGTTACATTCCAATAAATGAATGAGAGTCAACAGAGAAAGAAACCGGGATCCGCATTGACCACATTCTTCGATCTACCTCTATCTTGTTTTTCTTTACGAGAGGAATGGTTAAATCAATTCAAAATTCAAGATATTTATGTTGCTCAACATCGCCTGTATCGATTTCTGAACTTAAATAATAGGTTTGATATCGATACTATCCTTGGGATATCGATATTTGACGTTCCTCCATAAACGTCGATTTCATCCTATCTCTTATCTTACAGACCGTAAGAATGACAATAGATCTCTCCGATGATGAAATAAACTTATTTAAAGACATGGTTTTTTGTAGGAGTGTATGTCTTTGTTCTACGATTCATATCGACTCGACTGTCGAGATTGTTCGTTGGACGATCAAGTCCGTTTTCTTTCCATTTTTAATTTTTTTTTTTTGTGTTTAGGACCCGACATTTTTGATAAAAACGGGTAGATCGACCTCTCGTCCTCTTTGAAACACATAAAACAAAAGTAGAAAGAGGAGTATTAAAAAGACAAGATATACCACGTCCGCCCATACATTATTTTGAAAATGGATATATCGACTTTTGATATCATTAAATAATGTCGTGATGCCTAATGAAATGGTCAATAAAATGCCTCCCAACACCAGTAGAAAAAGAGCGTCTCGTAGAGATTGTGGATGTTTTTTTTTTCCGTTTCCCATGTTTATAAATAAAAAGATAGAATGTCAACATTATCTCTTCAATCCACTCGGTTCAGCGACAATGTCCAGCGATTCCTTTTGAAATGTAACGTCCCGTCCTCATTCGAAAATGGATTTTCGACGGTGAAACACGAAATGAATGAACGATTCAAACATTCTTGGAAATCGGAATGGGATTCCTTGACGGATCAGGACCGACATCGTCTGTTTCTTCGTTTTCATCCACACCCTCTCCTCGAGTCGATCGCGCTGACCTCTGATTTTTTAGTCTCCTACTTTTTTCCCACCAGCTTTTCGAAAGATATCCCCATTTTGGAATACAAAATCGGACAACCGATTTCCCTGAAAGACGCTGAACGCGCCTTTATCGAACCCGTCTTTCATCCTCGTGTGTTACAATCCTTACCCTCTCATGTCTATCGTTCCCAACAGAGAAAAATGTTTGACATCATTCAAATGCAATGGATGGATCTCTCCGAATTTGTCCAATTACGAAATACCGATGAATTTCTCAGTCGATCCGTCTTTCAATCGCTCCTCCATCAAAATAAAACCATTTGGTGCGGCAAACAAAATGTGGGTTTCAAATCCCCCGTTTCCGGTACCCTTTTCGGAAATCTTGTATCTTTCAATTATGATCATCAACAATTTTTTCCCCAAAAAAAAGGACGATTACGATGCCAACAAATTCGTAATCTATCCCAGATTCCCTCTCAATTAAAACCATCGACCCTCGTCCCCTCTCATTATTGGAGATGTTCTTACTTTCAATACACCTTTTATCTCCCTGATACAAATGTTGGTCGTCTCGTCTTGTGTCTCATGAAAGACTGTTTCAAAAAAGGAAATTTGTTCGCATTCCATCATAATCGCCGTATTCGTCATGGACGCATCCATAAAAAAACCACCTTGAGTGGCATCTATGGATATCCCGACGATACTTATTTAGATCGAGTCCTTGGAGAATTGAATCAGTTAGGCTCCACTCCCTATCTCTATCAATTCTCCGCGGATCCCAGTTTCCTTCTCGAACAAGACCCTTACCCCAAAGAAACCCGTTTTCAACTGGAATTCGAATTTCTTAAATGATCACCACCAACCGTTTGAACACGTTCCTCATTTCTTTACTTAAAAAAATATATACAATTAATTTTTTTTTCCATGTCTTTAAATCATTTTATGGGATTGACCGATGGAATATAACGTTTTCAAAAAGTGGGAAGGATCGGATCGATGGAGGATCAGATATTCGCGACGATCTAAAAATGAAAGAAAGGGGAACAAGACACTCGATCCGTAGGGAGTCTTTAGCGTTTGCATTGGCGTGAAAGAGGATAACTCCCCATGCAAATGTAAGCGTCCATGTTGTGTCAAATGTTTTTTGATACATTCAATGGACACTGGAAAATGTCGTTGGAAGAGAGACACGGAGGTCTGGAGTACGTCAATATGGATTGGTGGAATGTCCAAGACATCTGGATGAAAAAATTCAGAGGGCGTAAATGCATACTGAGGAAATTTCACTTTGGCTTTTTGAATGTCCAAGACATTCTTATCCATTCCATGGATATGAATCGGATGCCGTCCATCATCGAAATAGTTTGTGAATAGACATAAAAAATGGGTAGATTCTCCCGTTTTACATCCCACATCGACAACTTGCTTCGGTTTCATTGGAAATTCATTTTCGTCCAGAAATGATGAGGGGGGAGGCGATAATAAAACCGATGTCGAACGGGGATTGGAATGTTTGAAAGGAGGACATTGCAAGTAAAAATTGGATCGTCGGAGTACCATTTGAATTTTATTTTTTTTTTTCAAAAAACCATTCTTTCTTTTGTTTTTTCATTTTTTATTTTTTTATATCGAGGCTTGCTTTTTGTAAAGCACGCAGTCGT
>Ga0194133_10006649_pt1 | contig 14136 bp, 5 predicted proteins | sample TA2KigOf40mmetaG_FD_155448 | JGI IMG/M metagenome (GOLD analysis project Ga0194133, IMG submission 155448) | Freshwater microbial communities from Lake Tanganyika, Tanzania - TA2015055 Kigoma Offshore 40m | ecosystem: Environmental > Aquatic > Freshwater > Lake | place: Tanzania: Lake Tanganyika...
AACATGCCCCGGAGGGTAAGGAAGGGGGAAAGGTGGTTTGGGGGGGATTTGTTGGGTCAGGTTAGGTTAGAAATGGATAAAAGGGGGGGTTGTAGTTTGTAGTTCGATGAGTTTGTTAAGTTTGTCAAGTTCGTAGTTCGACGAGTTCATAGTTCAACAAGTTTGTAGTTTGGCCAAGTTTGGATGTTCGAGTTCGGATTCAACAAATTATCATAATATCCAAATATAGGGGTAGGGAGGTGTTGTCTGTCTGCAAATGCAGATATCTCCTCACACAATCTTGAAGCTAGAGAGTTGAGATTTTGCCCACAGACTCCACATCTGGATACTACAAAACTTCTAGAGAAGATTTTTGAAATTTGGTGGGTGGCTGAGGTACAGGGTCCCTAGGTTGCACACATATCCAAAGCATATACCATTTCCAGCTTTTGACACAGTAACACATGCTGGGCTGTTATCTAATGAGATGAGTGAAACTTTGTGTGAGCAAAAACGGAAGCCCAGAAATTATCCTCCAAGTCAAGAAAACTATCAACACTGATCTCTTTATTTCTCGCATAGCAGTCCCTTACATAGGGAAAAGTCTGATCAGAGATAAGACTAAAACAAAGGGTTGGGTATATCTTTTCATTTTTGCTGAAAAGTGTAGGAATGAAAAATTAAGTGCCAATCTAATCTCCAAATGAAATAATCAGGAATGTGATAAAAATAGAACTTTATGTTTGAAATATCATAATAAGCGAACGCATATAAAATAACAGTATTAGGCTTATTACATATATCTGGTTCTAAATCTATATCTATGAATATATATATATCATGCACCTATGTACCTACCTGCCTACCTATGTACCTATGTCCCTCTTTCACTTCCGAACTGGCGGACTAATCTCCACCAAATTTTGCAGACTTCCACACAGGGAAGGCTCTTAACACAAGTACAACGGCTCCAACCTGACCTCATGACCCTGGGTTACCCCAAACTCCAAAACCTTAGCAGATCACAGAAGAAAAAACTTTGTGTAACGTAAAATGTTCAGATGGGTACCCTTAAAAAAAGTTTGTCCAGGGCAGCGCCGGGCCCCGGTTTGCTGATACAATATAAAATAATATATATAAAACCCTAACGTCTGTCCCGTCACGGGGGCGGAAAGGGGCGTGGCGAAAAAAAACAAAAAGGGGGGGCGGCTTAGCCGCTCCTGAACGTGCTAGTATAAAATAAAGGACCTGAATTCCTTTAAATTATATCCAATAATCTTCTTTCAATGAGTTTTGGAAGGTAGATGTCTCTAATTAACAAATCAGCTTTAGTGTTTAATCAGGTGAATCTTAATGAACATCTCATTTCATTGATGTTCTATTGTTTAGTGTGACAGACTTTGAGAATGTGTTTCCTTAAACTCTTTTGCTTGCTTGGTTACTTACTTAAAGATTTTCAAGAAATTTTCCCTTGAAAACTATTTTTCAACATTTTCTTTGCTTGGGGACAATCTGTTACATTATTGGTGAAGAAAATGCGCCGCCTCTTTCCATTTTATCATCAACACTTTTCATGAAACTTAAGATAACTTTAAAATTTCTCTCTAGATCATGTCAGAATTCAAAGGAAAAATTTTACAAGATCAAAGTTTTTAAACTCCAATTTTGCTTTTGCAGTCTGTATAAATTGGGTTGTGATCTACTCAAAAAGTAAATTGAATTTGTACCCTTTTAATACCAACAAATCCTTTCAATCAAGGAATAAATCAATTAAACTCTATTGGACTCTATCCTGTGGTATCTGCAAACTCCCTTTTTATCAAACAGTTTTAAGCTAAATGGTAACCACATTTACAGGTAAATGCATTATTGTTCCATGTAGCAATACCAATCTGAGGCTGTGGTCTGGAGAGAGTGAGCAAGTTGAGAAGCAAACCCAGTGATGACATTCACAATCAGTAAAATAATAAATACTGAACTGTTTATTGATAGAATCGCAACCTCTTTATATTATTTGATGGTTTGATCAAAGATGAGAATGCAGAGCGGGTGGTCAACGCAACCATTGGTATTGGTTGTTCTGTATATTAAATACATTAAGTACCAAAAAATGCTGGAATGAGAAACCAGGCGGCAGACTATTTTGAAATGAATTTAACGGGAGTGTTAAGAGATAGCACATTGTTGTTAGAATATCGAAAAGGGAAAATGAAAGAAACACTTTGCCTTTGTTCCAAGCTCAAGTAGTACATAACACAAGGGCAAAGTGGTACCGCATACGACTATCATCATGGCAGCCCAGACTCGACTTCCAACCAGGCCACTTTCAACATCAATGCAAAGCAAACAAAGCTGAAAAATAATGCATGTGAATATCATTTATTATTAATATTTATAACACCCTAACGTCTGTCCCATCACGGGGCGGGAAGGGGGGCATGAAGGGCATGTAAAAGCTGAAAAAATGCAGAGAAAAAACAATGAAAAAGGCAAAAAAACAGAAAACCATGGAAGAAGGGGGTGGGGAGGTTAGCTGCTCTTAAACTGCTAGTATCTAATAGCGAGTCTGATGTTGCGGTCTGAAGAGAGCTGAGAGCAGACATGAAAACCCAGTGATTACCTTCCCAATCTAGAAAAGAATCAATACTGAACTGTTTATTGAAAGAAGGCCAACACTTTGTATACTAAATGGTGGTAGTGAAAATATGGGCTAAAGAATCATTGGCGCTACAGAACAAAAATAGGTGGGAATAAGAAACTATAATAGCAGCTTGTTTCAATGCGATCATAACTAGGTGAGAATGCGAAACCAGAATGGCAGCCTGTTTCAAAATGACCTTGATGGGAATTTTATGAGAACTGCACATTATCGTTAAAATATTATAAAGAGAAAAATATTCCAACCCATTTAGATTGAAGATATTATGTTTAGACCCTTTTCAAAATACCATCTTTCATTGCTCTTTGGAAATGGAAACAAGCCATCTTTCTTTCTAGGACATTGAATGTGAAAAAATTCTTGCCTTATGTGCATTAACAATATATACAGCATCAAATTTTGCTAGAGCAGATGCCCAAAAGGCAGCATTCACACAGGAAGTGTTCTCATTTATTTGAAAATTTACCATTGAAACTTTCTGTGAATACTTATGAAGAAAAAGATATCATAAGAAAAAATGCAAATACTATAGGCAATATAGTTTTTTTTCTGTTGTGTCTAGCAAATCAACCTCATGAAGATGCTTTTTTCTGGTCGGAAATAATTTTTCTGTAATTTTGTGGCAGCCCCAGGTCAAAGGTTACCTGGAGAGCCAAGATTCAAACCCACACCCCTCTGATCCTTAGCCAGTTGCCATGGCTACTCTGTGTGTTTGATTTTAATAGAAAATGCTGTGGAATATATATCTTATTTTGTTTTAGTTTGAATTAGTTTTTCTTTAGATCTTGTTTTTGAATGAATGAACTTATTTTTTGGAAGCAGTTTGGAATTTTTTCCCTTAGCCTGAGAGAAATTGAGCAGAATTAAGACATTTTTTATTTGGAGCAATGAGCCACTAGAAAACTACAATGTTGATCATGAATCAAGTTTGAAGCTGAAACAGTTGGGCTAGAAAACCGTCAACAAATGAGAAAAAAAGAGGAGCAAGATTTATTCAAAATTTTCTTACAATTGCATTTCTCTTGGAAAAAAGTTGCAAAATAAGATTTAATAAAAGGGAGAGCTCCAATTTCAAAGAAAGTGTATATCACTTACTAACTGATTTATTCCTCTGTTTACACGTGTTTATGTAGTTTTGCAAATGTGACAAATGACAGGCGAGACTTGACCTCTCACAGTTATCTCATCTCTGATTGGTCCTTTCAAGGCTATTCAACACTGTTTGATGATTAGTTGGATGTGACCCTGAACTCAAGTTATCTGATTGGTTGTGTTTTGCACGAGGGAGTGGTTTTTTCCCTGAGCACGCTCTAGTTTCTGGCGCTGCAGGAATTCCCATCTCTTTCATCTAATTTCCAGGATGGAGTTCCCTTGTAAACTTTTTGTGGGGTCCAGACTCCTTCCTGCTTTCCGGGTCGGTTCTCACTTCTGTTTCTCTACTTGTTTTCCAAAGCACTGAATACTTCTTCGTTCGGAGATTTCATGGGCATGTTCAATTAATCTGTTGAAAATATTGACTACAGTTTTGTCACTTTACATTTATAAAAGAAAATGAAAGGCATCCATATCCCTAGACGTGGGACCAAAAACTTCTCTCTCAACTGAGTTGATATTGGGACAAGGCTTGACCTCTCTTGGTTAGCTAGTTCTGAAGAAGAGATGGAGGGCAATCATGAGTAATCATCCTGACATCCAACCAGCAACCTTGTGTGTAAACAAAAATGCACATGTTATAAATTACAATAAGGAATAATAAAGAAAATATAAAAGTGAATGGATCAATTACTTCAGAGAAAGGTTTGGTCAGTTAACATAAGTAAGGGCATCACTATCCCCTAGCCATGGGACCAAAAACTACTCATGCAGCTGAGTTGATATTGGGGCTTAAAACGAGTAACATAGGAGTTGCCGTGGCTGTGAGGTCATAAGCACCGACTGAGAACTAAGATCTTATGTTGACGATGTGATCCGTAGCCATGACAGCAATTTTTCACCTCAGATTGCAAAAAATCTACAGTTCACCCTCACTCAGGCTTACAATGATCTACAATGATCCTGATAAAGATGATTACTGTGAGTAATGTATTGCCTGAGTCTATCCTGCAGTAACTGCACCAGATTATTATTATACTAAATTATTATAGGACTAAAGCCACATAAAACTTCTGAAGGGTAACATCTGCAAGGTATTCTTATATGTTTAGACCAAAAATAAGTTGACAATAACTTCAGCTTGATGTTTGTTTTGTTTATTCTAGATCAAAAACCCTAGCTAAATTGAAATTCAATATTTCATGTTTAAAGATAGGTATACATATATAGTGCTGCAAATCCTCTATGTTTACAAACAAATTGACTATATCTGTACTGTATTTTCAAGGAAATCTCAAAAAGTAAAAGAAGATGGCATTAACTGTTCCAGCATATTTTTTTTCACTCAATCTTGTGTGCTGAAAACTCATTTGACTTTTCCCAAGTTCTTTCCAAACAAACTTTTGTGAAGCCTTAAAGTTCAGTTGATGTTTGACTGCAATGGTATAAAATATTGTCTAAATACAATTTATACATAATATAATAAAATGACTTTATCATCTTTTAACTTTATTTTAAGTTATATTTTCTTTAAAATATTTTTTCAACTCAATTAGTATTTTAATTGTTGATCAACAACTATAATGGTATTATCCTTTAAAAATACCATCTACTTTTGGCTTTGGATACTCGCCACATTCCATTCCTTTCCAAATGGTAAATATTGATTTACACTTGAGCGCAAATTCTGACTGTAAGATGCTTCCATAATGCCAAAATCGCTGATCCAAGTTTAATGTTTATCAATCTGCCTCTTCCTCAAATAAACAGTTAGTATCTTATTGGTTCCTAATTTTTGACGTTCAAATCTCCTCACCTCATTTTACCATACAAATATATCAATTAAGTTTCAGCACAGAAAAGTAGAACTTATCATTATTATTATAACTAATTCAGTAAAAATCAGATAGGATACCATAAAAATTGACCCTGTGTTTAACATAAACAGCAGAGCCTTTTTGTTTCTGTCAGCTAACAAACACTTTCATAGTTTTTCTTTTCAATGTCTCAACTGTTTCTTAAAATGTAATCTGCAACATTTTATCTTCAACAAACACTCCAAGTGTATTTCTAAACATCTGTTGGAAAATAACAACAAGAAAGACCATATTGATTTGATGTTGAAACTATAGAAATTTTAATTTTTAACCTTTATCCTGATAATGAAAAAACTTTTTTGTTGTTGCCCTTAAATTGTAACAATGAAAACAATTTTATAACTTAAGTTGTTTGTTTGCTTTGAACTTTTTTTCAAATGGTTCAAAATTACCATATAAAGTTTCTATTTGCTAAAAAAAGTATTGGTACAACTTTTGTTAACTTTAAATAAATGAAAGCCTATCCTGATCAACATTGGAAGTAAAAAGCTTCTTACATACTTAATGAGATAGTAGAAAAATGCTGTTTGGACACTTTTCTTCACCACTCCACTTCGTCTTTAACTCTGTTTTAAGATAAATGACGCAGGAGATAGATACCATGATATTTTGCCCAATGCAAGTTTGCCGTGTGCAATTTTGAATAATCAAGTTCGTCAACCATGCAAGTTTGCCTAATCTAGTTTTCCGCAACTACGAACAACAACGAACTAAGAACTCGTTTTACAACAAGTTTGTAGTTGGTGAACTTGCAATTGGCAAACTTGATTAGGTGAACTTGCATTAAGCAAAAGATCATAGACCCCAGGAGATATTTTCCTATCAAAGATGGTGAAAAATTAACTTTTAGACATAACTGAGCGCACCAATAAGAATGTGTCTTTCTGCAAAATTCTAATTGAATCATTTGACATTCTCATTATTCCAAGGCTGGTTAATTAGTCTAATATCCTCGAGTCCATATTGGGTTGATTGTCTTCCAGCTCTGGCTTTTGATTTGTCAAAGAATTTTCCCTGTCCGCACTTCTAAGGCTCTTCAAAGTAGCTGTAGATCCTAGCAACTTGTGAAGTCTTTCATACTTTGGTGGACCGTCTATACCGTAGAAGTCTGGAGAGATATGCTAACTGTTTATGAGACAAAATCACTTTGTCAGAAATATTGTTGGGAATGAAATCTAAATCTGATAGTTTCTGTGGTTTCTTGCTTTGTGGAACAAAGTCATGTTTTCCAATTAAAATTTTCAGCTCAATGACCTTTTCTGATTTTCCTTTATCACAACACTCTTTGGCTAATTGACAACTTTTATCTGGCATTATAATCTTATAATACCACCTTTATTCCATTCATACGCCAGCTTCAATCTTTACGCACTGACCTAAAATCTAAACTAAAAGATTAACTTAAGCACAAGTATAGATCCCCAGAACTTCATGACTGCTAAAATCTTGGATACGTGTTATATGTACATAAACCCATCCTCTTCCTCTGGGTCTATGATCTTTTGCACAATGCAAGGTCACCTAATCAAGTTCGCCCAATGAAAGTTCGCCAACCAAGCAAGTTCATAATTTGTAGTTCGTAGTTGCGGTGGGGGGTTGGATGGGTCAGGTTAGGTTACGTCAGGCAAACTTGATTAGGCAAACTTGCGTTGTTGGCAAACTTGCATGGTTGGCAAACTTGATTAGGCAAAATTGTAGTTTGCGAACTTGCATTGGATGAAACATCATAGTATATCTTCCTCAAACAAACAGTTAGTACATCATTCATTTTATTCTCTAAGGTATTGGCCCTCCTCATACATAGGTTTACTAAACCATATCTAAACTAAATACTTTGAGAAAATTATATACATTTTAGAAGATAAAAGGGTCATAGTATATTTCATGATAAATGCCAAGCATATAAAAGAAAAAGAATCACCTTCCTCCTGATTGAAAACCTTTTCTGGTAAAGAAGGGAAATTTCTTATTGCCAGTTTGCATATGGGGGAAGCAATGGAAAGGTCCTAAGAGACAATTTTTTGGTATAAGATCCATCTTAGAGTGAGAGGAAATAAGTTAGACATTCATTAAAGCAAACAAAAAAGTAAACTTTGTTTATTCCTTGCTTTACCCATCTTTTGTCGCTTTTCTTTTTGTTACAGTGCTCACAAATTAACATAGTGGTTGGGATCCAAGTTAAAGACAAGGATTTCACAAAAAATATCTTAGTTAAAGGTCTCTAATACATCTAATACTGTGTCCTAACTGGCCTTTACCAAAGATTAAAGTAAAAGTGTCATAAATATTCTTTGATACGTATAAGTCATTCCTATTTTTACATCGATTTGGGGCTGTTGGATTTAGTTGTCTACATCGTTTGTCCTATTTCCCCTATTCTTTAGACAAACAATTCTAAGCCATAACTCTTGGCTATTTTCCAAAGTATCTTACTTTGTTGGACACATGAGGTGTTGTAAAATGTACATGGTAGTAATAAAGTTGATTCCAAACTGAAAGGTTGTTTCATTTGGGCGGACTATTTTACAATTGATGTTCTCTTAGTTTAAAATGTGCAATTACTTTCCTTAGTGTTTGTAACCACAAGGATAACAATTTGAAAATATACCTCTCCTTATCGAACAATGATATGTTTGATTGGCCCTTGAATCGGCAGATTTATGATGAGGTATCCATCCAAGGCCCACCCCACTGGCAACAAACTTTTGAGCCTTCTTTATCTTTTATTTGGATTATATCATAGTCCAATATAAGATTTATTTAAATATCAATGAAACGCTACAATCCTTTAAAGTTAATGATAGTAATAGTCCAGTGAAGTATAGACTCAACCGAATCTAATGCATGACCAACACCTTTATAGGAGTCCTTCCATAGTCATAAAATTGTGATTATGTTCATTGCAGATAAAAATTACTCTGAACCTTGTTGACTATTTTTGCAAGCGTGGGTTGAAAAATTGCTGGATTGAACCCGCTTCCTTAAATCTTCCACCTTTTTTCCTAAAGTAATAACTTATTCTTGGTAAAAAAATTCCAATTTTTATCCTGCCATTTCAATGATGGGTTCAATCATAAGTATTTACCTCACACTTCATCTACCAATATTTTTTTCCTGCTTGAACCTTACTTTATAGAAGGCAATTTCCCTTCTTCTTCCTCTATTTCACACTTTTTGAAATTACAAAACCTTTGCCAACCATAAAGATTGCTGCTTTCATCCTTCAAAATTCCTCTAATATTGGAGACTCTGTGAGAAGAATACCCAAGGGGATTAAAAAAAGTCTACTTAATTTAAAATATGATGAGAACAGATAATCTGACCACAAAAGAAAATTCAAAAGACATAGATATATCAATGTGTAAATATATTTATGGTAAATCTTGGCGAGGAGATCAGACGTCAAAAAATAAGACCAATGAGATATTTACCGTTTATTTGAGGAAGAGGAGTGTTTATTTATGTTTAATCGGTATCTAGGAATTTGGCAGTACAGAAGTTTTGGCAGTCAAACTTACAACTGGAACTGGAAAGGAATGCAGAAGGGAATAGGAAGCGGAATTATTATAAGATAGTTCCAGTTTTAAAGTTGTCTATACACGAAAGGTTGCGGTAATCAAAAGATTATTAAGAAATAAGGAGTCAGGGTGGTCAAGTGGTATGAAGCTGGAATTCTATCCCAGCAACCCGGTTTCAACTACCACACCGGTAAAACCACAAAAAATATCAAAAACCACCCAGTGTGTCTTTAATGACCACGACGCACAAGGCAAAGATGGAGTCACCAGTGAGACCAACTTCCCCCATAAGTTGGACCACAAAGTTGTAAACCCTTCAATACCAAGAACATCAACCATCTGAAGAAAAATGTTTAAAATTTTTTTTTCTAGATTATCCATTTGACCTGGAGTCCAGGGATCAAGTCAAAACAGACTTTGGCAGATGATGAGAGGAGTGTCAGTGTTGTCATCTCACTCAAGCTTTCCGGATCCCCATGGAATCAGGCAGTTTTTAATTCTGGAAAGGCAACTATTCAGGCAATATTACAGTACCAGATCCTGTAAAAATAAAATTCAATTGTTTTTTCTTTAATTTTAAACAAGCAGGCAAGGCTAATCATTCTTGAGCTAACTCGAATCCTAGCCACGCACAAATGGAGGCTCGCTACCAACATCAACTTCTCTGGAACGACTGATTCATTTTTTTATCAGTGGTGTCCAAATCTGGAGTTAGACGAATATCGTTACTGTGCTATTATCCTTTCCCGTTATGACAGGCTTAGGATGCTACATGTACCAACAAATTTGGTGCCAGTGATTCGAGAATGTGCTAATAAGTTCTGGTAAGAATAGCTTTTGGTGTTGTGACAAATCATGTTAAGATGAGCTATTTAAGGAAATCCAAATATATGTCATATAGTATCTGTTGAATCCCAAGGGTTATGTGTGATCTAAATTCAAGCTATGACCAATAGATAAACCTTCTCCAGCTGAACTCTGTCAAAAAAATCAGGGCCAGGTTCAATGTTAAGAAACTTATTTCAAGTGGCTTGACACAGGATTTGACACTTCTCCAGAAGATCTAACATCACATCAGTTTGATATCTGACATGTATGAATGGTACAATACAATACAGCAAGTAAGGTGCGTAGGGGGGAATATAACGGAAATTGCAAATGATGATGAGATAAGCGTGATGAGCTAGAATCCAAGTGATGACCTTCCCAATCAAGAAAAGAATTGATACTGAACTGTTTCAAAATTAGGAAACAGAGGCTTTACAAACAAAAGGTAGATAAAGAATAGGGTCAAGAAACTTTCTAACCTCATTTAAGAGGGTAAACTGAAATCGGCGGGAAAGTCATTGCAAATGAGAACATTATGGCAGACTGTTTGGAATGACTTACATTACATGGAAGGAAAGACAAACAAACAATAGCCAGCTCAAAAAGAGTTAGAGCTTGTAAAGTGAATAATATCGTAGTACAAAAAGAGGGTACTTGAGCAAATACTATGATAAATATTACAACTTTATTATAATTTTAATTTTAATTGAGTTTTGCTTCCAAACAGAAATTGTAAAGCAATGTGTTTGAAAGTCTTTTGTAAGAAATGGCTTCAGATCATTGTTCCAAGAATTGGCTTTTTGTTCAACACAGAATTTGCTCTTTATCCTTTTAAACCTTTTGATTGATTGGCCAAAGTCTAGAAGGGGATGAAGTAACTCAGAGACAAAATTGAAAATATCTTTGAAAATGCTGTGTAGTTTATTCCATCAAGTGGAAAATTGAAGTTCAATTTGAAATAACAGTCTCCATCATCAGAAAAATTATAGTGATAGTATAAGTGTAAGGATAGCCTACCGTATGCGCCAGCTAAATCCGGAAAACGAAAAAACACTTTTGGGGATTGTAAATTAGACACAAATTAAAATTAAAACAAAAGTGTGCATTTTTGTATTCTTCAGTCATCTAGTTATACAAAAAAGTTAAAATTTGTGGTAAAAATTGACAAATTTGATGAAAAAAAGCCATAGAATCGGAAAAAAGGAAATTGATTGTTACAAAAATTCACAAAATTTTCTACTCTCAGACAAATTGAAACCTCCTTGTAAAGCTACCCTTTAGTCTTAAAGATTATTTTGAATGGGCATATTAACAACTAGACCCAGTTTGACATTACTGCAAAAAAACATGACACTGCAGTATGGATCTTTTTCTTTTGATACTTTTTATTTCTACTTGCAATGCTTTTCAGGCTCAGGCTTAGGCATCATTGATGCAATACAAAAATTTTTTTTTTCCAAAGTAATGTCAAAGCATCAAGCTTTCAGAATCATGTACATTTTTTACTACTTGTTGATTTAAATTCTCACCTAGAGAATGTTAAAATATTTTTTCGAATTTTCCGGATTTAACTGGCGCATACGGTAGGTGTGTAAAAAATTGAAAAACAGCTTTCTTTTCAGAAAGCCTTTGTAGAACTTATCATTTTGTGGTCCCAAAGCTTCTTGAACTACAAAAAGTTTGGCGGGTCTTAGCACCCAACTTTTAAGTTTGAATAGTCAATCAAAGAACTTTTTTTTGCCATGTGACTTTTTTCATTTACATAAGCTATATGAAGCTTAGTATTGGTTTTATTCCCAAGGGTACTATTCAGCTGCCGAAGTTTTTGATAGCTGATTAGGAGATTGCATATCGGGTCCCCAAGTTTTTTTTGCAGTTTTTCTTAAAATGTTTATCATGCCATCTATAGTTTTCAGTCTCCCTCTGTAGCATGTATTGCTTGTTACATTTGGTTAAGAAGTAGTCTTTTCCACAAGTTATGACTTTGGCAACCCAATAATGTGATTTGGATAATTAACTTAATGATTGTGGCAACCTCTTAACTTTCAAATTACAACCTCCTTTTTTCTAACCATTTTGATGAAAAAGTTTAGTTTGTAAATCTGCTCAAGTAATTATTTGTTGTAATTTATCCTCCTTGGTGAACATCTCTGTCCACCTTCTTTGGTGGAACTTATCTATCTTAGACTTAACTTGCACTTTTAATAAGAGGGCTCCTTGTGACCCTCTCTGAAACATTTTACAAATCTGGAGTGAATCATTAATAAGTTTGTCACTTTGATTTATTTTCACGGTAAGTTCATCTGTTTGTTCAAGTTAAACTTCATTCACTGTCCTAAGAACCCACCTTTGGTTCATTGATTTACAGCTCTATCATTTGCTTAACATAATATGAATGTCTTTTGTTTATAGTGTATTTGGATAAGAAAATCAAAAGTATACATTATTTAACTGTAACATACATGTAGATAGCACACACAAATATCAAGATTTAAGATACTGCACTATATTACTTTTGATCACGCAACTTTCATCCAAGTTTGGTTCCCGAGTGCCCTTGATCTGTGAGCTCCTGTCTCAAATGTCAATAAAAGGCCTGCACGGTGCCTTTAGAATGTTATCTATTATTCTCTATGTGCTCAGACGTAAGTTACTAAGAGTAGATAGTTAGATCTCTTTTTATAGGATACTTGTGTTTATTTCAAGTGTTTGATAACTAACCCCAATAAAATATTATGAGTTTATTTTATATCCGCCTTTTATTTCTATAGAAGGTATTAGTGTTCATAACCTCTTACCTTTCAAGACTCATGACAGTTAGATTCAACACTGAGGCAACGGCTGAAACATTTTGCATGTAGCTCACAAACTTGCACAAGAAGAGGCCAAATGTCCAGGAAAATGAGAAAAGTTCTGCCAACTAAAGAAAAATATAGCATTTTTTAGTTTCGTACAAAAGTAGAGAATTCTATGGCCTGCTATTTTGTTGGCATAGAAATCATTTATCTAGACTTTCAAAGTACGTCAATACAACTATATCCAAAACATGTGTCGCAAACATTCCATTCATGATGCAATCAAATTTGTCTTTATGATTGATCTCTGAATAGGCTAATGCGCAGAAAAACATCAAGCAGATTTGTTTGTTCAAAATAAACAGATCAGTGTCTCTAGGTCTTTTATTTGGAAAGGAAAGTAGTCAGTGATCAGAGATTTCTTATATAATTTTATAAAAGGCATCCCCAAAAATTTAATTTTAAGCCAAGAAGCACTGCCTTTATGTCATGCTTATGGGGATTTTTTGTCTTAGTCTTGGCATGTTTGATCAAAAAACTGTCATTAATTACACATGCATTATGAGAACTAGTTGCTTGAAAAGGTCAACATGATTTTCCTGATCCTTGTTATTTTTTTGGATGAGAATTTAAGCTACAAAAGTTAAGTGTTTTTTTGCTTCCTCCAAGACCAACAATTTTTGTTGCAAGGTTTTTCATTTTCATTAATGTAGAAAATGCTTTTTTTTGAAGCTTAAAAAATTGCTTTCAATATTATTGGAAAATAGTTCATCAAGTTTAGACAGCCAATTTATTTTTAGCAACAGCCAACTGACAATTTCACAAAAATTTATTCCTTAAAATTTTCCTCAAATTGAATGGAAATTGAATAGAAAAAGTGGATAGCTGATTTTCACAATTTCCTGAGGCACTGAATGAATATTAACATATTTTACCTTAACTGGAAGACAGATGATGCAGAGAAGTAAATCAGCCATGGCCAAGCTTGCTAAAAATATATTTGTTGGACTTTTCATTTCTCTGAATCCCAGGACAGCACACAAAATCATTGCATTTCCGAACACGCCCAATAGTAGAGTCAGGCTGGAATTAACAAAGAAAACAAAGGAACTATTACTGTAATCAATCACAATTGTTTCATTAATTGCTTGTTAAGATCATTTTTACAAACAGATGTTTTCATAAAAGTTCTTTCTGTAACAAAGGGCCAGTAAGTTGCCTTTATTGGATATCAAAAATAAAAATGTATTGATGGCCAACAGTTTTATTGTATTAATATACACACATTCAAAATAAACTTGATCGAACACTATTCAGGGAGTCAGGGTGGTCAAGTTGTAAGAAGCTGGAATTCTATCCCAGCAACCCGGGTTCGGCTTCCACCCGGG
>Ga0194133_10006652_pt1 | contig 14132 bp, 6 predicted proteins | sample TA2KigOf40mmetaG_FD_155448 | JGI IMG/M metagenome (GOLD analysis project Ga0194133, IMG submission 155448) | Freshwater microbial communities from Lake Tanganyika, Tanzania - TA2015055 Kigoma Offshore 40m | ecosystem: Environmental > Aquatic > Freshwater > Lake | place: Tanzania: Lake Tanganyika...
ATATGAAAACTTTCTTTGACCAGATTCTAAAAAATTATATGTACCATCCTGTAGGATGAGCTTTCGGACAATTTCTCTTTTGATTGGCGACGTTTCTTCAAATCTGGGCCATCTTTAGAAATTTTCTAAGAGAATTTTAAAGATGAAAAGCATCATAATTTTTCTAGAATAAACTATTATTACATTTTCTGATTTAGGTCTTTTTACAACAGAGTGACTTCTTCTTAATGGAATAGTTTGAAGCTCATTGTTGGAAGCATTTGTGATTGCCTCATCACCTTGGGGCCTTTTGTCTTGATCATTCTTTTTTCCTTTCTCGCAAAGGCTTTTTTGAAAGGATAGAGAAGGTTCGGACCTTGAGCACCTAAATTTTAAGATATGGTGGAGATAATTATTAGTTTGAATAGACAGTGGAATATTATCACCTTATTAACACGGGATTGTTGACACCATTTTCGTTAAATCCTGCTAGAGTTAAGACAAATTTTTTTAATTTTCATCAAATCTTGATCAAGTGTCATAAATTTTAAAATGTCAATAAATTGTCTTATTTTACCCTTTAATTCTTCAGGTAGTTCAATATCTTTTTTAACGATTTCCATCGTGCTGGTTTCTCTTTGATAAGAGGGTGAGACCATTTTATATTCATCTTGGGATTGACTCGTTGAACTTTCTGAGCTTGAACTAAGTATTCTAGGGACAAGTTTAAGAGGTGTTTGATTTTTTAATTCTTCATCTAAGTCAGAACTTTCTGGTGTTGGTGGATTCTCAACCCAATTTTCGGTTTTGATTTTTGGCCTATAACATTCAATAGAGCTTTCAGAATCTGAGAGACTTGAAAGAGACTGGTTTGGTCCACCCTTCCTTCCATGATCATCTTTATTTTCTCTTTTCTCACACTTAATCTTGTGGTCAGATGATTCATCCTTTTTCTGACCAATGCTGGACCTTTCGGGCTCAGAGTCAGAGTTTGAAGAAGTAAACTCGAAAGAAAGTTCTCTGGATTTCAATTTCTTGCAGTATACTTTCCCTTTAAACTTTTTCGTTCTTTTCTTGTTATTGGAAATGATACAGCTTTCACTTTCAGCAAAAAACTTTGAGTTACAGTTTCTTGAGAGTTTGGAGTCTTCATTCTGAGGCTGAGGCTGGTGAAGGGTCAGACTTTTTTCTTGATACATCCTTGCTTCAGGATAATTCGTGGGTGACTCAATTTTGGATCTCCTCGAGTTGAGAGTTTGAACTTTTGTGAAATCCTTATGTTTTAAATTTTCATGTTCAGTTTCAAAGTTTTGTTCTGAAATGGATACCTTTGAGGTTGAAATATTATGAAAGTTTGCAAGATCATAATCCTCTGAGTCAGAATCTGTACTTGTTGTCAAACAAACCAGTATAGAGCCATTCAAATCATCATTGGTCTCTGTATCTGAGAGGACTGGAATGGATTGAATTCCTATCACCTCTTCAGAAACTTGAGCTCCAGGTGTTTCTCCATCAAGGATTCCATTCGATTCTTTTTTAGTTTCTGTAGGCAAATCAGATATTTTTGTTGGAGGCACCCCGAAATTTTCCAATTGAATCTTTTCATCTTTTTCTCTTGAACTTTTCTTGGTTATCGGTCGACTATTTTCATTCTCTGAAAGAGGCTGATTGGAAAAGTTTTTTCTACTGTAGTTTAATGAATCAGGTTTGACAGAGACTGTTTCGGAAATGCGTGAGATGACATTTTCAAAATTTTTATAAAAATAATTTTTACTGTAGTCGTCATCATCTTCTTCCCTTTAAAAAAGATGCATCTTGTTATAGATCTAGGTTTTGTTGTGGTTATATTTTTACTTACTCGGATGCAGCAAACGAAAGGTTGAATATTTTGAAGCTGTTAAAATTGTTGTTGACTTCTTGGTTTAGGCTGGAAGTCCTAATCTTTGACATTTGTATAGACTCAGGACATTTTTCACTTGGAGAAAATTGAGAAGTCACATCCAAAGCTCTTTTAACTGTTGTATTTACTTGAAGCTTTTCAGGCCCCAAACTTTTGGTTCTTCTTTTAGAGTCTTTGTCATTAACAGGAGCTTTTTCCCTATTTAAGCTAAGTTTGTTTCTGAAATTGGATTCTTCTGTCGAAACCTTTTCAAGGTTATTGGTCGGTAAAGAAGCTGTAAAATACGATTCCAGATAAAATTACAAAATGAGGTCTGGACAAACCACTAAATAAAAAGTTGGATGATATTATGAGATTGGTCTAAGGTAAATAAACTGAATAAGTGCTCAATATTTTAACTGTTGCTATGACCTGATCGTGAAATCTTTAAACTCACATCCAGAGTTGATCCCTTGGGACAGCCAGTTGACCAATTAAGGAAGAGTTTTGAGTTAGAACTACCTACTTAATCTTTGGGAGAAAGATTAGCCCTCCTTTATGATCAGGTCTATTTTTGCACACACTCTTTTGGCTCTACCATTGAATACCTGCCAATTGTTCTTTTAAGGATTGGCTTTCTACACAATAGCTTTTTCTTTTTTAATTCAGCCAACTGGTGATCCTGAGACACACAAGTTCTGGTATTATTAAGGTTTGACCAAACGTTTCCATGATGCTGGAAACGTTTCCAAGCTTCACCTTGGTACTTTAGTTTAAAAATTGATTCAATGATAATGAATAAAAGTGTTCATTTTACCGTTGAAAGGCTGATTGGATTTTTCGCTCTCAGGGCAACAAGTAAGACAGATCCAATAAAATTTTCCGAGGCAGTTTTCAGTGCTAAAGTAATAAGCTTATTAATAAATTTTCAAGTTATCTCTGAAAATCTCGATTACCAAACCACATATTCGACCGGTAATTTTGCACAACTGGGGTGAAAAACTTTGTCGCATGCCAGTCCTTGACACCGGATTCCAGCAGCATCAGGGCTATCAATAATACCTTGACAAATCCCACACAAAGTTTCGGTTACCATGATTGATTCTGTAACAAGTTTAGGAGAAGAAAATGTTTTTGTGAGGGACAAAAACTTGTTCAAACTTGTGCATTAAATTAAAAAGGCCGCCTTCCGAAGTCCATTTGTTTATTTAGAGGTAAAGTCAACCACTGAAAGGGGAAAAAAATGCCGAAATAGTTGTGCAGTTTTTGCCAATGGCAAAATTTGCTTCTGGATATCAACCTTTCTTCATGAGGTTGCTTTTCTACAATGTTTTCAGCATTAACATCAAAAAGGATTTTGTGCATCAATTATCACTATCCTCAATTTTCTTGAATAAAAAATTTAAGATCTTTCAACTTCAATGAAAGACAGGACGGAGTAGATGTGCAAAAAATGTAGCTGAGTTTGTGGAAATTCAATGTTTTAGAGCAAGGGTACTCTTAAGGGGTTGAGGTTAAAAGGTCCCAAAAAATTTGTACCCATCAATTTAGCCCTCCTGAGCAATATTATTTGTAAGAGTGTCCCTTGCTTTTGCAATAGTGGTAAGGAGGAACCCCTGAGGGTCCTTAAACCTGGACCCCTGGAATTTGTCCAAGATTGCTGGTGTTTTTTACATATATAGAAAGGTGAAAAAAATCTTTGTTCCATCCGAATTTGATTTTCATAATATTGTAAAACTATATTTTTGATATATTTTCATTAATTTTATCAAATTTAGATTAACTATTTCAGTTTGACAATGGAATGAGTTGCACAGCCGGACCGGTAATAAGCAATGTGTAGGTTTTGATTTGTTAATCGATTTATCTCAAACTTAAAAAGAAAAATAAAGCTGATTAGGACTAGCCTTGTTAGGAAAACTTAATATTCATGTAAAGAGTTCTAAGTTTAAACTTTTCTAAATTGATTGCTTCTTTCAGGGCAGCGAGAGAAAAAGCTGAAAAAAGTTCATTTGGTCGTAGCTAAAATTTGACTGGATTGAAGTTTTTTTTTGGTTGCTGTTCAAAACGATCAGTTATTGCCTTTGTTGAGTGGATCAAGTTGATAGTCACCATCAAGGTTGTTTTCCATGGTTGGAGTTTGAATGCTACTTGATGAGCCAGAGAACACTGCGTGGCCCATTTTAACGAGCTCGTTGGCTATATTGATATCCTGTACCAAGACATACAATTTCGTTAAACAAAATGGCTCATTTGTGATAAAAATACATCTTACCGTCTCGGTGGATGCATCGATGAGCTCAAGACATGGGATGCTGGTTGTCTTAAGGTTGTAAGTTTCTAAACGATGGTTAACTACCCTGGCCAAAAGTGTCTTCCAACTCCCAGCATGGGTAAGGCGTTCAAAATCATCTATTGCTTGCTCGGTCCAGTTTCTGGCGCTTGTTTCAAAAGACTCATTAGTAATTTATGATATTTAAAAAAGTACATTTGATATATACTTACTTCACTGGCTGGATATTTGCAATCGTTGAGCGAATAGCTTGAAAATTGAGCTTAAGGAACTGGGGCTGTAGAACGGCTGTATCATTCAAACTCTTAATTTGGAAGTCTCCGAAATCAACAAAGTCAACGTCAACATCTATTTTCGTCTCATCATAACTATCCACTGTGACCCTTACTACTACAGCACGATACCATCGATCGTCAGCAGAAAATCGGGCAGCAATCAAATCGCCACTCTGAATCTTTAAAACACATTGATTTTTAGTCTTGCCTTTTATGGACCATAATTTTTTTAAAGTTATACCTTCTCAGGGTCTGGTTTAATTCTATTGTTTTCTTGTTCATAAAAGGTTGTCATGTCCTCAACAAGTTTGTCAAGCTGCACACTACACACTCCCACAATCTGAACATAAAATTCAAAGGGATCGCAAACAGACGATACGAGGATCTCGATGAGGCCGTCTCCACTTGTGGCCCTTAATTGCTCTACTTTGGGCGTCTCTTTGACCTGCAAAGACTCTTAAAATTTCCCATCAAAATATTTTCACACATTTCAAAACAAACTTACCCTAGAAAGAGTTTCCTCAGGGCGATCGTCCCCATATCCCTCAACTGTAAGGAAAAGAGCTGGTACTTTCGCAGACCTAATTTTAGGACAATTATTGGAATTTTAGATTTGAGAGTAAATAATATTAAAATTTTGAGAGGATTTTTATACTTTTCAGTTCTTGAGATTTTCCTCGCCTCGATTTTGGCTATAATAATTGTCTGAGCAGCACTTATTTCGTTACTTTTTCCTCTTAGAATGATTGTTATTGCTGGAAATTATTTAAAATTTTTATACTGCCTAGAGGATAAGACTAAGAGATTAAAAATCTACACTGAAATTATACCTCCATCATGAAGCTTGTCATCTCTATATGATACATCACAATTCGTCCTGAAATTTTTTTTAACAATTTCGAAATTCAAAACATTTTAACTTCGTTAACTTTACGTTTTTTTAATCTGAGCCAAGTTTGAACCGTTTGCTCCGATAATCAGATCAACAAATGCCTTCGGAATGTTGATTTCGAGAACTTCTTGATTGCTTTCGTAGGAGAGAATCTATATAAAGTTTGCAATCATTTCTTTTCAAAATGATATTTTAAAATTTAGTTTGGTTTTAATGCTGCAATGAGTTCCACTAGCAAAAGGCCATGGCTGTAAAGATCATAGTACAATTTACCTGAAAAATAAGAACCTCTGCCAACTGAGTTTCTTCTGGACTTCCCCTAATTACTGCAATCCTTGATCCATCTTAAACAATAGCAATTAATAAGTTTGATTCATAAGTCATGATTGCATTGAATGATGGAACACAATTAATTTACCTAGAGGATCAGTTTCAAAGTCAATTCTTGCTTTGGACTTCCATCGTATCTCTTGGATTGTTTCACCTTGCAATCCTATGAGGAGACTCAACTTCTCCAGTGGGATTTTTACCCTCAAGGTTACTGTTTTGCTGTAATGAAATTCAAGTCAATTTTAAAGTCTCAATTGTGAACTCCACTGCAAAAAATCATAATGGCATTTTAAAGCCTTTTCTTACCTACGCCTCGATCTATTTTCTAAGGCAGATATCTGCCTATTAATGAGGTAGATGGCTGATCCGAGGGCAACAGCCCCAACTCCAGCCGCAACAAACAGTTGGAGGCTTTTTGACATGCTACACTCGCTGAGGTTGACTAAATTTGAGCAAATAAATTTACAACTCAAGCTCCCTGAAGCAAAGTTTATCTGATTGCCTCCATTTATTCATGACACATTTTGTCTTTTAATATAAATTTGCAAGATTTTTCAATCATTTTTCAAAAAATGTGAAATGAAAATATTTACATTCGATTGAGATTGTTTGTTTGTTTTCATTCAAGGTAGGGATGCTGCTTGCTTTACTAGATCTTTGCCATTAGCAAAAAAAATTAAATGTATTTACAGTCTAATTTTCCAAATTAAGGCTTTGGCTGATTTCAAATTTTAATTTCTTCCTCAAAGACCAAAAAACGTAAGCATTTCTTGTATTAGGGCTTTGATGGCTGCACAGATTCTGAAGTTTGTCTTATTTAAAATTATCAAATTGGCAAGAATTTTATTTCGAACAAATGCTCAGTTACTTTTAAAAGATTCACTCGTTTGTTCCAAATGAGAAATAAGGTTATTATAAAAGTTAAAAGAATCCTAAGCTCATCGTTGACAAGAAGTCACTTGGTCAAGTAAAAATCTAAAATATTAGTGTCTAGTCCTTCGAGTCGCATCTTTAACTTCACAGCTTCCAAAGGAACTCCAACATCAATCATTTTAAAAAATTTTGACAATGCTGGATCAGCACGACAGCTCAGACTTGCACCTTCTTCAACAACTTCATCAAAGATTGGCAAGCTGCTTGAGCTTGATTCCTCTTTAGAGGCCTACCATGAATAAATCAACATTTTTCATCAATTTGATTCATGACTTTCACATTTTGGACTGAATATAAAATTAAATATATTCAAGATTTTACCTCACAATTTGATATTTTATTTTTGATTTCTTGCTCATTTTCTTGCTCCAAATCAGAAACTGAACTGAGTTTTGTTTCAAGCAGGCTTAAATAGTTGTCCAGTCTAAAACAAAAATTTTTTTGTTCTAAAAAGTATAATTTTAATAGCTTTTGAATTGAATGAACCTTTTGATTCTCGTCGAAGTTTCAATAAGTTTAATGTCACAATTAGTAGCAAAAGTTTCCAATGAGTCCAAAGTTCTAGAAAAAAAGTGATTGACAAATGCTAAAAGCCTTTTGCGCTGAAGCCCTTCTGCTGTTCTGTAGTCCAATCCAGGGACAAATTTTGACTGAGACATTGGGAAGATTTTTCACGTCAACTCTGATGAATAATTTTACAAAAATATCTTCGTAAAAATTTTCTGTTGACATTTGAGTTTTAAGTCAGATTATTTTCGAATCGCCGCCTTCCCGATAGAGAGGGAACGGTCAACCGACATTAGTCAGTTTTTGCCAACGGCGACAATTCTTGAACTTACTCTTGAGTCTAAGGTGATGAGGAATCAGATTTACCTGCTTCCTAAAGCAATTTTCATTCTAGAATTATGGAATCTAGATCATGAAGACCCGGGGACAAAGGTTTCCCAAGGGTCGGGGCCAGGATTCAAACCTGCGAATATCTTATCCCCAGCCAGGATTGTTCTAGGTTTTGTGACCGACTCTTAGAAAGCTAACTCACGCCAATTAATGCATTTCAGCATCACAATATTGGATCTAAGTAAGAATTGTCGTGAATCAAAACAAAGATCTAGGTTTTTATTTAAAAAATTTTCAAATTTGATTAAACTTCTAGGGAAAAGTTGGAAGTTTTTAACAATTAATCCAAAAATATCAGGTAAAGTAGGAACTTAACTTTATAGATCTATCTGAATATTCTATTTTCTGTTTTAGCCCTGAAATGTTTTTAGGCCAATTGTTAGTTGCTAAGGCAATAAATTATTGTTATTAAAATAAAAATCTAAAAAATTTCTTTAGTTGACGTAAAACAACAAGGGTAATTTTGAGAGATGAATTGTTAAGACAAATTTCTGCCATCTCTGCTAGGATGTATGATCCTCATTTCGACACAAACGACTCTGAATCTGACTCAGTTTTCAAATTACAATGTCAGGATTTTTTGTCTCGAGTGGTAAATCTCATTTTTGTTCAGATTCATTCCTACAAGAACAAATATTTTTTTAGCTTTATCTCACCTCAAGCATTGTGTTCTCATTTAAACTCTTTGGCTTTTTTTCAGGTTACAAATATTTATGACTTTCGACGCAACGACTATTTTACAGATGTCACTCTTGTTTGCGACCACCGCAGACCCAGGCGACGCAAAGGGTTTACGAATCATGCTCAAGTAAAAATTAAACCTATAATTAATTCAAAATGAAAATTTAAAAAAATCTGACTCCAGTTTCGAGCTCACAAAGTATTTCTCTGCATTGCGAGCCCTTTTTTTCGAGATCTTCTCATCGATAACCCATGCCCTCAACCAACTTTACTTCTGAAAGGAATTTATGATGATGACCTTGAGAGAATCTTGGACTTTATCTACTCTGGTGAGGTATGAATGATTCTATCACCATTTTACTTTTTCAGCCAATTCATGCTGCTAAGTTGAGGGAAATTAAAAGCTTCTTAGTCGCTAAATAAATTTTTTTTGTAGGTTCATGTATCTAAAGAAGAGATTGATAGCTTCCTCCAGACAGCAGTTTACCTGGGAGTATTTGACTTTGACGACGAAACAAACGAGACATCTATATCGCAAACGATCGCATCGATCAAAAAGTTTGAAACTCACAACAACCTCTTCTAATTGATAAAATATTTTAGTCATTTCATATTATCTAGGAGGAATCAATATGATTTTAAAAATAGCCATTCAAATGACTGCATGACCTCAGACAACGAAAATGATAGTGAAGAATGTTCAATCTTTGGTTGGTTATAGATAAACCAAGTTTTAAAAACCTTATTTTACTTATCACATTATTGTAGGTGGCCCGTACAGGAAATTGAAAAGGAGAAAGTTTGCTATTTCTACGGCTTCAAAAAAGTCTAAACCCGATCAACTAACTGACACAGAAAGTGGTGAGTGAAGGGGGGCCTTTACCTTATTTGTAAAACAACTTTATATAGGTAACTTTTAATTAAGATCTTTACGAGATCATTGAAAAATAAAAAAAATAAAATATCAATTTCAGTGTCTGAAAACAAACTTTTCTTTTAGACTCCGTTGAGTGTGGAAAATGCAAACTAAAATTCTGGTCTGTAAGCGCCCGGAAGCAGCACGAGGTATAAAAAGATTTACTCAAAAGTATATTCACATGGAACTAAGTGTTTCAAATGAGAACAAAATTTTAGGAAATTCATAGGTCCATCACGACTTGTTCTCAATGTGGAAAAAATCTTGGACATCCACTGTTAATGAAAGATCATTTGAAAACACATAGCGAGGGTGAACCTGAGGATCAAGGAAATCAATCTGTGAGCTTCATTTTTTCATTGACTTCTGCTATTTGAGAGAAAAATCACAAAATTATTGTTTTATGTAACTGATGTAACAAAAGCTTTTAAATTAAGGCAGAGGGAGAAAAACCAGTCCCTTTTGACGTTCCAATTCCAACACCTGATCAACAGTTTTCACATGTTATAGTAGACTCATCAGAGGGAATTCAGGTAGGTTTTCGACTTATACTTGATGCATGATTTTTACCTTTGCAATGAAGGTCTTTTTTAAGTCAAATTTATGTTTGGAAAAATGAAAATTTCATCCCAAAACGTTTTAAAAACCTATAGATTATCGTAACTGATAACTCAACATATGAGAATTCTGACCTGAAGTTTGATGATCCAATGAGGGTCACAAAAGCTGTGCCTATTATAACTGAAATGATGGATGTCTTGTCAAGTGAAGATGCCTACACAATACTGAAGTTTGATGAGGATATATTCACCGAGGGAGAAAGATCGCTTCCAGGTTTGCCAAATCATTTAAACGCCAATGTTAATCATTTTGACAAAAACTTTTAAACTCTTAAATGTTAATAGTTCGCGCAAAAGCAGGAGAGGTGTACGCATTCAGGTGCGATAATATGACCACTGTAAAAAAACACTTACGAGCTGATGGATACATGTGGAAAAATAAGAGGACTCAGTATTTGCCTGACGACATGATGCTTAAAACATACTTCTATGCCAGGTTGCTTTTTCATTTCTATTACCACTTAAATCCTTATATTTTTCAAAGAATAAATAATTCAGAACTGATGAGGGTATCACTCACGACTTTGTCAAACACGAATACATGTTAAAAGATGCAAGCAGAGTACTTATTCATTATCTTGGAGACGAAACAGCTTATAAAGATCGAAAGGTAAGGTTTCGGTTTTTGCAGACAATAATTATTCTTCAAGTTTAATTTTATCGTTTGGACATTGTTTCTCAAAATACGGTGATAAATTTTCGAAATCATATTTTTCCAGCATGGAAATTGCAGAAAAAGCAATGCATACTTTTACCGAACATCAAAATTGGTCACTGATAGGGTAAGTCAAAATTGAGCAAGAGCAGTTCAGCAAAATAAAAATTAACGTGAATTCTGCTTTGTAGGTAATTGAGAAAGTTAAAGAAAATGTTAATTCGAAACCACTCGAAGTTTATGAAGATCTCATGGCAACAGATCCAAGTAATTGTAACACAAGAAAAGTAATTTTGTCTTGTTTAAGTAGATGAATTTTTTATTTTATTTTTATAGGTGGATCTGAAGGATACCTTAGCGTTGTTACAAAGCCTAGAAATCAGCAACAAATATCTAATATTATGTCCAGGACAAGGCAGTCAAAGCAACAAAAAAATTAGTGTGAACATAATATATTTTTAATTAAAATGTAGCCAAAATACACATACTTACGTGGCTTTATACTAAAACTACATCATTATACTTTAGAGAAGTCCGATTTTTCATCACAAAGGAATCTGTAAATAAAACATTCTCATTCAAATTGTTCATTAGTTTTAATATAAGGTACCCTACCTTAAAAAATAAGGAACTGAAAGCCATCCCTGACCTCTCAACACTGAGCTAGGAACTTTGTCACAAAGTTGGAACCAGAAGAACATTTCCACCCTATTTTTATCTGTTTCTAAAGGCAGACACTTTATAATTATCGTTTTTCTGGACTACTGCTGGAGTTTCCAAATGTTGATTGCTTTAGAGAGGTTTCGCGAGTTCAAAGCATAGACTTCAAATGAAAAACAATTTTGGGGCGCCAAAACGTGATGTAAACAAAAAAAAACATAAATTGGCCAGCGTTAATTTAAGTAATATATTAAATTTTAACTTTTGAAACGTTAATGTAGAGTGTCATAGAACAAGGCAAAATGTCAGTGATTCCGTTTCTGGATGTCATTTCGTTTTCAGCAGAGCATTCTCACAATAAAGTCAAAAACATTGTCTCAGGCATAACTTAATTTTTGACTTTCAACAATTATCCTTAGCTTAAAGTGAGAAAATTACCCAATTTTAGGTCATTCTGGCAAATGGACATGCCCTCAAAAATTTACTGAAAAGTCGATCGATGTTGAGTTGAGCATTCCACCTGCTTTTATTGAGGGTAATGCTAACAATTAAGTTATCAAGATAAATACTCTAGGGGTAACTATTTATAGGTATTGACGTGGGGAATTTCGGCTCAGCCAGTATAGAAGTTCAGGTAAACAGAAGTGGGAATCCCATATCTAAAAGGGAAACGTTGATTTTTAATACTGTCCTAATGACGAGGTAAAGAGCAAATATTGTCACTGCTGTTGCTTTACGATTCTGAGCTCCTTTCCTTGATAATTTCCAGAATAGACTGGGCTCGTGGAGCAAACAAAGAAACGATGAAATTTTTTGGGAAGGAAAACTTTGATCTTAATGTATCAAGTCAGTGGTGGGATAGGGTTCGGTTTGTTTGTCACCAGGTATGGTTAAAATGTTAATTTTGTCTCTAAAAGTCTAGAATGTCAGGAAGTTCCCCTTTTTGTAAGCCATTTTCAACATCAAACTTTGATGTTTTTGGGCTCTCAAAAATTGTCATACGTGGACGTCGTTTATCTGAAACTAACAGTCAAAATATTCAAACATCAAATTTGGAAGGCAATACAAAAATTGTCGATGGTGTACAAAAATTGATAGAAAAAATCGACAAACAGTTGACATCTCCAAAAGTACCCAATGACGTTGAATCATCAATAGACAAGTCAAGGTAAATGAGAAAAAAGATAGCTTTAAATTTTTAGGATTAGGTGCAGAAAATATCTCTTTCAGAATTTCTTCGTTTGGTAAAAACTCCTCCGACCGATTAGAAAGAGGCTCCAATTCAAAAGCTCAGGTATAAATAATCTCGATTTACACAATGATCTTGAAAATTCGCATTTATCATTATTATTATTATTAGAATGTCCAAAGACCAAACTCTGCAGGAAGGTGAGTTTAACAAAGATTTTAATTTAAAATAACTTAACTTTTTACCAATTGGAACCTTTTTAAAACAGTAAGAGAAATCGTGGGGGTGAAGATGACATATTTTCGAACAAACCCGATGCAAGTTACCGAAATAACGTCGCTCTTTTTGATTTACCACAGAGAAGAGCAGATAGAATTGAGGGTCCATCAAATGAGAAACTTTTAAAGGAATTTTCATTCGAGGGCCCAGATCAACAGCATTTTTGCACCAAAAACCCACCAACAAAACTTGACTTAAAGGCACTTTTGGAGAAAGATAACAGTCCAGGCATAATTGATTTTTCCAACCTTGCTTCTCTCAAAAAGTTCACTCGAGACGAGTTAAAATCACATGGAATTTTAGTGCAATCTAAAACATACAAAAAACCAAAGACTTTACCTCTTGAAAATGGTGACACAATTTCAACAACAAGTGGGCAGATCGTCAATTTTTACAAACAAGGACCCATAATATACATGGAAGTTTCAGGGACAATTTACCGTCCCAAAGTAGAGGTTGAACATATCAGTGGAATTTTTAAGGACTTCTCTACTAAGGATCTGAATCTTGAAGAATTCAGCCAACTTAATACACATGATTTGAAATGCCCTCTCTGCACTAGAGGATTTACAAATGAACAGAGTCTAATAGATCACTGCGAGGATTGTAACGGAAGTGAGCAAGCAGAGAAACAGAACAGCAAGCAGTGCCCCATTTGTTTAGAGACTTTTGCAGCAGAAAAGATTCAGGATCATGCTGAAAGATGTGCTGAACAGAACTTTGGTTGAATTATATACAAGAGTAGGTATTTCATATCGGAGTTGGAAACAAAGTGAATTAATATTTCTATTTTAAGTTGACCCAAACAGAAAAATATATATTCATAAATGAAGGTGTTTTTTTAATTACGATTTTTATTTTAGATCAGCAGGAATCAAACTGACGTGGATATAAAAAGTAGGCAATATTTGCACTTCACCTCATCTCAAATGAAAAGCCTGACAAAACTTTTCAATTTATTAAGTCTGCACCATCGAAACGATATCGATTCCATTTAATCAACATTTTATGATACAAAAAACCTAAATCTAGTTCCTATGATTTTATTTCGATCCTGGATGACACGCTGCAGCTCTAAGATCAGACTTTTTTTATCCCTCCTGAGTGAAGCAAGAAGCAAGGGAGGAGTCCGAAATTTCATTATGGCTCAAGGAAAAATGGGTGATGTCACATGTCCGTCACTCCTCCTCCTCCCATACCAGTGGAGCTAGAGGTCTGAAATTAGCATGCATATTCCCCACATGTAGGGCTTCAAGATTTTTAATATCTTGTCTAGAAGCTGAGATATTTAAGTTCAAAGTTATGTAGTGAATTAAGATAGTCCAGCTTGCTAACCCCTAGACCACACAGCCTAACAACAGCTGTGAAGAAAATTTCTAATATTTATAGAAATTAAACAATTTGGGGTGTGGAAAAATCTCCATTGTTTTTGTGACTTTTGTCAGTTTAATAATTTTAATTAATATTTATCACTTCATTTGATAATATTGTTTTGGTCAATTTGAGCTCAAAGGGGTTTGGCATTTTTAGCCCGGCACAAAAAATGTCCTTTTGGATAAATGGGGGTGGATGGGTAGGGATAGATAGATATGGGGGACACATCTTCTGCAAGGTTGAGAAGGGGGATATGTGCTTTAGGGGGTTTGTTGGGTCA
>Ga0194133_10006653_pt1 | contig 14132 bp, 10 predicted proteins | sample TA2KigOf40mmetaG_FD_155448 | JGI IMG/M metagenome (GOLD analysis project Ga0194133, IMG submission 155448) | Freshwater microbial communities from Lake Tanganyika, Tanzania - TA2015055 Kigoma Offshore 40m | ecosystem: Environmental > Aquatic > Freshwater > Lake | place: Tanzania: Lake...
AAAGTAATTTTTGGTTAGTTTTGGGGGGTTGAGAGGTTATGGGCGGGCTGGTTTGGTTGGGATTGGCTGAAAGATCATGTTATCTGTTTTGGTTAATTTGTGGGGTTTCAGCACATTAATATGCAAAATTCATGTAAAAATAGCGTCAAAACACTAAAAGTAGCATCTGTACACATGGCAATGGTCGCAAAAGACGGGGAGGAGAAATATGCATTTTTTGACATATTGATTTTCATACGGGACCCTTAAACAGGTTGGTCCCAGACTTTTCCTGCAGGAATTTTCACCTTTAAACTAAACAGTGGTTTATATCCACAAAAGTCTGTAACCTAATAGAAATCCTCTTTATCAATTAGGCAACTTAGAAGTCAAAATTTTTGAGTTTCCACTGTAGGCCAAAACCTTGTATCGGAAGTTAACCTTCTCTGTCCTACAGCGACGCACAGCGGTGCAATTAAACAAACAAACAAATCGTCTCTGAACTATCGATATATAGACATAAACAAAAAGATGATTTATTTGTATGAATAAAAAGATGAGTCTCAAAAAATTTGCATTTTGTGCATGTTTTTTCGAAAAAAATATTTATATCAAAAGTTGGAATGCACACGTAACTTTTCTTAATGATGAACAGTTTTTGACAGACTATAAAGGGGCAAGTGATAGTGGTACTTTCTCAGCTCTAAACGAAGCAAGAGATGAAGTTGCTCGAAGGAAAAAATCAAAGTTTCAATCGTCATCGCGAAGGGAAGTTATTCGAAAAAATTACTTTTCAGGCCATTTTGATTCTGGCTCAGAGGTCTTTGTAGAAAGTTTTAGAAAAGTTGAACAGTGGGCAGAGAAATCTCAGATTTCAAATTCGACTCTTCCTCTCGAAGGTATTGTAGATATTAATCAAACATGTCATTTTGTCAGTTAAGATTTTGAATTTCCTATTATCTATCTTGAAAGTGACTTCGCCATTTCAAAATGTGTACCTTGTAAGAATGTTCACCCGGGAATTTTGCCTGCACTTCATCAACACGTTGAAGCCTCTTTTAGCAGAGACAAGACTTCAGTTAGAGAGGCCAAATAGTATGAACAAAAATGGTATTCTCCTTGACGACCTTCCCTTCATGGATAACTTTACCAATCAACTGAGGATGACAGTTTCTCCTATAGTCAAAAAGCTATACCCAGAATTTGTGGGAGACTTTGACAGCCACAAGGCTTTTACTGTTTTTTATAGCTGTGAAGAAGGACATGATAAGGATTTGGCCCTTCATTTTGATAATTCTGAGGCAACTTTAAATCTTTCTCTTTCTGACGGTTTGTATATTTTAATAAGTTTATGGCCAGTTTAAGAAAAGAAAGGCAAAAGGCCTAAAGAAAAAAGGCTCATGGGAAAGCTCGTTCGATTTCTCAATTACGAACCTTGTGTGACATAATGAGCCAATACAGATATTTTCTACCAAACCTTTGTAAATTTAGAACTTGAATTTTCAGACCACGAGGGCGGCGAGCTTATTTTTCATAACGATCTCGGGGGACTGAATGCGATTGAACACACGCAAGGTGTAGCGCTCTTTCATCTTGGACGTCACAAACATCAAGTAGTTACTTATTACCATTACCCATTTAGGTTCAAAGAATAACGTGAAACTTAAACTATTAGGCTTTGCCTGTTACGAACGGCCAACGTTGGAACCTCATCATGTGGCTGAGGAGCTCTGTCGACAGAAACAAGTGTTCACTCTTTTTAGAGGTTAATTCATAAACTCGTAACTTGCAAATATTATTTTCAGAACATGCCCAATGTGTTTCCAACCTCCAAGGCTATTACCGGCACCTAACGATTCCATGGGTGATGGATTCACTTTAACGGACTAACTCTCTTCATTTTTGAAAGAAAATTAGGGAAACTTGTGCAAAAGAATTTTTAGAAGGCCGTAAAATCCAAAGATTGAAAAGTAATTTTTTATATTTGGTTTGGATCAAACTTCTTTTTGAAAAAAATGTCTAGGAGTCCAAATGTGCTTATGTCACGAATTAAATGTGATAAATAATTCAATTAATTGCTTACATTTCTAAATCCTTCCAGATTTGTCTTGTATTACATACTCTTTTTCTTTTAAATTCATCATTTTGAAAAATATAGAATGAAATCCAAATATTTTAATGAAAAAATTGTCGAAATAACTCCACGGCATTGGGCATGTGAAAGAGGACATCTTGAAATTGTAAGACTGTTGATTGAAAAACTAAAAAGTAGCCAACACAAAAGTATTGGATAAGGTAAGTTTTGGTCCAATTATTATTATTAGATTTGGATTCAGTTTTTTAATTTTTATTTTGAGAAATGCCAAAAATTGATTCTGGCATAGCTTGTCGTCGATGAGAAGTTTTTCTTAAGATTGCATCCAGTCAAAAAAATTTAATTCAAGGATTTCAATCATTTGTTTACTTTTATTCTTTCAGATTATTTCTGAAATCTATATCCTTTACAATTCATCCTTTTTAAACAAAATGAAATTATAAGAATAAAGACTCTTTTACTTCATTAACTTAGGGAAATTATTTTCATCTTTGAAAATGCCTGAGTTTTGTCTTTTTAGCTTGACTCACTGAACGATTCAATGACTACAGCTTTGATAAAGTGCCCATACATCCTGGACGACGTATGTACTCAAGAGCCGACTCTGTAATTGCCAAGGTGTAAAAATCATTGTAAAAGACCACAGATTCTAGCCTCTGGGTTAACCTTCCAGTGGTGGAAAAAATAGATAATTTTTGGAATATATTATGAGCTAGTTCTGCCTCACCAGTATTCATATTAAGCTGACATGCTTTATTCAGACAAATAAGATATTCCTTAAATTATTGGTTCTTTTAGTGTACCTCTAAAATAAAAAAAATCATCCAAGTTTTCCGTTTAAACTGGCTGCTCCGTGGTTTAAGATAAGTTTTAGTTGCTGGATACTTTCTTGCAAAGCATTTACTTCTTTTTTGCTGAATAACGCTCCCATCAAAAAGTTAACAACGAGAAGAACAGTCAGCACAAGACGAGGAAACAGAAGTCCAATATCCAGGTACTAAAAGCCACAAGGAAATGAGAGTTGGAGCAGTTTTTCCTCTCAATTTAAATTATGAAAAACTTTCTTACCAAATGAAACTTTGAATCTGACAAAATGGATGGAAGATAACTCAGAACAAGTAATAGGACTATTAAGAATGAGTAGATAAAATATTTGATGTTGTTTCTTTTTACAGCAGGGATGGATTTTTCCAAAATAGAAATAGCATCTTTAACTGATCTCTCACAACTGTCGCGATGTTGGACGCTTAAAAGACGACGGAATTGAGGACCTGTCTGAATATGAGGAAAATAATTGGCAAAATAACTCATTGACTATTCAAAATATATCTAAGGGTTACTTGAATGTCAGGTAGATTTCTCTGTAGTCTGATGGTTGCAGCTACAGCCTCGTGATCAGAATAAGAATAGTCGGAATTGGGTACCTTTTGAGGAAGGGGGAGTTCGCAATTTTGAACATTAGCATTGAGGCCAGGTCCAGCCCTTCAATATCAATAAATTACAAAGATTAATATTGACTAATATAGTGGTAACGAGTAACTGAATACCTATACAAGATATAGTCAATCCTTTTTCCCGTTGCCTTAGGAACAGTAAAAGAATTGTAAGTTGTCTCATTTGTTTCACCGCTTACTTCGTCACCATTTTCTACCCAAGCATCACTCAAACAAGACACTGCTCTGAATAATTCCAGCGAGATTATATTGTAGGTGTAGTTTAGTAAGCGAAAATACTGAATTTTTTAACCTCAAAAGCTGATATGCCGTGCTCGTTGGCTCAGTATTAAAATCTCCTCCATAAATTGTAAGGTCAGCCGAACTGAAATCAGAAATTCCAAAAGTAAATCACCAAAGATTGACTAGTAATGTTTTCTACCTCGAAGTAAGCTTTATCCATTGAGCACTCTCGAGTGCATGAATAACCCTGTGCCCCAAGTAGACGTCATTTTTCGAATCGTACTCTGCATGGTAGTGAGAAACGAAGATATGTATATTGAAGCCGTAAAGATCTACCTGGCAAACCCCAACTCCCTTTGCAGCATACCAGTCACCATGTAAAAGCTGAAATCAAAGTCAAAGTAATATCATTCTTCATTCACTAAACATGTACATCCAACTGAAAATAACGATGAACTATAAAGGCTTACTGATGTAGGATAACCGTTCATTCCAAACTCGTGAAAGTTTGCATCTTGTAATGGGACCCTTAAAAGAAAAAAAACGATATTTCAGACACCCAATTATCTCCCTTCTTTTTTTGGTATATTTTTTGCTAACCTCGATAAAATGCACGTTCCAGATCCGATTATTCCTTGATTAAAATGGTGTCCATAGGGTAAAATATCTCTCACCTTAATAAAGATTTAGACAAACTAAAGCCAGTTATAAAAAAGCTTGATACGTTGTTGAATTTGTTAACATTGTGATAAAGAATACACTTCAGGTGAATCAAATAATTGTTTAAATTACCAATGTTTTTATGGTTTGAAAGTCTCCCTCAGTCCAAACTTCTTGAAGAAGCACTATGTCGTAGTTTGATCCCTTTAGGAAATGTCCTATTGCTTCCATACGTTCCAGCCTGAACTTTGATAAGATCTTAAGCCCCCAGCAGTTAAGGGTAAATACTTTTATGTCTGTTCCATCTTTGCCATCTGAGACCTGAATCAAAGGTTTTTACAAACACATTTTCTTAGGACGAGCTTAACAATTGATTTTACATTGTACAAGAACAGTGACCCTTAGGCAAAGTCTTTAATCATTACCCCATTTCTGTTACTCTTCAAATCTGTACTCAAGTGAGTCCGGAGCAAAGAGTCGTGTTGCTCCGTTGATTCTTCCCTTAAACGTATTTTCTCCATGGATGAATAATTAGGAACATCTCTCTGAGAAATTGAAAGAGTTAAACATTTTCTTTGATTAAAAGTTAAGCAAATTTCCTATGAATAAAAAGATCTCTGACATATTTCTATTAAAGCAAAAAGAGTATCGCTACCTGTAAAGGAGTATGATCTTCTTGCAATGACATTCCTTCTCTTTGGTGTGAAAAATAAAAACTTTTTCTGTATTATTCGAGCATTTCCTAAAAATATATCATAGCAAAACCTTACTGTTTATATTGAAATGCAATCTCAAAAGAATGATTACCTTTAGGTAAACTTGAAAGATGTCAGCCCAGTCGGTTTTTTCAAATAGGGTGGTTTTATTAATTATTAGTAATTAGTAACGCAATCCAGTAAAAAAATTACATGTGAAATTAACAAACAGCTGATATATGTAAACACGCAACGTCACCAACTTCTTTGGTAGAGAGGTGCGGTCTCATAAATATTTCAAAAGTATTGTTACCTTCGAAAGGGTTAGCTTTTTAAGAAAATCACCCTTTGGTGGGACTGTTGATTGTTGAAACGGGAGACAGATGAGTTGAAACTGGTGAAGGAAAAAAATTCTTAGAAACCTGTGCTACTAAAGAAAATTTTCAAATTGTTATTTTTTGATATATGGATTGTGGAGTAACTTTGACATGTTTTTTTACCTAACAATAAACAATGCAAGTTTTAGTAAGCCTTCAACTCTAAAACTTATTCTTGTTTTTTTAAGACTTCTGATCTTTAAAGCCCATTCTTTTTAAAGCAAGCCAAGGTCAAAAGGTAAGTTCAGATATTTCCTATGACTCAACGTTCCAACACGATCGAGACATTTGTCACATTTCCTAATTTTTACGTCACTCTGATTGAAAGAAAATTCGAAATTTTAGCGCCTGTCGCTGGTATTTCTCTTTGAATTAATTCTCGTGATGTACCATCGTAGTCGAACTACTGGAGGACCGTATCAGGGAGGTCAAAATTATATTGATGAACAGGTTTTGAATATTTACTATTAATTTGTCAAGTTTCGTGCTAATTGTCACAGTTCTTTTTTGTATATAGAACGACCACCTAGAGGACGAGTTAAGGGGCAAAGTAAGTGCATTAAAGTCCCTGACTATTGACATTGGTGCTGAAGTTCGGGAGCATAACCGCCTTTTAAAGGGAATAGACGACGACTTTGATAACACGACAGGTACACTCTTATAGTTTGGTGTCAACAAAGGCTCTGTTAAACAATTTTGGTTATTTTAAAGGACTTCTTGGATCGTCTATCAACAAAATACAAAAGCTATTCAAAGCAAGCTCGAGATATCACCTCTTGTACCTTTTCTTTTTCTGCATTTTTGTGTTCATCGTTCTTTGGCTGGTCATTTAACAAGTATAAACGTACGTGATCCATTAAGTGTATAAAATGGCGGCCATGAAAGGAGCTACTTTGCAAAAGGTCAACAATGAAATAGTGAAAGCAATTGAAAATCTACAACGGCAAGAATGTACCCTTCAAGAGGAACTCACAAAAGTAAACTGAAGTTTCTTATCACTCATCAAGTCCAAATTAGTTGATTCGGTCGTATTTCAGATCGAATCACAACGATTATTGTTGGAGGGTCAGATTTCCGAGTTAAAAATCGAACTTGCTGAAGTGGTTAGAAAACAATTAGAGAAAAATGCCAAGTTAAATCAAACTAGAGAAACTATCCAAGAGACCCAGGTATTCACTCTTTGTAATACGAGGTTAGGTTATAATCCCTTTGCGTAATACATGTTACCTCTGTTTGATATTTTAGGATGCTTATGCGAAAATTGTTGAAAGCTCCCAAGTGTTACTGTCTGTAGTGAAGAAGGACTCCCAAGAGCTCCTTCGAGTTGGCAAAGGTCAACTCAAAGCTGACTCAGTAAATGAAAGATACCAAAAGCCGGATTAAAAAGTATTTGTTGCTCCTATTCATAAGATTTTTTAACTGAAATAAAATTATTTTAGGTACAAATATTTTTATTTATTTAGAGCATTTAGGTGCAATTTGATGTGTTGATAAAGTCCCTTTTTCAAACAAATGGATCACCATAAAAAGATTTAAAAAAAGGTTCCCTAACAAGTATAAGGCGGATATTTTTCCATGGATCAGAAATTTATTTAAGAGAAAGAAGAGAAAGAAGTTGAGACTTTGAAATGATATAAATGATTAATTGCTTCTAACTAAGTGTAAGAGTTTAAAAAACAAAGGAAGATCAATGGTTAGAATTGCATAAAGATAACTTTTTTGCCTTAAGGCAATAAAATGATTTTCATAGTTTAATTGAGAGGAAAATTAATATGAGATTGGCATCCAGTATATTTTTTCTTGGAATCATTCATCCGTCTCTTCAGTGGTTTGACTATTCCGGTAACCTGTTATTTATCCATCAAAAATTAATAAATTTGATTGATAATCAGAGTTTGTCAGATCAATCCAATTGGCCTGGGGTGTGCAACAAAGGCAAAAATCAATCTCCTATAGATTTAGGTACAAAAAAAGTGGAAAAGTCATCAACAAAAGACAGATTTGTGAGAGAATTTTCTGTTATTAAAATTTTTGAAATTTTACTATGAAAAAAATTCCATTTCTCAAAGATTTTTACCAACTTTTTTGAGGCGCCGATGGTCATATCAGTGATGAACAAGAACCATCTTGTCACCTTGAGGATCAAGGAGACTTACGATATGCCAAAAGTAAGAAAATCCCAGGTTCACCTCTCCCAATCAGGCACCTTCTACTCCAACCTTTCGAGCAACCAAATCAATCTCTAACCACTTCCTTCTTGCAATCTTTTTGAGTATAAGGCTGCCCAAACCCTAACCACCCACCCCTCTTCAACTTACCCTTTTCCGAAAAGGTTCACCGTTAGCATTTAATAGAGAGAGATAAATATCCTCCTTTAAGATTTCAGGAGGGGACCTACATGGAGAATACACTTTTGAACAGCTTCATGTCCATTGGGGTTCAAATTCAACCAATGGGTCAGAGCATCTAATAAATGGGGTGAGAATTTTACCCTGAATTCATCACAATGTTAAGCATTAAGCAATAACTCCAGACCTGTGTTAACCTAGCAACGACTCCCTGGGGAGCTCCACTTTGTCCACGTGAATAAAAACTATGGGCATGATATAATATCTGCCATTTGCAATTCGAAAGGGGCCCACGACACCCTTGCAATCTTTGGAGTTATGCTGGAAGTCGATGGGTATGATAACCAAAACTTCGAAAATCTACTCGAAAGTAAAGAAATTAGTTCGATGATGCATTCTTTGCTTAATGCTTACATATTCCAGATCTTTACCACGCCAAGTTTCCATCTGATGATGAGCTTTTGGCACCAAAACGAGTTAAACTTGTAAAATTGTTGCCCAAATATACCCTTAGTTTCTACAGGTACAATGGATCTCTCACAGTTCCAGAATGTAGTGAAATAGTTGTTTGGACGATTTTTAAAGTAAGATGGGGGTCAGCCACAAACTTAGTGTAGCTTAATGAGGTTAAGATTTTTTCAGAACACTCTTAAGATCTCAAGAGGCCAATACGATAGATTGCTCAGAATTAGAGACCTTGGCATGAACGGGAATGCTGCCCCATTGGAGAATAATTTCAGGAACATCCAAGACCAAGGTGAAAGAACAGTGCTGGAGTACAATAAAACTATTATTACAAAGATAAACACAATCTTTATTATTCTAACAACTTTCGTACAAGTTTTTAGGTATATTCAAGTATACAGCTTCTAATTACGAACAAAAGGTTATTCTTACTACAGACCATAATTAAGGTTTTGAAAATTCTAAAGTCTTGGCAGATTAATCTCTTCTACTGAAGAAAAAAAAACTTTGATAAAGAACAAAACAAAAATATTAGACGTTCTGGATGGGTAAAGATCCAGTTGGACTAGCAGGAGCACCTTGTAAGATATCACCAGGAAAGTCAAACCTACAGAAGACAGCATATTATATAAACTTATTGTGAACCCAACAGTTTCCACAAACCTGAATACAGGACCAGTGAAGCCAGGTGTAGGTAATGGTGTGCCAGGGGGAGGAATCGATCCGTCCCAATATTGTGAAGCGAGGGGAATGAAGCAGAACGCTGTTAAAAAGGAACAAGTTTAAAGATTAAAGCTCTCCGACAAATACTTAAACTTGAAATTATTAGTGCCTCACTTGGTTGATTTGGTTGAAATAGTGGTGACGTTGGCATGGGCACAGCTATGATTGGGGTGAGTGGAGCTGTTTGAAGCAACAACTGATGAGGGTTTAGAATAGTGGGTGATGGAGGGGCGGAGAAGAAAGGTGAATGACAGCATACTGGCGGTTGGGTCAAAATCAGAGGCGAGTGGCACTGCTGCGTTTGGTTGAAAAAAAACGACTGCGAAGTTTCGTAGGAGAGTCGTGTAAATCCAGATCCAATAATTTGAGGCTTTAAATAATAAAAAATTATGTGACGTTTTTATGCCTTTGAAGCATATTCATTTACTTGTTGATTGGGGAAAATGCTCGGGGGAGGAACTGAAAAATCGAAACTTCCCAACCAAGTTGATTCAGGCAAAGGATCCTCGGTTCTTTCTATCTGAGCTTCTTCAGGTCGGCATATTGAATTTGAGAAATCAAAACTCTAAAAAAATCAAAGTATTCCCAATTCACTAAGTTCACCGAAAAAATGTCAGAGATTAATGGCGAGTGGGGCAAATCCTAAATTTTATTGGAATAAGATACGAAAAAGTAAAGGACTCAAAATGAATGGTTACCTCGCTGTTGAAATTCAAAATATGAGGCCGCTTGGATCTTTTTTTCTTTCCTAGAGGTGACTTACTGGAATTTTTGAACTCGTCAAACCGAGAACCAATAGGATAGATACTATTCCTGGGTACGAAAACGCTAAGACCCTCGTAAGGAAGAAAAACTTCGATCAAACCTCTGTCTTTCGTGGGACCCTCCAGGAAAGAACAATTTTATGGTCAAAAAATTAATACTGAAAATGCTCTTGCAAATAACACCATCAAAAGAACTTGCCTGCACTAAGCCCACGGTTGACAGGCAACCTTGATTTTCTACCATGCATGGAGTGTTTTTTGGTAAGTCTCCATTAGGTAGAAGTTTGAAGTCGTTGAACCAAGAATCGTATTCGATGTTTCTAATCGGAGTACATAAGATAATTTTAGTTAAGGTGATTCAAGCCGTCTTACCATTACCTGTATGACGAGGGGTCCATTACTTTTGCCACTTTGTAAGGAAAAGGGATCAAATTGGCATTTAGGGCCTCCATGGGTGACCCAGTGAAGTTACCATTAAACAACGTAGGCTTATCAGGAATGTCAGACATCATCATCAAAGCCGCCTCGTAGGATCGTTCCTGAAAATATAAGCCTTTGTGAGAGGCACTTCAAGATTTCAGGAACATCTCTCTGAGGTACCTGCTTAAATACGTCTTCGTACAAAATTTGGTAAAGTATAGATTGAACGATGCCTGCTGCTTCTATTTTACTTGAAAGATAGACGAGGTCGTACTAAAAAGTTTAGCTCAATCACATTAAAAGTGCCAAAGGATTCAGTTCTTTAATTTTGAACGCAACTTTCATCTACCAACTTTGAGAAATACAACTCACCTGGCTTGGTTCAGTGTAGCAAAGCATCACTTGTTTTCTTTTAAACTCCCTGAAAGTAAACCATCAAAACCCGAAAGTAAAACTTGAAAAATCAAGCTAAAATAGTGGAGAACCTCGATCACCTGAGATCAGAAAAATCTGGCCCCCGTTTAGCGTCAGGTGAAATTTGCAAAGACTCAAGGACACCATCAGAATTTGAGACAACAAAAATGACTAGGTTGTAGAAATTTGACAAAGCCCTGGAAGAAAATCTTCAAACTAATACTTAGTCCATTAAAATAGGAATGCTTCAAGACGTACACGGCCTCGCGGTGGCTCAAGTCGCTATTGAGGAATATCTTTAGGCCCCTCTCACTCCTTCTAAAATTGTTCAAATCGTCTTCGACAACATCTTTCATCTTTTGCGTGCCAAAAAGAGCCGCTGACACAGAGCGAAAGATCGAGTCGGGTCCTTTACCAACGTGCATCCTAGGGATCGCAAATATTCGGTAATAAACGTACCTCATTTTTTGCCCCGTGCTGTTTCATACCTGTAGAATCCCTTTGCCTCCAAAATTCCATCCATATGGTCCCTGATTCTTGCATGCTTGTCCATTCTTTTCATCTGCCAGTAAGCAGGTCGGACCCAACAGGAATTGAATCCTAAGATGAAAACGGAATTAAGGCCGAATCTCAAAAGAATCTAAAACGTGTTGTGATCTTTTGAAAACAAAATTTAGGACCAGGCAAACCTCTTCAACGTGACTTTTAAAGCTTTTTTAAGCAAAAATTCTTTAGTTACAACGTATTCTAAGCAAGTCACTTTAGTAGCTACGGAGAAAAACAAACTTTAGATTTTAACGGTTTTTACCCTTGTTATTAGTCTTTCCGGAAAGTGGCGATCCAAACTTTGTTGTTTCTTTAATTGAATCAACTGTCAACATCATTTTCTATTTACTTCAGTTGATTTGTGGGAATTGGGCTGCATATCATGCAGTCAACCTGTGCACCCTGCAAACAAATCCAAAAAAATCATTAGGCTAGCCGCCCCTAGCGGTTTTTAGTGGAGCGGCATCCATCTGTGATGACCATATTTGGGCTCAATAGGGATCAGAGGTGTTAACTTTCAATTACATCTAGTCCCTCATTTTTTGAGCTAAATGGAATATTTTTTGATTTTTAGATAGAGGATTTAATTATCTAAAAGCTGATGGATTTTTTTCCCAAAATTTTGACCAAGGGATGAGCTATAAATTTTTGCCCCTTTCTCCCTGAATTTTGATGCTAGAAAGCTTATTTTTAGATTTTTTGAAAGATAAATTTACTGTGCATATTTTATGTTTTATAAGTTTGTTGATCTGATGTCTAGAACTTGAGATATTTAAGTTTAAAGATTACACTTTTTTTGTCAGTTACACATCATGCATCACGCTGACGTCACCAGAAAATCTTAACTTTCAATTTACATACTTGATAGCTCCCACAATTTTAAAGCTAGATAAAAGTTTACTAAATAACATTTTTTGTTCAAACATTTAGCTAAATATTTTGTTTTATAAACTTTTCTTTAGCTTTTGATTTGACTTAGCTATGAATTTTTTAAGTAGACAGGTCGATTTTTTTATGTAAGAAAATCCTTTGAATGAACTTGCATGAAAGAAATGGTATTTTGAATTGAAAAAAGACTGTGTCTTTACTGGAATTTGAACCCCAATCTCACAGCTTACCAATTCCCCCCAAGACTTCTTTCGACCCCCGGCAGCTCCCTTTGACCCCTCCTGCCTTCACCACCCTTTGACCCCTGAACCCCCCACCCCTATATTAAATAAAAAAGGGGCTTTGTTATATAAATTTTGAAGCTGGAGAGCAGAGACTTTGTACACAGACTCCACATATAAATGAAACAAAACGGTTTGAGATTTTGTCAGGGTCCTCAGGATCACACACAGACCCATGGTCTAAAAGCCATTTTGGGGGTTTAGGCCTAAAAGTGACTTTTGTTTTCATGGATGTTTATTTTAAAAAAAGTTGGTCGTAAGTCCTAGGACCCTCAGGGTCACTTGAAGTAAAGCGCCATCAGCCATTAACCTCTGAAGGTCTTTTGCAAGAGAAGTAACCCGTCTTTTATTCTCCACAGGCATACTTGTTGTACTCACAGGCGTTATAAAGGGGAAGTTGTCTATTCCCTCTATCTCCTACAAATTTGGAGCTAAAAAGTTCAGTTGGGATTTTTGAAATTGAGTTGGGGCCCTGTAGAACAATGGCATCTTAAAGTGTGTTGCTCGTTGAGGGTTCTGCACTTTTCAGCAAAAAATGCACGTCCCCATATTGGTAACGATGGTGCCTTCACTCACTTATAGCCTACCTTATTTTCTTTACACCAAGTAAATGATTTTGCCATAGATGCAAAATAGACAATATATTCTAGTGGTCATCAGAAAAATATCGAAAGAACGTTTCTTTCCCTTGAACTCTTCCAGTCGACGATTAATTATTCAAATCGTGAGACATTTCAAAGTCAGATTCTTGATTTCATTTTCATTCTGCTGCTCAATCGTCTGACAACATCACAACAATTTCTTTTGCTCTGTCAAACTCTTTGATTTTAGGTCTTGTTTCCAATGGGGTGTCAGACTTTTCCTCGAGCGACTTTACCCATTTCTCCTCTATCTCTAATTTTTTCTTGGCCAATTCTAAAAAAATATCATCCTTTTTAATTATATCTTGGTCTCAGTTTACATGGTTCATTCAATTACCTAGAGAAGAGTCCCTCATTTTTCCTCTAATACTGTTCATATATTTAAGCAAAAGATCGAATTTGGCATCAGGAATCTTCTCGTCGTTGTAAACGTTTGAAAGAAGCCAAATTTGACGACACTTTTCAAACTTCCATGCTACGAATCAGAGGATGGTTTTTTACAACTCTGAATTAGGTTTGAGAATATGAATTACCCGACGACTTTCCTTGCTGCAAATGATCCCAAGCTTCCAAATACCTCAAAGCTCTGTTTTTCCCCTTTGAATCGTGACTGTGATCAATTTTTTTTGTCCTCTTCTTGGACGATTTCTGCTTCAGGTTGGCTTTCAACAAATCGACGGTTGGAGGAGTCTCATCTAATTTGCTCGTGTTTTTGTCAATCTTTAGCTTCTTCACAGATTCAGTCGGACGTGTTGGACTCTTGGTCTTGGATCTTTTCTCTTTTTTCTTCTTTTTTTCACCCTCGCCAATCATTTTAGAAGCTCTGAAAATTTAACATTGATAATTCAACTTGTGTAATTATCAGGTGCATAAAATACTAAATACATGTTTTGAAAACGTAATACTTTCAAAGGAGAAGATTTTTTAATTTGTTTCAAAGACTGTTCTTAAAACATAATTTAATGCTTTACTTTGCTTTTTTAAATATTCGCAATCTGCAAATTATTTATTAATTATTATTTTAAAGATTTTCGTCACACTCACATTCGTGTTTTTGTTTTGTTTTGTTTTGTTTTGAAAGATCGAAACACGTGGGTTTTGAAGCACGAAAATTGTGGTTGCGCTCTTGCCAGCAGGGTGTTTGAACATGAATGGTAGAA
>Ga0194133_10006655_pt1 | contig 14130 bp, 10 predicted proteins | sample TA2KigOf40mmetaG_FD_155448 | JGI IMG/M metagenome (GOLD analysis project Ga0194133, IMG submission 155448) | Freshwater microbial communities from Lake Tanganyika, Tanzania - TA2015055 Kigoma Offshore 40m | ecosystem: Environmental > Aquatic > Freshwater > Lake | place: Tanzania: Lake...
AATAAAGCGCCGCCTTAGGATGACTTCTGGTTCATAATAATTTTTCCTGCGCAATATTCTACTGGCAATTTCTGCTGAGACATCTTGTATATTTAGCAGGGTAGGGATTACTTGATCAGGAACAAGTCTTCCCATTGAATTATCAACTGTACTGAAAGAAATAAATGAAAACCTAGTATCACTTTGCTGATATTCCTTGTTTAATGACTGCAGTAAACCCTTAAGAGCCAGCTTGCATGCTCCATAAACCGCCGCACTAGGCCCCAAATCGTATGCGGCAGTTGATCCAATCACAAAGATATCTCTCGGTGCTTTTTTGTTCGTTATCCTTAAGAATTGCCAAATAACTTTAATGACCGAATCAAGATTTGAAGAAATTAGATGCCCTATTTCGCTTTCAGACATTTCTTCAAAATTCTTGAAAATAAAACTTCCATTCGTAACCAGTAAAGCATCTGCTCGTTGATCAACATTTAGATTATTGTAATTATCAACTTTCTCAAAGTAATTAAGAAGAGGTGATTCATTTACATCGTCTCGACCATAGATTCGAATTGACTGCTTTGCCTCAAGTAATTTAAGAGCTACTTGCTGAGCAACTTCTCCAGACCCACCTGTAATGAGAATCATGCTTTCAAATTTCCCAGCTCTTGCTCCAAGAAAGTCTCTAATGTTAACCAATAATAAGAATTGATAAAGTCTGGAAACTCCGAGGATAGCTCGATGGAATTTAAAGGAAGTTTACTGGCAAGTCCAAAACTTACAATGTCAAAATCCCTATATTGTCCTGCAATAGTGAGAATATCTTGAACCGAGTAGCTATTTGGAGAGTGTAGATTAAAAATTTTAGGGATTTTGCTATTTGGGATTTCCTTTAAGTATCGAACTATTAAATTTGCATAGTCATTCGAGTGGCCATATTGCTTTCTCGATTCAGGATTCACAAGTAGTTCAAGGGACTTGCCGTCCAATGCTCGCTTGAGTAATAAAGAAATCAAACCTTTTCCTTGACTTGAAAACACATTGGCTAGTCGCAAAATTAACAGAGAGATTCCACGATTAAGACAAAAGTTTTCAAACTCTTGTTCAATTTTGACCTTCAATCTTGCGTAAGCAGTTTCAGGTCTTAGATCATCATTTTCTCTTTTGATTTGATTTCCATTGTTTCCATAAACCGTTCCACCTGATGAAAGAAGCACAATTTTTGATACGGGCGAGAAATCCGCACTTGCTAGCACTCTTTGAACGCTCCTTAACTCACATTCTGCCTCTGATTCTGTGCATCTATTGCTTGCACTTCCAGCTGCCCAAATCATGCTGTCAATTGAGTTCATCGATAAGTTGGTGCGATTCAGTGCAAATCCTTTTGGCCCAAGAACCTTCATCAGACTACTACCAAGCTGCCCGCGAGCGCCGACCACGCCAATTTTGTTCATGTCTCAAAGTTTACTCTGATAGTAATCAGCGGGCTTTCCTTGGAAATTAAATTTACCATTTTCTAAAACGATTAATTGGTCACATGACATCGCAACTTCTAGATCATGAGTAACAATGATCTGCGTCTTAGTACCTCGGTTCCTCTCCAAGAGTTCTAAAAAACGAGCAGCATTTTCTTTATCAAGCGCGCTAGTCGGTTCATCAAAAACAAGAATTGGTCGATTAGATAAAAACACACGAGCAATACCGATGCGTTGTCGTTCGCCCCCTGAGATTCTTCGAGAAAATGTAACTTCATTTCCTGCAGTGTGTCCAGAGAGATTAGTTAAATTAAGACTCTCAATAATGGACGTTATGGATTTATCATCAACATCTATCCTTGAAATCTTTAAGTTTTCTTCGAGGCCAGAGTCAAAAATGTAAGGACTTTGAGAGCAATATCCAACCAAATCACGTCTTGATTCAAATGTATTACCATCTAATTCAACAAAATTAACACTTCCCTTTTCCGCTTTTAGTAATCCAGAAATAAAATCCACTAAAGTTGTTTTTCCGGAACCTGAGGCGCCGATAATTGCCAATAGGGTTCCCGAGGGCACCTCGAGAGAAATATCTTTTAATATTGGCAAATTCCCTTCATCTGCATTAACCGAATAATTGAGACCTGAAACTCTCACCCCAAGTCTGACTCTTTGTTCAAGTGTTTCCGCTCTTAAATCTAGTGGCGGTTCTTGTCCTAGCGATTGCAGTTGCTCTGTCATTGCAAAGAATGTCTTAGTCATGCCCTGGCTCAGTTGAAGCGACATAGTTATTGCCTGTAATCGCTGTAATGAAGGGATTATTCTTAGCCCAACTGACATAAAGAGAACTAAAGAGGTAAGTGCTCTACGAATATCGGACGTGGATAGTTCAAAAGCAACAACGAAAAAAGTAGAAAACAAGATAATTGTTTCCAGATAGTATCGAAATAGACTATTAAGAAATGAACTCTTCTGCCCAATTGTTGAAATAACACTTCTTTCTTGCGAGAAATATTTATTTATCGGCTCTGTCAAGGAGTATATCTTTATTTCCTTTACGGCGTTGAAGCTTTGAATTATTTCCTCGTTTAGAGCAGCACCTTTGTCAGAAGCTTGATGTCCATAAGAGTTCAATCTGCCTCTAAGCCAATGTGAATAAAGTCTCTGAGAGAAAATGAGGATCGCTATTAATATAAACGTCACCTCTGGTGTAGCAAGAATTAACGTTGTTAGGAGTATCATTATGGAAATTGAGTCTCCCAGCACTGTTACCAATGGCGCTACAACTCCAGATATAATCCTCGAGCTCCCAGTCATTATCGCCCATTGAGCATCACCTACCCCAATTTTTCTAATTTCTGAGAGGGGTGCACGTAAAAGAGAGGCAAATAGATTAGTTGAAAAGACAGACTCTTGATTCGCCATCCACCTAATCATTCTGTAATTCACAACTGCATTAAGCATAGTTTTTGAAATGAGAAACACTGCTGCTAAGATTGCGAAAGTAAAAATTAATATATTGCTCTCGATGTTCACATTGAGATATTGTCGGACAAAAAGTTCTATCCTTGATGGTCTCGTATCGCCACTAACTAAATTAAATGCAATTGTTCCGCAAGAAGCTAAAAGGATTACTCCCAGCAAATCCAATAGCGACAAAATCACATAGATTGGAACTATCGCTTTAATTCGCTTCTTGCTATTCTTGCTGAGTAGTTTATAAATCCTCAAGGCAAGAGCTACATTCTCTCGTTCCCGAAAGTGTTTGGCTATTTTCGTCATAAGCACTTCTTAATCTTAGTCTTAAATTGGAGTTTCTTAGAAACATAGATAAACCTTATGTATCATTTGGTCATGACTGGGAACTATAATCGGCTCACTAGACGGCAACTTCAGAATCTCTTCCAAGGCGGTAAACTCCCAAACTATCTGAATTTTTCGCCTTCTGAAGAAGTAATTCAGAGCGTTGCTATTAAGGCTCGCGCAAGCGCTGTTGAAAAAGGGCTTAATTCATCAAATCTAAGCGACATTGCTGCATCGCATGGTTCACCTCCTTTTTCAACTATTTTGGGCACCTGGGAATTGTTGAAGAAAAGAGATTTAATCCCAAAAATTGAAGGAATAGGTATTGAAGTCGGATCAGGTCTTGCTTTGCTAAGTTGTGCAGTAAAGAAACTCGATAAAGAGAGCTCAATAATTGGATTAATTGCATTAGAAGCGACAAAACCTTTCGTGACGAGTGGCATAGGAATGACTTCGCAAGAGATTCTTGGGAAAGATTCAAACTCGATATTGCCATGCTTTGGGGTATTTGAGGAGATACCGATTGACGATAATTCAATAGATTTCGGCATTCAAATCGAGAGTCTACATCACGCAAACTCATTAAATGATGCAGTCAAGGAAATCTCTCGCACAATCCGCCCTGGTGGATATTTTGTATCTATAGATCGTTCATGGGTCGATACTGTAAATCAAGCTACCCTGGAATCAATGCTAGATCATCAGTATTCTAGCAAATGGTTAAAGGGTAAAAACTTTGATCCGACTGTTAAATTCACCAGGAGGGACAATGGCGAGCATGAGTATCGAGACTCTGAATGGATATATGCTTTTGAGAAGAATGATTTCAGCATCATTTCCATGTCTTTCTTGCATCCAAAGATTGAGTTTTGGCATGTAGCCAAAAGAATTATTTCAGTCTTTAATCTTGGTTGTTTTTTTTCAATTCAAGTGAAGTCTCGACCTGGAGTGTTGCTGACTTATCTGGCTCAGACTATTGGTTTACAAAAATTTAGTTTTTCTAACTTGCTGGTGTCGCCCCACCCTCGACCATTGACTGTAATAGTTCTTAGAAAGAACGAAGTTTAAACTGAAGTAAGAGGTAATGTGGCTGGGGACGGGATCGAACCGTCGACCTCACGATTTTCAGTCGCACGCTCGTACCAACTGAGCTACCCAGCCTAAAAAACATTCGCGACCCAGACGGGACTTGAACCCGCGACCTCCGCCGTGACAGGGCGGCGCGCTAACCAACTGCGCTACTGGGCCATAGCGTCCCCAACGGGATTTGAACCCGTGTTACCGCCGTGAAAGGGCGATGTCCTAGGCCCCTAGACGATGGGGACTAGGGAAAGAAAGCATGCTACGTTAAGTTGATTCAAGATGCAATTGGCGCAAAATGAATTTCGCGTTAGTTCTGTTCTCGAAGCTTTCGAAAGGAATCCAATTCAGACTACCCTCTTATCAACCTTGAAAAAGATGGCAATTTTCAAAATTTGGTTGCCGCTCCAGAAGAAGCTAGGTATTTACGTTGCAAAGCGACTCTCGAAGCTGAGCTCCTATCCCAATTTCCTGGAGATTCTGTTACCACAAAATCAAATTTCTAGCAGGATTTCTAAAAAATCTTCTCTCAGCGAGGTTAGTATTAGTTATAAGCCAGACTTAATGTTGGTTAACAAAAATTCATTATCTCAATCATCACTCATTTCAAAAAAAATCCTATTTTTTTGCCCAGAAAAGTATGGCGCGAGGCCCAGTTTCACCTTTAGTCAACTAATTGATTCGGCGAGAAGAGTATCATTTCAAGTCTACCACGTCGATTTTCTCAAAGAAACCCTCAATGGTGATGAAATTTGTTTATTATTTGAAAGTTCCGTCAAAGAAATTGGTCCCGACATCATACTCTTTAGTTCTTCAGATTCTTACGTAATTCCATCCTTCAAGGATTTCACGCCCAAATTTGTTGCGTCAATAAAGGAAAAGCATGTTTTTTCCTTAATAAACATATGCGGTGATTTATGGCGCAAGGTAGATCAAGAAGTTATTGAAAAGTGGAAATCTGTGTGTGATGTGATGCTTCATGCAGATAATGCTGCTATTCGATATTACAGTAAGGAAGTTCGTAAGAAAGCTCTCTATTATCCTTATCATGGGCTAATGCCCGCCGCAGGTGAAATGGAGCGTAGTGCAAATGAAATCTTTTTTTCAGGCCAAGTCAGAGATTCTGATAGAAGAATAATTCTGAATAGAATGATAAAGGATTGGAGAGATGCACGAAATTTCAAACTAAATCTCAAAGTACACTATGTGTGGACTGACGAATCCGCTTATTCAGTAGATTATTATCTTCAAAAATTGCGAGAAAGTAGATTTTGCGTAAGTTTTGCACAGAAAGGAGCCAATCATTTCTTAATTCCGGGTCGATCCCTTGAGGCAGTAGCCGCTGGCTGTATACTTCTACACCAAGAATCGCCAGAATTTCGGCCTCTATCTGAGGTACTTGTGCCGCAAGAACACTACATTCCCTTCGAGGACTATTCAGATTTGAACAGGATACTTCAATCCATCGAAAATGCTCCAGAAAAATTCTTTCATATTGGTGGTTCGGCAAGGAAATTCTTTAGCAGTCGCTATAGTGATGTAGGATTGTGGTTCTCAATAAACGAGAAGTTAAAATCTACCGCAAGCGATAGGGATTGAAAAAATTTTGGTAAAGTTCGTGTCAACAGGGTTTACTTATTTTGATTGTAAATTTCGTGTTCTGTTACAGTGTGGGGTGGAGCCCGTAGCTCAGCCGGTAGAGCAAAAGACTTTTAATCTTTGGGTCCTCGGTTCGATCCCGAGCGGGCTCACCAAATAAGCCCCCATGTGTAACTTAAATGCGAAGCTAGGTAAGACATAGTATGCTTTCGAGGTTACGCCAAAGGTGCAAGAACAATGACCCTCCTGTGCTTTATTTGTTAACTCCGACGGGACTTCCTTTCTGTATCAAGGTCTATCTTTGGATTTAGTTCTACAGAGCCATCAACCAAGGCAGAAGCGGATACCAATTTGAGATAAAATCTCAAAGTGTGACTCAAGAGGAAACTATTAGAAACTTAAAGGTGATTTTGAATCTTCGGACAAGAGTCAACATTACCCTCAAGAAATGTTTACTAAAGTGTGTCTCGAAACGGTTGAACGCAGGCAAGTCAATTAGTTTTTTAAACACGCTTTTTCGGCGAGAGGCTAATTTTTTCTTGGATCTGAGACCACGTCACAACTACAAAAAAGTCGAAGAAGTTATAGATTCTTTTCTTCAGCCACCGCTCAAAAACGTAACTTTTTCGGACAAATTGTGGTTGATTCTCTACCCATCCCCCCAACTTGAACATATGAGTAATCATGTACTTCGTGATTTCGTGACTCTCTTGCGTTTCACTAATCAGAGGGTAATTGAAGTAATAAATTTTGGAGACCTACAAGAAGCCGAACTACTAAAAATTCGGGATGACATTGAAAGTTTAGGGTATGAATCACTGTGGTCTGTGTCTGTGCTTCATGCCAAATCCAACTTTATAAAAAACCTTATGAGATTAGGCGACTTATCTGGCAACAAATACAAGGCACTATGCATTGTAAATGACTTGTGGAGAACTTTTGACAAGAAACTTGCTGAGGAGATGAGTCCGCTGTACAACATTTTTTTACATTTTGACCCCTTTGGAGTGTTGGAGATATCAGAGAAAATAAGCTCTAAATTTAAGCTTTTTCCGATAAACGGTTCAAACCAAAAACTTTTTTATCCAGAGGTTAAGGTTGAGGAGATAATTTTCAGTGGTAGTATTAATTCGGCGCATCGACGATGTGTGCTGGATTACTTAGTGAAAAAGTCAAAAGAGACCGATATGCGTTTAAAAATAAACGCCTTCGACTATCAAAATCAAAAAAATATACCCACGATGAAGCATTACGCCTCATCATTGAATTCAGCCGCCATTTCTTTAGACCTGTCGAGAAAATCTGCAACTCACACACTCATTACAGGACGTTCTTTAGAATCACTTGCATCTGGGTGTCTACTAATCTCTGATGAACCCAAAGAATTCGGACCATTGAGCCTTTTTTTTACACCTGATAAAGACTATCTGTTGTTCAATTCGCTAGAAGAACTCGGAGAAATAATCGTGGGGTTAAAAGCAGGTAGACTCGATAAGAGGGAAATTCAAAAAACTGGACACTTTAACTTTCTGAAAAATTTTGCTCAAGAGCGTCTCTCACGCAAGTTGTTCGAAATTGTTGAAGGCCGATAATTCTTCGTTAGTTAAGAGCGCTGTTGACGATTTGACATAACTCATAAATTTCGCCTTGTGACAATTCGGGGTAATTTCCTAGATACCAAGAGAAGTTATGTATGTGCTCTATGACCGGAAATTCGGCGAGATTGACTGAAGAAATGATCGACCTTAGGTATGGTTGTCTCAATTGATTTCCGCCACCCGACAATCCTCTGCGAAATTCAACCGAGTTTTTTTTCAGATGAACTTCTACGCGATTTCTTTTTTCAAAACATGGATCCTTTAAGATTAAGATAAAGGCATAGTTTGATTGCCCTTTTAGATCAAAATCAGTATAGAAATTACTTGCATCAATATTCTGTAGGAAAGTATTAAAGTTTTCGTTTCTCACTCGAATATTATCTTCTAATTTGTTCATCTGTGATAGCCCGAGAATGCCTGTGATTTCGGTTGGGCGCATATTATGGGCAGCAAATTGAAAAATGAATTCTGAATTTAATGTTGAATTAGATTCGGAAATCTCAAGACGCATCTTCTCATCGGAAACCTCACGGAGCAAGCCGTGTGATCTAGCGCTACGAAGGAACTGGTAAAGCCTCTCGTCACTGGTGCAAATTGCACCACCCTCGATTGTCGTTAGATGGTGCGCATAGTAAAAAGAGAAATTTGAAGCCCAGCCAAGTGAGCCCAACCTCCGTGACCCCAGGAGGGCTCCATGAGACTCACAAACATCTTCAACAAGAGTAATGTCATTTTTCTTCAAGTGCTCTACCAGTCGATCTGTAAGACCATTTAATCCCAAGACATGTGTTAAAAATACAGCTCTCGTATCTGCATTAACTGAGTCAAATATTAAGTCTTCATTCATAGCAAGAGTGTTCAGTTTAATGTCGACAAATCGAGGCTTTAGACCCGCATGAATTACCGAAGCAATATCTGAGACCCAAGTTAAGGGTGGGACAATAACTTCTCCTTCACCTTTAAGATGTCTCAAGGCCAGCATTGTAAGGTCATTTGCGGATGACCCAGAGTTTACACAAACAGCATATTTTGTCCCCACCCATTCTGCCCACTTCCTCTCAAATTCTAAAACTCTTGGGCCATGAGTCAATTTTGGGTCCTCTTGTTTAAAATACTCAATCAACCCGTCTAGATCTCTACGGGATATGTTGTTCTTCATCAATGGGAACCTACTTTTATTTTCCATACAAATCACCCCACCCGACCAAAATTAACCCGTTCAATGCCCACTTTTAAACTCCTTCATTCAGACTCCCGCACCAAGTTTAGGTCAATTCTAAAAACATACTAGCCGTAGGCTCAGAGAGCGTCTCGCTGGGGCCTCATCTTCAGTGAGCTAGTATAGAGAGATTGAAGCCGTTTTATATCCAATAGCTTAGGTACCCATACTATAAGATTCAATATAGATTTGATGTCTCTAGAAAGGAAAGTTTATGACGACTCTCAATTACAGAAAAGATCGCATTACACTCGCGTGTGAAAAATGGAGTATGGAGCAGGTCAATAATCTATTCGCGCGAAAGCAGATTCCGAGTAATCTTTACAATGATTTACAAGAATCAATTATGCGATATATTGCAAGAGCTTTACATTTCGAATTTATCAGGGATGAGTCCCAATTCTTGTCGCGAATGGAAGCCGCGAGATCTAATCGCAAAAATGTTACTCCAAATGGTGGGGTAGTCCCAAAGAAGGAGTTTGCTCTTGAATACAATTTTTTTATCCGGAGCTGGTGCGAAATTGTGCGAGGTTTGACAAAGGACAATCCCAGTTTCCTTAAGCGGTTTAGGCTAACACCGAATATTCGAATTAAGTTCGCCGAGGAACTAGAGGAGAATATTGGTCGTGGATTGGATACCGCTCTCCCCCATTCGGATGCTTGGGTTGAGGGACCCTGGGGAATGAATTGCCACCTCCCAATATTGGGCGACACTGAGAATAACTATTTGCACTTTTATAAACTAAAGGATGAATCTCAATTTAGCGATGACTTTCTTGCGACTTCTCCGGATTACAAGGCTATGCAATGGGTGATGAAGTACTACGAAGATGATTCGAATAAGCCACAACGAGGTTTTGTTAACTTAAGTGACTACGCTTTGATACACAAAACACAGCGCAATCAAGGAGCAGGGTCGAGAATCTCGATCGATACAACAGTCTTCATTGGGGATCACGATGTGCATCCAGACAGAGAAGTTGAGTACATGAACGAGATTCCGAGAATAGGTAGTGATCTCTATATTGCCTGCGAGATAAGTGAGAATGATGACGTTAAAGAGAAGAAAACTGCTTTTAGCCACTACACGTCTGGAAACCTACGAAGGGTGGGGCTCACTTAAATATTGTTAGAGACAATTTCGATTGTCCAGCTCTTTTCTTCACTCTATCTTCGTAGAATACTTGAAGTGTCCAAAGCAAAAAGCCGAATCCCCATAGAAAATTTTTCTTTTTTTCCACACCTCCAATCCTGGGAAGTTCAGCAATTGGGTACTCAGACACGGAGTATCCTCTTATTGGAAGCAAGAGAGAAAGTAGTGGATCCCAAGCCAGAGATGTGCGAAGGATTTTCTCTGGTTTCCAGTACACAAGTTCGTTGTCCATTAGCTTAAGCTCATGAATGACGGAGAGTCTTAGCATTCGGTAACCGACGAGAGCGTCCGTGTATGAAAATTGAGTGACACGCGATATCAGAGATGTAAAAAATTTATTGCCCAGTTTAGTAATCATTGTATCGTCTATAGACTTTGCACCATTCATGTATCTTGATGCAATGACCATGTCAAATTTTCCACTTATTGTGTAATGAATAAGTCCTTCAAGTTTTGCAAAATCACAATTCCCATCACTTTGCCCAAAGATTACATAGTCATATTTTTTTTCGGATGCAAACCTAATTGCAACTTCAAACGCGGATCGCAGTCCTTTCGAGGGTTGCAAAAGTATAGGAAATTCAGAGGCATTTATTAGTTCCCTCGAGTGATCGATAGAATGATTGTCGACAAAAACAATGTCTAGACCTAAATCTGCATTAGAGTGTGCGCGGGTCAATAAAGGAAGAATTTTGGTGAGTGCTGACTCTTCATTCCAATTGTTAATAATCAGCAAAATTCGGTCCATGTAACTAGAATATCAGTCACCTAGTATTACCCTGTGGTGCACACGCAGAACGAGTGAGGTTGCTCTGTGAACAAAAAAAGTTTGTTACTTCTAAATACCTTTGTGTCCTCAGCATGCCTATATTATCCAATTTTAATCGCTTTGAATCGTCTACCAATTGCCCACGACAGTGAGGGCGTCATAACAAGTTGGATTCCATTTCTTAAGAGCTTTTCGTTATATAAGGAATTTCCAGTTTATATTCCAAATTATTCATTTGGTCTTCCAAATTACTTCACAATGTTTCAGGATCCTGTATCGATTTTTTTGATAACGCTATTCTCTCTTTTCAGTCTACAAAATCTGACTATTATGTTTGCCATTTATATCCTTATATTAAATATTTTACTAGCCCTAATGGTGAAGTTTATTTGTAGAAGTCTCAATACCAATATTATTCTAAGCGCGGCTATAACTGGCTTTATATTGTGTGTATATTCACCAACCTGGGCTTATCATTTTAATTTTAGATTGAAGTTTTCAGTAGTAGTGTTCATATTTTCTATAATCTATCTTTACGTAGAAATGTCACTCAATCGAGTTTTGCGAATATCTCTTCTACACTTTGGTTTCATCATCTTCGGATCATTAACCTATGTCCTACCAGTGCTATATCTAACCTTTGGACTTGTCTCGACTCCTTTGTTGGTGAACTACTTTAGAGAGCATGGATTCAAAAAGTCATTGCATTGGCGTGCAAAGAACTACCGAGTGTGGGCAGAAAACACCCTACTTATGGTATTGAATTGTGTCTATTTGTTTCTTACAGTTTATAACTTTAGGATTGTAAGCAGTTTATCAGTAGTAGCAGGTAATAGACTGCCAGATGGAAAAGTAAGTTTCAATGATTTTCTTTCGTACGGGGGAAATGTAGGATGGGAGAAATTTCTACATTTTCTGGGACCATACAAGTCTCTTGCTGTAACACCGGACTTCAGTCTAATTGGAGGATTTCTTTTACTGCCGTTGTCGATATTCGGGATAGTGCAGATTAAGAAAATGCAATCTATAGTTCGTGCACTTTATATTGGTCTGATGATGAGTGTAGTTTTCATATTGCTTTTTAGTTGGCCAGTCGAATCTGTTGGTAAAGTACTTTATTATTATGTTCCCTTTTTTGATCGAATGAGACATGTAGCATACGTCAGCAGTATTGTTACGACGTTAACCGCATTTGCTGCCGTTTTGGCCTTGCTAAGCTTCCAAAATGAACAAAAGCCTTCTAAGGCGATGGGAACGAAGCATCTCGGTCAATTAAAAAAGCTAAGAGAGACACCAAGAGATGAACCAAGGTTCCGCTCTATACGAGGTATGTACATGTTGTTGGGTTTGTATGCATTGATTTCGCCCGTCTTATTCCATTTTTTTAATCTTCAATACCCAAAGCTTCTAAGTCTATATCCTACAAGAGAATTTATTTGTGGATTGGCGCCAGATAAGATTATCACATTAGAGTATAAAGAAATTTGTGAGGAAATTTATAGGAGTTATGCACTTAGTACCTCTCTCGCGGGTCCGAAATCGATAATAGATGGGGTTCAGTGGAATTTGCTTATCATGGTTCTAATTGCATCATTATTAATTTCTCTTGCCACTACCCTCTTTAACAGGAAAATGGGGAGTCGAAGTCCGCGTAGAATAGTAAAGTCCAATCTTTTCCTAGGCTTGCTCATCTTATTGGTTTTCGGATTTGGTGTTATTAATTATCAAATAGCAAGTCAAGTATGGTCTGGTGGTCCTTTTAAAGAAAAAGGTTACCGCATTTCGACCGACTATTCTGGCGTATATAAGCCAATTCAATATTCTGATTATGGGTCGGATACAGATTCAGAGCCTACTTTTGTGAATGAACATAGTATGATTTCAATTTATTTAAATAGATCTGCTTGCGATAAGGATTTAAGAGTAGATCTGCTGTCCAAAAGTCTTGCCAGTAATTCGGTGCAACTAAAAACAGCTAAAGATGGTTCGACCTCTACTTGGATACAGCTGTGCACTAAGATAAGGGATTCTTTAGATAATCAATTTATGATTTTAGAGGTACAAAAAGAAAGAATTCTACCTGTGAAAATGAGAATCTCTTACAACTCTGTAGAATCTAGTTTTGACCTTAATGGAATGGAGAGACCAGCGAGGTATACGCTCTTAACTGCGTTACCCTATGATTCGGATTGGCGATTGCAGTCAGGTAAAGAGTATAGTACAACCTTTCCAAACAAGAACGGATTTATGTCAGCCAATATTGATACAAATGAAGATTTGGTGACAATAAAGTTACAAAGATCTCAGGTATCGATAATCATTGGCCAGGCATTTTTTGTAATTCATTTATTTAACTTTTGTTATCTTCTAATACTGATACTTCGCCCTAGAAAGACCGTTCGTGAAGAAAGTTGATCCAAGCAGTTTTTATTTCTTTACAACATCATTGATCCTAAAATGCTTATTTTACTCTCCAAAAATAAGGTCAAAGCTCAAGAACCTAGGTGATGTGGCATCTTTACACGAAATATCTCTCAACTATTTTGGTAGTGAACCATTGATGTACACTCGCACCAACGCCTTACGGCGAACATTTGCCTCTTTTTCAGCTAGCACAAAAAATTTACAAGTTTTTGAATTTGGGGTTGCACATGGTTGGCTGTCGTATTATTTTGTTGAGAAAGGTAACTTAAGAAAATACTAAGTGAAGACGCACAATTGAAGTCCTGGGACGGTTGGGATACTCTCGCAGGTTTGCCGCATGCTTGGCGAGACAGAGCCGTAGGTGCCTTTAGTGCTGGGGATAGAGTCCCACTAACGAGCGATACGAGAGTCAAGTTTCATAAAGGTTGTATCGAACAAACTTTCAATCAAGAAGTATTCTTGAGAATAAGGGACCCAAAGTGTTCATCTTTATTTATTTTTGACATGGATTTACCAGGTCCAAGTCTACATGCATACAACTGTATGAAAAAGAATCTTAAAATAGGAGACGTTCTATATTTCGATGCAGCTTTTGACCTAGGAGAGCGTGATTTAATGTTTCGTCTTATGAGCGATTTTAAGACGAGCCTTGTCGCAAAGACCTTTTGGTCTGCAGCACTTCATCTTGTTGACTTATAGATACTGTATCCAGCGTAATACTGCACAAATCTTAATTTTCGAGCAATTTGCGACGCAATTTTATCTTGCTCATTTCTTGAACATTTTTTCGCTGCATGACTCCAAACTTTTTTTCTACTAACTCCAAGTATGGGGCGTAAGAAAAGTATCTTGTCCACGCCTCATCACGAAAACGGAGAACCTCTGCTGAGGATAAGTATTTAGTCCTAAGGGGCAAAGAGTCATACGAGAGAAATGCATACCCTGAAAAGTTTTCAGGTAATTCCCAACCTTCTTGTTTTGCTCTTTTGAAGAGTGCGCTACCCGGCAGTGCTTGGCAAGGGTAAAAG
>Ga0194133_10006657_pt1 | contig 14127 bp, 10 predicted proteins | sample TA2KigOf40mmetaG_FD_155448 | JGI IMG/M metagenome (GOLD analysis project Ga0194133, IMG submission 155448) | Freshwater microbial communities from Lake Tanganyika, Tanzania - TA2015055 Kigoma Offshore 40m | ecosystem: Environmental > Aquatic > Freshwater > Lake | place: Tanzania: Lake...
AAGGCCTCGCTGCCGATGGCGATAACACCGGAGGCAACTTGCATCGGGTCTTGAGGCCTTGCACGCTCTCGACCTATCCAAAGCTGTGCATCATCGTGTATGCGGATTCGGATTTGATCATCGCGATGAATCCCTTGTTTGTCGATTGCGCCGCCGAAACGCTGGCCAGGCACCATGTCCACGCGAATTGGCCAGGTGTCCTTAGCAGCTTTTGCAAGCGGCGGCGGCAGACGGCTTAATAAGCCTAGCCCGTTGGATTGCAGCCTTAAATCCATGCCTTGGCCTTCAAGGCTAATGGCCGCCTGGTAGTCAAGATACCCTTCCAAGCTTTTCATCACCGGATGGGCTACGAGACTTTGTAAGCCTTGAGCACTCGCGCGCCCGCTGGCTTGCAGACGGAGTACCGATTGTTCATCGGTTTTCCCTTCGATCGCGATTGTTCCACCCAAAAACTGGGCCTGCGCACCGCTCACGATTAAGGCTTGTTCGGTAAAGCCAAACGTTCCCCGCACATTCGACATGCTCGGAAATTGAGGCGCAAAACGCAACTCGTTACCTTGTAGGCTTACGGTGCCGCGGACCTGACTTCGATCCAGATCATCAAGGGGCAAAACTAGCCCTAGATCTAGGCTTGCAAGTCCTTGTGCTTGCATGTCTTGAGAAAACTGATTGATCTTTGCTGCAATCGGGCTTGCGTTCACAAAGCGAATCATGTCGTTGGCCTGACCCTTTGCAGTACCCGCGATCCGCAACACAGGCACATCAAGTTCGGCAATTGTCGCGCGGGTGTCGGCAAGCGATAAACCCATGACCCTGCCAGACCGCATGTCGATTTGCATCGTTGCCGCCTCAAAGCGCAAGGTGCCGTTTACATCGTCAATCGCTGGCCAAGCCTTGGCGTAATCCAGGCGACTACCCGCAAGTTGGCCCTCCACCAGGAATTGCCCCGTACCGGGCGCGCTGAAAGGGAAATCCTCGATATCGCCACGCAAGACGAAATCGGCACGCGACACCTTGCCGCCTTGCACCGATGACTGAAGCCAACGCCTTAATTCCTGGCTCACCACCAGCGGCAAATAACGCACAACCCTTTCCGCACGTACATCGTTCAACTGACCCTTGAGGTCAAAGAGGCCGGCACCCTTGCCACCGCTTTGGTAACGCCCTTTGACCCGGGCCTTGCCGTCAGCATTGGCAAACTCAAGCTCATCGAGTTCAATGCGTACATCATTGGGCCGTTCACCATAACGCCAGCGCACTTTGGCGCTCGCGGATTGAACCGCAAAATCAGGTTCCTCGAACAACCCGGGAAAACGCAAGGACGCCGATTCGCCGGCAAGTCTCATCGTGCCACCGCTTTCGTCGAGTTCAACTTCACCCGATAGGCCCTCAAACGAGGGCCAGCGACTGCCCAGCGATTCGCGTGGACGCACATCGACTGCTAGGCGATCAACGGCCAAACTTGCACCGTAACTCGATCGCTCACCCACACCAAGGGCAAGACTGTCTTCAAAGTGCAAAGCCAGCCTTCGCACCTGGCCCTGTGCGCGAATCGACTCGAGCGATCTCTTGAGGTCTGCCGGCAATGGCAAACGCCCAACGAGGGCAAGTCCCTGGGCCACTTCAAAGGGTTCAAGCGCAAGCCTTCCTTCAAGTAAGGCGCCGTCAGCAGCGATCAACAAGCGCTGTGCCGAGGAAACACCACTCAATTGGGCGCCAAGGCCATCATCAACCGACCACTCAGCCAACTTCATCTCGACCGCCTCAATAGTGCTTGTGCCTTGTGCAAAGCGCGGTAACGCAGTGAAAGCGGTTTGCAGGCGGGCGAGTTGCAAAGTCCCCGTCGGTGTTTTCAGCGCCAAATCCTGTCCTGCAATCCGAGCTTGCAATTTACGAACCTGGCCTAACGAAAAATCAGTCCATGTTGCAAGTTGAAGGTTACCGGCCTGGGGCAACAAGCTTGGCAGCCAGTGGTTGTCAACCCATGGGATAGCCTCGGCCAAGTCGAGCTTTTGCGCCCCGAAGAAAAGGTTTCCCTGCCAGGACTGCCACTGCTGGGGCTTTTTGAGCAAGCCGTGGTGGAAATGAGCAACAAGGCTTGCATCTTGGAGTGCGGCGCCCACACGCTTGGCATCGATCCGCCAGCGATGCTCGCGCAATTGGTTGACCACTTCGAGTTGCATGCCTTCGACAAGCACTTCGCTGCCTAGCACTTCATCCTGCCAGCGCAGTCCCATGTTATTGACCTCGAGATGGGATTGACTTAGCACCCATTGCAGCCAGCGCTGATCATGTGGCGCATCGAGCGAAATTGACCAGCCAGCGATATGCAACATGACTGAACTGCTACGCCTGGCAGCAAGCCTTACATCTTGCAGGCGCAGGCGGTTTAAATCGAGCTCACCCCACAAAAGCGGCGCAATCGAGAGTTCAGCCTCGAGCACACCGATCTCGAGCAGGTCTTGGCCTTGTTCATCGCGCATACGAAGCCCTTCCATGCGCAAAACCGGGCGCCCGGCCACGATATCGCCACGCATCGCCTGCACCTGTAAGGGTCGTGGTAAATGCTCACTCAGCAGGGCCATCGCTCTCGGACCAAGGTCGTCAAGTTGCGGCCATATGTACCATCGCAAGCCCAGATAGGCCCCAGCGAGCAAAAGGCCAAACCCGACGCAAAGCCACCCTAGCCAGCGCCAAAAAAGCGTCCAGCGCAAGGCAGCTTTGACGCTTATAGGCAGTTTTTCTAACAAATCCATGGCATGCTTTTTCTTTTATCGCCAAGCATAACCGCTGACTGGGTTAACCTCAGACGATGACAAGCTCCTGGTACCGACGCAATGTTGATGCGATGCCAAGCTGGCCAATGGTGCCGGGCCAAGCGCGAGCGCTGCTCGAGGATCTTCAGGCTGCAACCGTTGATGCAGCACAACTCGACAAGGCCTTAACAAAACTGCTAAATGCCCTCACGGTCAAGGACCTAAGCCTGCTCGAGAGGATGGCTCTTGGCTTGCGCTATCTGCGCTGCCTCACCGTGATGAGTCTTATCAAGCGAGACAGCACTGGACTGGCAAGTCTGGACGAGGTCACTCAAGGTATGACCGATTTGGCTGAGCTCGCCTGTACGAGCCTTTTGCCGCTTGCGGCCAATGAACTCGCTTTGCGCTGGGGTAAACCGCTCGATGAGCAAGGCCAGATTCAGGATTTACATGTCCTGGCGATGGGTAAGGCAGGCGGACGCGAACTGAATGTTTCTTCTGACCTGGATATTGTTTTTGTATGTCGTGGCCGGGGCGGTACGCAACGCGACGACGGCAGTACCGCAACGCGGGCAAGTGACGAATTCATGCATCAGCTTGCACGCGATCTCACCGGATTGCTTACCGAACGTACCGCCGCTGGGTTTATTTTTCGGGTTGACACCCGACTGCGACCCCATGGCGACTCTGGGCCGCTGGTGGTCAATCTCAACATGCTGGAGCATTATTTTTTTGCAGAAGGACGCGAGTGGGAGCGCTTTGCCTGGTTGAAAGTCAGACCCATTGCGCACTCAGGACTCAGTAGCCCACTGAAGCGTGAGGATGACATCGACCAGTTAAATTCAATTGTTCGACCCTTTGTTTTTCGCCGCTACCTGGACTTTCAGGCTATCGAGGCACTAAGACAACAGCATGTACTGATTCGTCAGGAAGTCGCAAAAACCGATGCGCGCAAGCGCGGCTGGGATGTGAAGCTTGGCCGGGGTGGAATTCGCGAAATCGAGTTCATCGCCCAGCTTTTCCAAATCGTCCGCGGGGGTCGAGACCCAGGTCTGCGTGCGCCACAAACCCTCGCCACCCTTGCAGCCTTAGGCGAGCGCGGTATTTTGGAAGTCACCCAAGCCGATCAACTTGCCAGTGCCTATGGCTTTTTGCGGCAACTCGAGCATGCCATTCAATACCGTGAAGACGAGCAGACCCATCGACTTCCCGATGACGAACTTGTCCAAACCGAGATTGCCCAGCTTTTGCGCCTACCCTTGCCCAAGCTGCTTGAAAACTTGCAAAGCACCCGAGACTATGTATCGAGCGTTTTCGACAGTTTGCTTGCACATGACAAAGAATCCCCCCAAAAGGACCAGGACGCGAACAAGCTGCCCAGCGCAGTGGCCGAGCGGCTGGTAGCGCTCCAGTCGAGCGGACGCTGGCAGGCCGCACGCGATGACACTCGGGCGCGTATTCACCGTTTAATGGATCGGGCCGGACAAGAGCAAAGCTCAGAGCAGGCTTTGATCCGCTTTGTTGATTTTCTCGAATCAGTGCTAAGACGTCCCGCCTATTTAGCCTTACTTGATGAATACCCCGCTGCTTTAAAGCCTGTCTTAAGGTTGCTCGATAAAGCGCGATGGGCTTGCCAGTATTTGCTACGCCATCCGGTCGTGCTTGACGAGTTACTCGACGGACAAATGCTCGAGCCGGTCGACTACAAGGCATGGGCTTGCCAACAACGCGATGTGATGCAAACCCTGCAGATTGACGGTCTTGCCGACGACGAACGACGCATGGACCATTTACGCGAGGCCCATCACGCCCAGGTCTTTCGCTTGCTTGTGCAAGACCTTGAGGGGCATCTGAGCCTTGAGCGGCTTTCTGATCATTTAAGCGAGCTTGCCGACCAGGTGCTCGGCCTGGTGATTGAATGCGCCTGGTCGAGCCTGAAGTCGCGTCACAGGGAGACACCTCAATTCGCAGCGATAGCCTACGGCAAACTTGGCGGCAAAGAACTCGGCTACGCCTCCGATCTTGACCTGGTCTTTGTCTATGATGACGACGACGTCCATGCCCCCCATGCCTACGGCCAACTCGCGCTGCGGATTAGCTCGTGGATGTCGATGCAAACCGCGGCTGGTCAGCTTTTTGATGTTGATGTGCGACTTCGACCCGATGGCATTTCAGGACTTGCCGCAATCAGCCTTCGCGGTTTGGAAACTTACTTGCGGGAAAAGGCCTGGGTTTGGGAGCACCAGGCGCTCACACGTGCGCGATGGAGTGCTGGCGACGAGAGCCTTGCTGCAGGCTTTGAGTCGATCCGCCGTGATGTCCTCAAGGCAAGTCGGGATCCAAAAACCCTAGCCGACAAGGTCTGCGACATGCGAACACGCATGCATGCAGGCCACCCGAATCGCAGCGCCGAATTTGATTTGAAGCATGATGCGGGCGGCATGGTCGATATTGAATTTATGACGCAATACCTTGTGCTTGCATTCAGCCATGCCTACCCAAGTCTGCTCGATAATGCCGGCAATATTGCACTCTTGCAGCGCGCCGCACACGCTGGCTTGATCGATCCCGGCCTTGCGATCGACTGCGCTAACGCCTATCGGCGTTACCGGAGCTTACAGCACGGACTAAGGTTGAATGAGGCGCGCTATGCACGGGTGGCGCCTGAAGCGGTCAGCGCTGAGTCGCAGGCCGTTAAAACACTATGGGCCCAGCTTTTTCCCTCAAATTAGTCCAAGGCCTATCTCAGCCCCTTAGCCGATTTCGGTCGCAAGCAAGCCCCAGTGAGATTAGGCCGTCCTGGCCGCAGATTTCTGCCAGCTAAGCCAAGCCGCGTAGACCAGCACGGTTGCGACCAGAGGAATTGCGATCATATTTAGCACATTCCAACCATTCATAAAGTGCAATGCGCCCGATGAAGCCGACGAACTCACCATCACACAAAACACAGACATATCCATGAAACCTTGAACCTTGTTTTTTTCAGCAGGTCGATAGGATTGCGTGAGCAGGGTGGTACCGCCTGTGTACATAAAGTTCCAGCCAACACCAATGAGAGCCATCGACACAAGAAAATGTATCAGGCTCGTGCCCATCAACGCCACCACCATCGCAATCAGATTGAGCGCCACCCCAGCAATGAGCATGCGCATCACCCCAAAGCGGCTGATCAAGGACCCCGTAATCAGACCGGGTGCAAACATGCCGATAACATGCCATTCAAGCACCAGGGTGGTTGAGGGCCAACTGTGACCGCAGACCTCCATGGCAAGCGGCGTTGCCACCATCAAGAGATTCATGACGCCGTAGCCAATGGCAGCACTCAAGATTGCCAGTGTTACTGCAGGTTGACGCAAAATTTCTGAAAGCGGTCTTACCTCAACATCGGCAAGCGATGCGGTAGCTTTGGGCTCCGGAATTCGCAATAAAAAAGAAAGCAATAAAGAAAGAATGGCAAATCCAGCCAAACTCAAGTACGAGCCTGCGAAGGCTTGCTCAAGCGCCCCACGCGACCAGTTGGCAAGCTCCGGACCTAGCACCCCACCCAAAATTCCACCCGTAAGCACCAACGAAATAGCCTTGGCCTTAAAGCTCGGTTCATGAACCTCGGCAAGGTCGGCCGCGGCGAATCGATAGCTTTGTGCAAAAGCGTTATAAAGCCCACAAACAAAGGTACCAAAACAGAGCAACCACAAATTAGCGCTCGTGACCGCGTACCAGGTAATTACAGCGCCGATCATCGCTGCCAGCGAGCCCATTGCATAACCGGATGCCCTTCCAAAGCGCCGCATAAAAAGCGCTGCGGGCATGGCCCAGACCGCACCGCCCAGCACATAGCCTGTAACGGGCAGTGTTGCCATCCACTTTTCGCTCGCCAGTTGGTAGCCGGCCAGACCGTTCACCGCCACCAGCGTGACATTGTTGGTGAGCAAGAGGGCTTGAAGCGTTGCCAGCAGGCCCATTTGGAAACGCAAACTTTGGATCATGACAAAGCATCAGACTCGGTTGGAGGCGTAAAGCTAGGCGCTCGATTGGGTTTCAGCGATCGGGGTTCGAATAAACATCCATTAAAACGACTTTTCGAGCACCTCAAAGGTTGTTGGTTCGCTGGCCTGGCCGCGGTTTTGGCCATGGTACTCGAATATGTCGTTAAGCTAGAGGCTCTCATTCGATAGAATGTTCCAACTTGTCGGTGCGGCATGAAACGGTTCAAGAGGAATCTGACGGCAAAGAGGCTCTTGAAAGCCGCTTAGGTTTGAATTTGCTGTTTTTGACTGCACCTTTTTACACTTTAATGCTTTATGAGGAGTAAACGCCATGTCGATGGCCGACCGCGATGGGCTGATCTGGTTTGATGGACAAATGGTGGACTGGCGAAGTGCCAACATCCATGTGCTCACCCATTCGCTGCACTATGGCATGGGCGTTTTCGAGGGCGTACGTGCGTACAACACGGTCAAAGGTACGGCTATCTTTCGACTTCACGAACATACCAAGCGCCTTTTTAATTCAGCCAAGATTTTCCAGATGGAGATCCCATTCAGCCAAGAGATACTGATCGAAGCGCAACGCGCTGTAGTCCGTGAGAACAAGCTTGAATCCTGTTACATCAGACCAATCGTCTGGGTTGGATCGGAAAAGCTCGGCGTCTCAAAACTTGGCAACCGCATCCATGTTGCGATCGCAGCCTGGCCTTGGGGCGCTTATTTAGGCGAGGATGGCCTCGCCAAAGGCATCCGTGTCAAGACCTCCTCATACACAAGGCATCATGTGAATGTGTCGATGGTTAGGGCCAAGGCGAGCGGCTACTACGTAAACTCGATTCTTGCCAACGCCGAAGTCACCGCGCATGGCTATGACGAAGCCCTCTTACTAGACACCGAAGGTTATGTCTCTGAAGGTGCTGGAGAAAACGTTTTCATGGTTCGAGATGGCGTGCTCTACACCCCTGATCTGGCTTCCTGTCTTGATGGGATCACAAGAAACGCTGTGATTACGATTGCAGAGGATTTTGGTATCCAGGTGAAGGAAAAGCGCATTACTCGAGACGAAATGTATTGTGCCGACGAGCTCTTTTTCACGGGTACTGCTGCTGAGGTCACACCAATTCGTGAACTCGACGACCGTTGCATCGGTGCCGGCGCCAGAGGTCCGGTCACCGAACGTTTGCAAACCATGTTTTTTGACGTGGTGAACGGAAGAGCCGAACGCTACGCTCACTGGCTTACTTCGGTCTAAGACCGCTTTGCAGGAAAAATGACCATGAGTGACATGCAAACCAAGACAGGCGCTGGGATTGCCCCGGTTGAACTCCTTGCATCAGACCTTCCCGCTTTTTGCCCCAACCCGAAAATGAGCCTGTGGAATCACCACCCACGAGTTTTTCTGGATGTAACCAAGACCGAACTTGTGAACTGCCCATATTGCGGCACTGCTTATAAGCTCAAGGATGGGGAAAAAGTACAAGGCCACTGAATCCAGAACACTTGCCGCTCGTTGAGAAATGAAGGACAAGTTTTCTCCTATGCGATACGAGAGCAGCGAGGCTGCCGAGGACGCGCTATATGAGGCTCTAGCTCAGGGCGATCTCAATACACTCATGGCGCTGTGGAGCGATGAAGAAGATAGCGTTTGCATTCATCCTTCAGGTCCTCGCCTGCTTGGCCTTGATGCGATCAGGCAGTCGTGGGCTTTAATCCTGTCTCAAGGCAATCTTGTGATCGATCGATCTCAGCTTCAGATCATTGCCGCAGGAACGCTTGCCATTCACAACCTGATTGAAACCATCAACGTGCGAGAGGCTGGTGGCGCCCGAGCTTTTCATATGGCCTGCACCAATGTTTATATGCATGGCAGTCGAGGATGGCGTATGGTTTTGCATCACGCTGCTGCGGTCCAAGACAACGCAAACCAGCCAAGCGAAGGTATCCCCCAGCCACGTGTCTTGCACTGAGCAAACGCTGCAAAGCCTGCAGGCCTACCGCGCGCCAAGGTGGGCCAGTAATGCACATGTGCAAACCGTTGTTGCGTCAAGACTGAGCAAAAAGCCTGGCGTTATTTATCGGCGGGAGATCTGGGAAAGCCCAGATGAGGATGTACTCGCTGTTGATGCAGTTGATGGAATTAAGACTTCTGAAGCCAGCAATACTGAAACTGCGGCGGCACCAACCCAAGCAATCCATCTGGTGCTTTTTCACGGACTTGAAGGAAGCGCTCAAAGCCATTACAGCTTGGCGATCATGCACGAGGCAACCAGACGCGGATGGAGCGCCAGTGTTGTTCACTTCCGCGGTTGCGGCGGACTGCGAAATCGCAAGCCAAGGGCTTATCACTCTGGAGATAGCCGCGAAATCGATTGGATCTTGCGACGTTTCAGAAGTAAGCACCAGGGTCTACTGTTTGCAGTTGGCATTTCTTTAGGCGCCAATGCACTACTTAAATGGCTTGGCGAACAAGGTCATGAGGCAAGCACCGTTGTTGATGCTGTTGTTGGTATTTGCCCGCCACAGGACTTGCGAGCAGGTGCTTATGCCCTGGCAAGCGGCATTAATCTGATGTACATGCGTTATTTTCTTCATAGCTTAATTCCAAATGCGCTTGAGCGTTTGGAGCGATTCCCAGGCTTGTATGATAGGGATAACATTATTAGATCTAAAACTTTTATTGAATTTGACGAGTATGTAACCGCCCCACTGCACGGTTTCAAAAGCGCAGAACATTATTGGGCTAGCAGCTCTTGCGGACCATGGCTTGAAGCGATTCGAAGCCCCTGCCTCGTTATCAATCCCTTGAACGATCCATTTGTTCCTGCTCACTCGCTGCGTCCCCCAGCGGGTATGCACCCAAAACTGAAACTTGCCTATCCACGCGATGGCGGCCATGTGGGGTTCATTGAAGGCGGCATACCCGCGTCAATTGCATGGATGCCTCGCAAAATTTGTTCCTGGCTCGAGGCAAGCGCCCGTGGATAATAACGTTCATGGATGACGAGGTAAAAAGCGCCATGAAGCGATGGCCGCAGGTAGCTGCGGTTTTCGGATGGTTACGCCTTGACGCAAGGGCTCAATGGCACCTGATTCAAAGGGATGCGCCCGGCTTCGATCCAGCCTTGCATGAGCTCGGCGAGCCGATTACGAGTCCGCCCATTATTGACTTTATCGGTCGCAATTATGAAAGCGATCCTGAAGGACGCTGGTTCTGGCAAAACGGACCGCAACGAGTCTATGTGGATCTTGATACAGCGCCTTTAATTTTAAGGGTACTTGAATCAACCAAGGACTCGAGCAAACGGCGTCTTGTTACCCACACGGGCTATCTCATCAATGAGATTGAAGATCCTTGCGTCGATCAGCTCGGACGGGTTTTCTTGCGCTGTGAGCTTGGGCCCGCAATGATTCACGATCTGGACCTGGCCCAGTTAAACATTGAGATTGCTACTGGCGATTCGCCAATGCCATGGCTTTGGATGTGGGAAACTGAGACGCATGGACAGCAAAGATTCCCTTTGCGAATCGTTAAGGACGCTTCAAGTCACTACGGCTTCGTATCGCGGCCGCGCTGAGGATCCATGGCCGCACGTTCGGCCTGCCAGCGTCCAAGGGCTTCGCGAAGCCTTGCATCGATCGATGAAGCGTGAAAAAAGTCAGCATCCTTTGCCGATTGTGCGAGTTTTAATTGTTCGATGGCAGCTGGTAAAGCACCTTGGAGCCAGTAAACTTCAGCCCTTGCCCGATGGGTGAGTGCACGCTGGCCTTGCGCCGCATAAATCTTGCTGACCAAGTCCCAAGCGCGTAAATCGTCTTGCCGCTCGCTGAGCATTGATTCAACCAACTGCCGGACTTCGGCAAGGCGCTTTGCGCGCAGCAAAAGTTCCGCATGCCCAAGCACTAGTCGCTTTTGTCTGGCAAAACGTTGTAGCGCTACCTCACTGCGCGCGAGCGCCTCTTGCATCTTTCCCTGGCCTGCAAGTGCTTGAATCTGCAAGCGATCGAGTGCAGAGGCTGCAGAATCGTTGCCCAAAGACTCAGCTTGCACATAGTCATTCGCCTTTTGCGCTGCCTGATAGGCCTCTGCCCACCGTAATTGGGCTTCGCGGACTGTTGCCAGACCAAACCAGGCTGCAGCCAAGTCGAGCGTACTTTGTTCTTTAATCTGAAACTCAAAACGTTCTGCACTTCGACGCAGACCATCCACACTGATGTCAAGCAAGGCCTGCAAGCGCGCCCGACTCAACCGAAACCCTAAAGAATCCGGCCACTGTCTGTAGCGTTCCTGACGAATTCGCGCTTGCATGTCTGACATCCGCTCTGTCGTCAGCGGATGGGTGCGCAGATAAGCTGGCGCCGCAGATTCGTAAACCCTCGATGCGCGTTGAATTCTCCCGAAAAAGCTCACCATGCCTTGGGGATCAAAACCAGCTCGGGTTAGGGTATCAAAACCAATACGGTCTGCTTCGCGTTCGGCATCGCGTGAAAACGATAGCATCTGATCCTGAGCCACTTGCTGACCCAGGGCAATCAAGCCTGGCGTTGCCTGAGGGTTGGAACGCGCAGCAAGCGCAGCAAGCACTAAGCCCACCATTTGCGCAATGCCTGCGTCGCGACTTTTACCCAGCATACGCGCAATATGGCGTTGGGTGACATGGCCAATTTCATGGGCTAGCACGCCTGCAAGTTCCGACTCGGTTTCAGCCGCAGCGATCAGACCTGCATGCACACCGATAAAGCCGCCAGGCAAGGCAAAGGCGTTGAGACTCGAATCGCGAACCAGGAAAAACTCAAAATCCTGACCACTTTTCGATGCCTCGATCAGTCGGCGACCGAGTGTGTCAAGGTAGGCAAGTACATCGGGATCCTCGTCGCCTGCCTGACTGCGCCGGAAGTCGCGCATGATGCTCTCACCAAGTTTTCGCTCGGTTATCGGCGACAGACTTTCTGAGGACGGGTCACCAAGGGCTGGTAAGGTGCTCGGTGCGCCGCGTACCTGGGGCTCAGCTTCAAGCACCTGACGAGCCCTTGGCTCGGACTCAAACTGTGACCCTGCAGCACTGCAAACTGACCCAAGATAAAGGCTAAAGGCAGCAGCGCTAAGGAGGATCTTGCGAAGAAGGGCTTGACTCATCTTGCTATGATTGTTGCATGAATGAAAAGTTTCCTCAGGACGCACTTAGCCACTTTGATGCCGCCGGCCAGGCTGTCATGGTTGATGTCGGCGACAAAGCCGTGACCAGCAGACAGGCCGTTGCCACCGGCCGCATCAAAATGATGCCAAGTACCCGGCAAATCGTTCAAGACGGTCAGGCAAGTAAGGGCGATGTGCTCGCGGTAGCGCGTATTGCCGGAATCATGGCTGCCAAGCGAACAGCGGATTTAATCCCGCTTTGTCATCCACTAAGTCTTAGCAAGGTCACCATCGACTGGCACTGGGTGGGCGACGACGCAATTGCGTGTGAGGCCTGCGTGCGCTGCGAAGGTCGCACCGGCGTTGAGATGGAGGCATTAACAGCGGTTCAGATTGCCCTACTAACGGTCTACGATATGTGCAAGGCTGTCGACCGAGGCATGATCATCGAGGCTGTTCAACTGATCGAAAAACAAGGGGGACGGAGCGGCCATTGGACCGCTGCGGCTTCCCAACAGGTGTTTCGTTGACCGTCGTTCCGCTTAAGCCCTATCCCTTCTTTTTTGGTATTTTGTGGCGACAGTTCCGCTACAAGACGCTTGCACTTGGACTTTTTGCTGCTGGGGGTATCGGGCTCATGGGTTTTGAGCCGATACTGATGCGTGACCTGGTCGACGCGCTTCGCGCGAGCGATGCTGAGGCCAGCAAGATTTGGTCGTTGTTTAGCTTGATCGCTGCAGTCTGGTTTGGCTCGGCAGCCTGCGATCGCCTGCGCGAATGGGTGGATTTACACACAGCGCCGGCCTTGCGCCTTCAAGCGCAAGTGGAGGTTTACCACTGGCTTGATCAGCACGCACCGCGTTTTTTTCAGGATCATCTTGCAGGCAGTCTCGGGCAAAAAGTAAAGCAGGCAGGTACCGCCTCGGTCGCGCTCCTGGGCATTGTGTTTGACGGTTTCATCCGCATGGTGGTCGCCATCCTGATGTCCTTTATCGTGCTTGCCGCCGCGCCTGGGTATTTTTTCTGGGTCTTCCTGATCTGGCTTGTTGGATTTGTTGGTCTTTCGATGTGGTTCACTCGTCGATGCGTGCCCTTGTTCAAGGCCTTTGGTGAAGAAATGTCAGCGTCTACCGGTGTTCTAGTCGACATAAACACTCATATGGACGTGGTGCGAGGGAATGCCAAAAGGATGAGCGAACGCTTAAGGGTGCTCGATTCGCTCAACGCCGAGCGTGGAGCCTCGATGACAACAAGGCGATTTTTGATCTGGATGATGTTGGTCATGTACTCAGCACTACTGGGATTTCAGTGCGCCTTCATTGCCATGGGGATCGACGCCTTTTTGAAAGGCTTCATGGGTGTTGGCGATGTGGTCATGGTGATTTCGCTTGCGGCGATTCTTGTCACCAACGTGTGAGCGCTCTCGGGACAGCTCGTCGGATTTTTTGAGCAAGTGGGTATTTTAGGTGCAGCTTTAGGGGTAATTGCAAAGCCCCACGACATTGTCGAATCTGCCGATGCAAAAAAGCTTGAGATTAGGGGCGGTGAGATACGTTTTGAACATATGAGCTATCAATACCGTAACGGTGGCCACTTGTTTTTCGATCTCAATTTACATATTCATGCAGGCGAACGCATCGGTTTGGTGGGTCCATCGGGTGCAGGAAAAAGCACGCTCACCAAACTTATCCGGCGGCATTACGACTTGAGCGCAGGCAGGATTCTCATCGATGGCCAAGACATCGCCAAGGTTACGATCGACTCACTGAACCTCGCAATTGCTGATGTTCCGCAAGACCCAGCGCTCTTTCATCGTAGCCTGCGTGAAAATATTGCCTACGCAAAGCCTGAAGCCAGCGAAGCTTGCTTGTGGGAAGCAGCTAAAGCTGCGCACTGCGAAGCTTTCATTAGCAACAGACCCGAGGGTTTTGATGTAATTGTGGGTGAACGTGGCGTACGACTCTCGGGTGGCGAACGCCAAAGGGTCGCCATCGCACGCGCCTTTATTAAAGACGCGCCGATTCTGATCTTGGATGAGGCGACATCTGCGCTCGACTCGGAAACCGAGTCCTTGATTCAGGACGCAATCGATCGTTTGTGCAAAGGGCGTACGGTGATTGCGATCGCCCATCGCCTTTCCACACTTGCGCGGATGGACCGCATCCTCGTCATGGATCAGGGCAAGATTGTCGAAGAGGGCACACACGCGCAGCTACTCGCGCTCAAAGGCCACTATGCCAGCTTATGGCAG
>Ga0194133_10006658_pt1 | contig 14125 bp, 14 predicted proteins | sample TA2KigOf40mmetaG_FD_155448 | JGI IMG/M metagenome (GOLD analysis project Ga0194133, IMG submission 155448) | Freshwater microbial communities from Lake Tanganyika, Tanzania - TA2015055 Kigoma Offshore 40m | ecosystem: Environmental > Aquatic > Freshwater > Lake | place: Tanzania: Lake...
CCAACCCTCCTAACCGACTATGGCTCGCGCGCGCGGATGCTCAAGATAGGCGACCATCATTTCTACGACAGGCGCGTGCCTTTCGCCTCCTATCTTGACCAGAAAATGCGACAATCCCTCGGCGAGACCGCGGGGCGCCGTTATGTCAACAGGAATCGACCGCATCATGGCGATATGGTGCGCGCAATCTCGTCAATCCAGTTCGGATTATTCGTGGATGACATGCCTATTTACGACACAACCACGGAAGGCAACAAAGACATGTTGCGCGGTTTAGTCACGGGTAAAATCGCCAAACTCCCGTTGTCGAAGCGTCTCCCAATCGAAGAAGCGTTCAAGGACGCCGTCGCGATTCATCTAGCCGTGCAAGCCGTCGAACCGAACAAACGCGAACTTTTCAGAATCATCAGCGTGGACAGAGAAACATTCTTGGAAGGTCTTAACACGGGCGACAGCATACCGATGCCAATCACCGCGTTTTCGCCCGACAAACCAAACAAAAACAACGCCGTGGTTATCCGTCTTGAAAAGGGTGCAAAGGCAATCAATCTCGGCAACGGTCATTTTTTAACCCAAGGCAACTTCGAGGTCACAAAAATAGAAGACAACGGCACCAACATAATTGCGACCCTTACCCACAAGGAAGTTTTCGACCCACGCCATGACGCCATGCGCCCAGTCGACCGATTCTCGGACGTCCCGGGCAAAATGCGCAAAATGGGCGCGGCTTTGGCCCGCTACTCACCCGAAGAACAAGAAAAAATGAACATCGAGTTGCAAAAACGCAAAGACCGCACGGAAGTCCTCAAAAATCGTGGCTTGGCTTCATCCACCAACCCGCTCACGCAGTCCGAAATGACCGACTTCTTAGACTTTGAACGGTCAAACATAAATCGTGAAGAATATAAACGCAAAACAGCCCCTTTGTTGCAACGGGCGCGTGAAATCGTGTCTTCCCACATAGAGCAATCTGTGAAAAAAAGACTTGCATCATCGATTCAGGCAATCAAAGAAAAGTACGGCACCAAAACCCCATGGAAAGACGATGCCGACGCCATCCGCAAATGGCGCACAATCGACAACGACACCGCAAGAAGGGCGGTCATGGTGCTTCGCGACCTACTAGAGCAAAATGGTCAGGTTCCATTCAAGGGATATCCTTCATCGGTTTCAGACCGCCAAGACAGAATAAGACATTTAAGAGAAAAATTGAGGTTTGACGGCAGTTTTTCCGAACGCGACCTTGAACAACTGTTGGTCAGAGGTTTATATGTTTTCGACCGGGACTCAGATTCAGACGCTAAGGGCGAGTATACGAACGAAGAACAGCGAAACGATTTTGTACCCATGCCCCAAATTCTCAATCCCCAAACTGAAGAACATAAAGAATTGCGCCAAGTATTGGAAATTGCCCTTGGTGCCCTCAAGGCGGTAAAACGGGCATATTTGCTAGACGGAAGCACCATTATGGTTGGTGACGACAAAATTTCCATAAAGCCAGAAATGACGAGCGATAGAAGTAAGGGTGCTTTTGTCAGACTCATCGGTGACGAAGGAGGCGAAAGACTTTGGAACTACTCGGCCAATAGCCCTATTTCTTTCGAAGTAAACGGAGAAATAAGGTTTAACGATTCGGGAACGGGTGAAACCAAAGGAAGCGGCGCTTTCGCCGCCCGAACTGCTTCGTATAGGCGGAGACCTGACAATTATTTTGAACGTATTATTTTCCTCAATGCAGATGGTCAAATTAGGGTCGAACATAAAAATATGTTCATCAACAGAAGTAATACAAAACACAAGGGCTTAGGTACGGTTTTACAGCAACATGCCGCGCTGTGGTGGAGACAGCACGATGGTACAGAAATGTATATACCCAGCCCAGTTTCGGACGGAGCAATCGTATGGCCCCGCATGAATTACCAATACAACCTAGCAAGCGGTGACGAGAGTGAGTTTAAGGAATACAGGCAACGCCTGATTAATCGAATAAGGAACATGCTTCGCGCCGATATGTTCAAGGACCCAGAATTGGACTTTTCCAATGTGGGAGATGAAATAGTCGCATCAAAAGATTACGGTTTAAATCCAGATTTACGTCAGAGACTTATTGGATGGCTCGCGCTCGCGCGATATCAAGAATCCGAAAACATCAGCGACACGAGTCTCATGACGATTCTGGCAAACATCATCGACCCCTCAGAACTAAATCGGGACCAAAAAGCGAATTGGAGAGAGTTTTTCGCTGCCTCGAGTAATGCCTCACTCAGCCAAGTTGTCGGCAGGGAGGACAATGATTGGCTTCCCGCTTTGGCGATACCCGACAGCCCAGAAGAATTTGAGGCTAGCAATGTTCCACCAAAAATCAGAAGTGCCGAACGGGCAGAAATTATTGGGGCCATTTCCGACGACAAGACAAACGAATACGACTTCTTCATCCAACCTCTTGTTGATACGTCAGAAGGGCTGAATGCCCAACAAGCGGGGCGCATCGAAGCCATCATGAGGTCTAGCGACAATGTTTCACATGAAATTTACAAACCAGAAAGGCGTGCTGATTACGCGAGAGAAAGCGCTGGATTCAATTCACCACCCCAATTAATGACACGGGTGGAATTAGAGGAACGTATCGCAAAAGGCGACAAAATTCTCTACGCAATTAGTGGAAACGGCAACGAGGAGTACAAAATTGTTCCTGTAGCGGAACAAGGCACCAAGGACGTCATGACGTACGTGACCTCAGAACCATTCAGGTACTTGCACAAAATGGTTGACAGAAAACAACCCGACCTTGACCCAACTCACAACAAAAACGGACTGATTGTTATCCTCGACCCCGAAGCAAGATTAACAACCACTGAACAAATGAGAAAAATTGGTAAGTCTTTGTTCGACGGCATTGATGACCCGTTGAAAGAACTAAAAGAACAAAACTTTAAAGGTCTCATGGCGCGCCTAATCAAGAATTTCGGCACGGAAGTAGAGGTCGAAGCAGACAATGGTCCAATCAAATTGGTTTTCCCGAAACCCAACATCAACAGTGGGAGCGGTGACGTTAAATTAATCGCATATAGGTTGGCCAAAGCATTTTTTGCTATTGAAAACCAAAGACGATTACAAGGAGACCCTCAAAGGTTTGTTCAGTTTCGTGACGATTTCTTGGAAGAACTGGTGAATATAAACTCGATTTTCCGTACATCGCTCATCCCCACCTTATTGGGAATCGATGGCCTCAAAGACGGTACAAGATTCGAGATTTACAACAACAGAGTAATTAAAATTCTTGACGAAAAAGTATCCTTAGCCGAAGCGGCACGAATGATAGACGACCCAGCGTTTAGGGAAATACCTTCTCAAATTTATTATGCGAATAAAGAACTTAACGACATACTTGAACGCATGAACGGCCGACTGTCAGTCGAACAACGAAGTACGTGGTATCTCGATGAAGATGCGCGCCTTCTGCCCGACGACGTAATCCAGACATCATCACGGGGCCTCAATTCTTTTTCGTACACCAGTCAGGTGCGCAAGGATTTCAACGTCGACTTACAGCGAAACAGGGGATTGGCGTCATCTACGACCAACGAATCAAAACAACGAACCAAGCAACGCCTTGAAAATCGAAAGGGCGGGTATTCGTGGATAGATGTACGCGATGCTGCTAACAGCCCATTGGCCGCTCTTAATTTTTACGGCGGCGGCTTCGAGAACACAATAAATGGGATTAAAAAGGAATGGCAACTTCTACGACAAGCACAAGATGCGTGGGATGCCGAAAATATGACCAAGGGCCCCGACGCACCGGTTGATTCAGAGGGACGCGCCAAAATTCAGCAAAGAATCGATGAATTAGCAGACACCATAGTTTTCTTAATCAATAGTTCGAACAACGCTCTTGAAGAGGCGCTAGACCACAATGCAATCAGGCGCGCTCTTGGCACCATCATCCGCGAACAGAAGGACGTAAAAGATATCCCGCCACGGGTAATTAAGAAATTGGAAGACCTGGAGGCTGAATTTCAAGAAGACACAAGGGTACCAATTCTCGGTAAAGTGCTCGATTTAGGATTCCTTTTCAAACGTCAGACTCTCCTGAAAAATCTCCTGAATGATTTTGACCTTCAATACGAGGTGCGTAAAAAGTTGGACGGCGAGGAGGACATTGAACTGGCTGATTTTAATTTCAAAGACGAGGATGTTCGTGAAGGCGACATGTCGCTCTGGTTGTTCAGCCTGCTATTCGACCCCGAACGGGGCCCCAAACCAGGAATAGACAATGAAAAATACGCCAGGGGTGGTCCGCAACCGACATTCATGAGCCCCAGGATGCGCCTGGACAAAGTGTTCCGAGACATTAGCCCTAGTGAGCGAGCAAAATGGCGAGCAAAACTCGACAAAAGACTCGACAGCGACCCGAACGCAGATTATGAATTTTACCAAATCGAATCAACGCCCACCATATTCGGCACCCCGCCAGAAGGCGTGCCGGCCCCGACTTGGCGGAAGATTCGTGCCGCCATGAGCAGAAGTAGGAAAACCCGATATAACGGCGAAAGGGCTCACGCGGAAGAAGCGGCGATGTCGATGCTCGACAACCATCGACCCGATTTGGCGAATCTAAACTTCGTTAGGGGTATCAGGTCGTCGACCTCACCGGTCACCGCTATGCGCCCCAACTTCGCGCAACGGGCGACGCGAGGTTCCCAACCCGACTCACCGCTGACAGACATAGAGAACCAGTTTGGTGCACGGCTTATTGACCGAATGCGAGGTCTTGGATACGATATCGAAATCGCTGACCTGATGCCCACGGGCAAATACGGCAGCATGTTCAAACTGGTTAATCGAATCGAAAATCTCGCAGAAACTAATTTTGATTTCAGTGACCCGTTTCTTGTGGCGCTTGTACAACAGGCGACGGCTTTGGCGCGTGAAAATATGGCGGTCATCAAGATTGAAGGGCACAGTGTCAAAAAGGTTTTGGCGCCGCCGGATACCGAGGTTGTCGACATTCTTGGCGACGAACTCGACGTGGCGATGCTTCGGGTCATGGGTAGCCCGACCTATGAGAAAATAATTGATATTGCTGCGGCTTTCTATACCGAACGAGCCCGGCTCAATCGAGCATTTGCCATACCGCTTAAATACTCGGACCCGTTTCGGGATGTTACTACAGCGTATCGTGACGTTCTCAGGAAACCAGGCGTCATCGAGGGTGGCAGAGAGAATACTCGGGACATTGGTATCAAACCAATCACTTTCACCCTGTATGACGATACAACCGTCGTCGCCACGATTGGAGTAATTGACCCACAGCGTTTGAAAGAAATTGAAGAAATTTTCCCCAGTCGTTACGGAGATAAAACACGCCTCGTGACTTTGTTGTCGAGACTGGAATCTTCGGAAGCGCATACTAATGACGTAATTTTTGGTGTCATGAATGAAGCAATCGGCTCAGATTTCGAAAGCAAAAGCCTCGCAAGACTTAGAGCCGAATACGCGGCAGCCCGAGAACTTGTCGCCAACATGACGTTCGCCCCGTCGCCCGCCGGACGCCATGTCAAGCAACTCTTCGAACAAAGCGTTGAAAAATTCAGAATATTGATTGACCTCACAGAAAAATTGGGGCAACGATATATTCACCTACTCCGAAGCCGAGGTATCACGGATTCGGAAATGAAGGACATGTTCGCTTTATTGAGCCAACAAAACCGGGGATTTGACGGTTATTTCTTCAACGGAAATTTCAATAATCCCATTTTGAGTAATGTTTCGGTAATACAAACCGCACTCGAAGGTTTTTTGATGAAAAACTTGCGAAGTTTGAACCTACCGCAAATCACGGATTCCACAATCGACGAACTCGGGCTCCACGAGACAGGACATTCGCTCCTCGGACAAGGATTCACAAGACATGGAGAATTTATTGCCAATTTCTGGGCGTTCGCGCTTTACGGCCCCGCTTTTTGGCCCGTTTTTGCACAAATGCAAGCAGGACAGGAACGGTTCGACAGATTCACAATCCAGGAAAAATTTGGTCACAAATTGACACCCGAACAAAAACTAAGTCTAGGCGATTCCGTCAAAACTGTTGTCGGGGTCGACCGCGGTTATCTCGGATTGACAACCCGCGATAAACAGCAAATTGAAAATTCTGTCTTCGAGCGAATCGACAACGACCCGAATCTTAGCGACGCAGAAAAAACACAAATCAAAAAAGAAATTAAAGAACATTTTTTTGTCAAATTTTCTAATGCATCTGATGGTGAAATATTCGCACCCGATAGGGGTGAAATAGATGACAAAACAAGGCGCCTTGCCGAAGAGGCGGGCGTCGACCCCGAGGCACTGCACTTAGCGATTAATGGAACATCTGAATCCGCCATCCGAACCAATGAATTGCTCGACCCGACAATTCCCCTTCCCGCTCGAGTCTTTGGGTGGATGAGGGAGAACGGAACACCCGACAACCAGCCGTCAGGTTTGTCGCCAGAGGTTCAGGCTGTGAATAGACGTCAAGAATTTCAGTTTTTGGTCAACGTCCTTCTAGAACTTCTCGGCAGGGGCCCCGCGTTCACCGGTGACGAAACGCCAGAACAAATGGCTCTCGCCGAGAAAGAGGCGAAGGAAAAGAAGAACAGGGCAAAAAAGAAGTTTGCTAAAATGGTGGAGGCGGTAAACGAACTTGCCAAAAAATACCCAGAACTTGGTAAAGAGTTTGCCGTTGAATTGAGGCAACTGAGATGAGAGAGAAATCAGTTTCGGCGATAGTCCAACAATTCATGAATAGTTTCAGCGACCAGGAAAAAGCGGACCTGATTGAAGCGGATGACGACTTCCTGGATGTGCTAGAAATCAGAGAGAAGAGAAGAAAAAGAAAAAATGTACAGAACCCAAAGGAATAGCCAAAAAACTCGGCAATGGGTTGATTTGTCCGTCAAGGATTTTCTCATCAACGCCCCGATGGAATACAAGGATGGCAACTACACGAAGCCCGCCTTGCGTGAAAGCATCAAGAATCGTATTATGGCTGGCTCAAAAGGCGGGAGACCTGGACAATGGTCGGCGCGAAAAGCCCAGATGGTCGCTCAGGCGTATCGGAAAGCAGGCGGTGGCTATCGCACGGGTCGCCCATCTCGCAAGCAACGCTCGCTTCGCAAATGGACGAAGCAACGCTGGCGCACATCGGATGGCAAGAAAGCGGGGCGCGGCGGGAAGATGAGGCGCTACCTGCCAGACGCGGTTTGGAAACGACTGACACCTTCGCAACGGTCGGCTACCAACAGAAAGAAGTTGCAAGGCGGGAAACAAGGTCGGCAATTCGTCAAAAACACGGAGACGGTGGGAAAAATTTCGGCGCGCTATCGCGCTAAATCATAAGACCCTGTTCCAGAATCCCGTGCTGATTTAACAGGGAATGAAATAGTTCGGCGCAGCCCTCCCAGACCACGCCGAACTACACCTTTTGCTATTTAGATTAGAACGGTTCCCCGTCTTCAGCCCCGGCAGCGACCGAAACTTTGGTTGTTGATGGTCGGGTGCGTGGCGCGGAATTAGCCTGACGACTTGGCGCACTTTTTTCACCAGCGTTATCTTGTTTCACACGGCGCTGAACGCTTTCAAGCGAACGGGTTGCAATTCCGATTTCGTCGGCAATCAAATCAACCACCGAACGCTTGACGCCTTCTTTGTCCTCGTATGAGCGCTGTTCCAACCGCCCTGTCACTACTACGCCGATACCTTTTTCAAGTGTTCGCGATGAGTTTTCTGCAAGATATCGCCAAGCGGTCACATTGAAGTAAGAGGTTTTCTCTTGCTTTTCACCCTGTGCGTCGGTGTATCCGTAATTGACTGCGACCCCAAATGCAAGACGGGGAGCCCCGGTTGCCGTGTAGGTCAATTCGGGGTCATTGGTGATGTTCCCCGAAATGGTTAATGTTGCTGTTGCCATTTTCGTCTCCTTGTTGTTTGTGGCGAGAGCATTTTGCCCTCGTCGATATCTTAGTTGTTTATAGCGAAGGCAAATTGCATCTGCTAATGCTGGGTCCATTTGTCTTGTTATCTTACTCGTTTATGTCGAAATCGGCAAGCAATTCGTCAATCGGTTTCAATTTCATAGTGGCTGTAATAAGCCCATCTTGGTCTGCTTTCAGGACATCAAGATTCACAGCCTCGAGCATGGTCGATGCGAAATCCAAACACGCATCGTTGTCGGGTTCGTTGGTCAATTTGCCGATAAATTCGGCAAAATGTTCCAAAATGTTGAGTCTTACTTCTTCGGGCGTTAGTTCTTTCATCTCCATCATCATATGCTACAGGCAGTAATGGCTTAAGACAACCTTAAGCGGGTAAAAATTGCCCTGCCAACGGGCGCCCCGGTTGAACGCGTTGCGTTTCGGGCGAAGACTCGAGATTTCTGTCCGATGCGAAAGCCGTTATCGTGGACAAATGTAATCGGGTGATGGTTTCGTAGACCCCATACCCGCCAGCCATCACGATTACGACCTTTGCGCCAAGATTTTTTAGGAAGTCAGCCACGATTAGTTCCCGTCTGACGACGATTTCAGGTTTGACGAACGGGTAGATGTCCACCCCTGCGTTGTAGAGCACCACGGCAGGGTTGGCTCTTTCCACGGCATCAAGGGCTTTAGGCAACCCGACATCCAAATAGTCTTTGCTATCCGTGCAAAACATCAGTTGTCGCAACGAATCTGGCTCGTAGGAGTCGAAATTGGAGGTCGAATAATCTACCTGCATAATGTCCGTGCCTCGCAAGTATTCATTCGTACCACCGCCACAATGGGCATCCAAATCCAAAACGAGAACCTTGTCGAACATTTCCCTTGCGTATATGGCGCCGAGGGCGAGCGAGTTCACCGCGCAAAAACCCAAACCATGCGACCGTCGAGCGTGATGAAGCCCGCTCGACAAGGAGCAACCAATGTCAAAGAAACTTTTCTTGACATCTTGGATTGCACAGAAAATGCCTGCGGTTGAATTCAAAACCATGTGATACACCCCTGCATCCCAAGGGAAACCGTTGCTTTCCGCCAACGACCGGGGCCGACCAGTCATCACGGCTTGCAGGTATTCGGGCTCCAAACCTTCCTGTAAGGCGAGTTGCGCCTTTGCGAGCATACCGACCCTGTCGGCTGGGTCTTTCAAAACAATTGACGGCTCGAGGTTGCTCAACGCAGAGGCGATGTATTTCGACTTCTTGAAAGTCTCGAAAGCAATGTCGGCCCCGCAGTAATCTTCGTTCCAATACACATTGACGGTGCTCATAGCGGTTAAATCTACCGTGAAGGGAGCAAACCCACACACGCTTCGGGGGGTAGAAGCGTGTGTGGGGCTCGCTTTATTGCTTTTTGCCCAATCTGGTGACTAGCACCACGATAAGGACAGTCGCCACGATGAGTGAGTACGAAACATACTCGCTCAGATTAAGTGTCAGTTCCATTTTTACACCCTTTCCAAGTTTTCAACCGTGCAATAGGGGGCTATTTTGTCCTGCCAATATTCAGCCATTTTCTTTGCTTGTTCCTCGGAGAGGCATGGTATTTCACGAAAAATGAAATCGCTCATGTCACCCGTTGGACTTTGAAAGCCCAATTGAACTGCCCATTCTGTTTGAACTCCATATTCCATTGTCGGCGAATACACAACTAGTGCACTTGCCAATGCCCCTTTGGGGCGATATGTTGTTTTTTCCATAATCACATCATAGTGGCAGTAATGGCACAAGACAACCCCCCAAAACTACTTGTTTAGAAGGTTCAAAACCAACTGAATACCCATTTCCTCGCCATCGGCACCGGGGCCGCCGTCAACGGCGGTGTTCACGACAGTGCGTTTGGAGGCAATCAGGGAGTAGATTTCCTCGTCTATCGTGCCCCCACACAGCGCATAGGTAGCCGTGACAGACCCTTTTTGCCCCATTCTGTGCAATCGTGAATATGTTTGGTCGACATCGGCTGGAGTCCAAGGCAACTCGACAAAAATAATGTCCTGCGCCGCGGTCAGCGTGTGCCCCGTTTTGGCCGCCTGGATTGAAAGAGTTATGACTTGGTATTTGGGGTCGGTTTGGAACTTGTGCTTGGCTTCCTCCACCTCCTCAGCCGACATACCGCCCTGTATTTTCAGTCCGCCGAAACGATTGGCTAGTTCATCGACTATGTCCCTGTGGTGTGCCGCTATTACGACTTTGGCCCCGTTGCTCGTTCGTTGCTGAACCCACTCAATTATGCTTTCCATTTTTGCTTTCGCCGCGAGGCGGCGCAACACCGACAGTCGCACGAGATTTTGTGCGTGTTCGGCTTTGATTCGTGCGATAACGGCTGCAGAACGGGGATTGGTGCCGAGTTCCAACGCGATTTGTTTCGCTCGTTCAACCAAATAATGAACGATGTCGATTTCGGCTTTGGCGTATTCCGCCATCGCAGCCGGGGCCCCCACGAGGGTAAGTTCCTGATGAAACACGGGCGGTAATTCAGTCAATACTTGGTCTTTTGTTCGCCTGATATAGCACACCGACCTGAGTTTTTCGTTCAATTCCTCCAAATTACTAGCACCTTCCAGATGCCACTGCCCATATTTGTCTTGGAACGCATTGCAATACCTACGATAAAACCCCCATGTACCACCAAAGTCCTTGATTTTGCCCAAGATGTCCAACTGCGCGACGTATTCAGCGGGACGGTTCGTCACGGGCGTACCAGTCAGGCATAGCACGGGCGTTCCAGATGGCGATGAGGCGACTATTTTGCGCGCCGATTTGGTTCGTTTAGCCGTGAGCGTCTTGCAATAATGGCTTTCGTCTAACACGTAGGCGGAATGGGAGGTCAAAAACGACTCCCAGTACGAGATGTTTGAATAACCGATTACCACGACGTCGTAGGTCCCGCGCGGCGGGAACTCCTTTTGCCCCTTGCCAGCCAAAACTGTCGCTATTTTACGTTGGGGCAACCATTTCGCGTATTCGGCTTTCCAATTCAGCACCAAATTGGGTGGGCACATCACCACCGCTGGGTATTGGTCTAGGATTTCCAGAGTCGCAATCGCCTGCAGAGTCTTGCCCAAGCCCATTTCATCGGCGATGAAGCAACGTTTTGCCTGTTTGGCATAAAATACGCCTGCTTTTTGGTAGGGCAACAAGGACTTTTCAAGCCCCGTGTCACCGACCATGATTTCTGCGTGCACGGCGCGACTTGCCTCATTCAGTTCGGACAATTTAGCGTTGGTTTCCTTCGCTTTTACGAGAATTTCTGGGGAAACAGCCCTATTGAACCTGCCTGCCCATTGGATTGCCTCGTTAATTGCGGTCACCGGGGCTCGCCATGCGCCCGTGCGCTTATCCCAAGTGACCGACGGTATTTGCTTGACCGACCTCACCATGACTGGGTCGTAAGGAAACGAAATGAAAATGTCGCCGTCTTTCTCATAAACGCCTATGTCTTTTGCGCTGACCCTGCGTGGCAAGGTGAACACCAAAACTTCGTTGTCGATTGTGAAGCCGTGTTTGGTGGCGAATTCACGCGCCTCATTGACGCTAGAAACGGGGCAACGCCACAAACGACCGACTTTATCCCATTTACAGTCTTTGATTTGTTTGACTTCGGCTACCTGACCTGCGTCGTAGGGAAAATCTAGGGCAAGCGTGTCGTTATCTAGGAATAATCGGCTCATTAACACTCATCATAGATGTGACCGTCCCGATTCTCCAGCAGGCATTTGCTCTCGGTCGGCAACCAAATCGTGTCGCCTGCGTGAATCGTGTCGCCATAAACGGCGACTAGATTATCCACGACTAATCCGATATTCCCTTCGCATTTCGTTTCGGCGATAGCCCATAAAGTGTCGCCGTATTCAACCGAGTGCGGTTCAGAATCGCACTCAAAACTACTTGAGTTCCCAACAATGAAGCCGATTAACGCGAGCGCGCTCACGGCGAGAATAACTTTTGTGGTGGTTCTCATTGTCATCTCAATTCTGCCTGCCAGCCCCCGTCAGGCGAGAGGCTGGCAGGCGGTTGGTTGATGTCTGCCTGACCCTTCCAGTCTAGTGGCAGAAATGGTATAAGACAACCCGCCGACGAAACAACCAGCCCCCAGCCCCGACTCTTCTTGCGCGCCATACCCGTACCAAAAATCAAGACGGGACGTATGCCGGAAAAACATGTGTCTATATCTAACGGTGGTGGAAAGGATTTTTTAAGACCACATCCAACGCGTTTCCTGCGTTGGGCCAAAGGCCCCGTTGGTTTTCCCCGCGAACCAAGTCTCGGCTTTGCTGGCGCAACTAGACCCCTTGAACAACTCGACAAACTGCTCGTGACTTTCCTCGTTGGTGAGCGTCACACGGCGCACCATGCCCGTATAAACAACACCGTCTTGCTCAAGGTCGCCTCTTTCGACCTTCACCGTCCACCCGCCGTGTCGGGACTCCGCGGATACGCCGAAATTAACCGCCTTGACTTCTTTCCGCATTAAATGGTGCTACGGGCAGTCATCGTAAGGGTTTTCTTTGCCCTCATTGTCCTCACACGCACACCAACCGAACAAGGCGACCTGTGTTTCGTGCGTGAGTTCGGCAAGGTCTTCGTAAGACGGCGAGCCACCCAATTGGTCTATTACCAGACTCCAAAAATCTACGGACAACCGTTCGGTTTCATTCATTGGTTGAGTAGGTGCTCAATTGCCTCGGCTTGGTCGTCGGTTATTTCGTCGGTCAACGCACCGCTGAGGTATTCATCGATTCTGGCTTGCATCCAATCCTCGTATTTGTCGAGGACTTCCTGTGCTTGGTGTTCGTTCAATCCTTCAAGGTTCAATTTTCGCATACCGTCAAGTCTAGTGGCAGTAATGGCACAAGACAACTCATCGTCTCCGGTTTCATCGGGGCCCTCGCCCGTCGCATGACCGCCCACTAGTCGTTCTTCACCAACGCAACGAACTCCCTGATGGCACCTATGGTTAGTTCTTGGTTGATGTTGGAATAATCATCCAAATCGTAGTCGGCAGCCGTCGTCTCCGTCACCTCAAACTCGGGCTGTCCCGCATCGTTGTATGAGTATCCAGTGATGTTTACAAGTATATGACCTTCTAAGTCAAAGCAAATGACGGATATAACTTCCTTTATGGACGGGTCGTAATGATTGAGAAAATTTTCCTGCAACTCGCCACGCTGAATGTTTTTGATTTCGTCTACATTCTTGGCGATTTTTGCATAAGCCTCCACCACGACGCCGACATAACGGGGCTTACGGTATTGAAACATGGCTTCATCAAAGGTGTTTTTAAGCATCAAAGCCGAGTTTTTGTCGTGCTTTAGCGGCTTCACAAATGTATTGTCCTTGTGCCAGCCCTGCCAAATCAAGTAAGGCGAATTGTCCGACGGGCCCCGCTCCATCTCGCATCTTGTTCGTTTACCGATTTTGGCGATTTCAACCGTCGCAAAATTGAATTGGTCAAACCAATCCTCATCCCACTTTTTTTTCATCTAATTGACTTCCACAAGGCTGTCGGCGAACAATTGCTGGGCGAAAGACATAACGCTCTCGGTGTATTTTTCATTCACCCAGATTTCATCCGAATTAGGTATCTCCCCTATTTCCGAGAGTTTTCTAATGGCTAGTTGATACCACTCATTTATCGTCTTTTGGGGCTGGGATAGCAAACAATTTGGGTTTGATATTTTCACCCGCTCTAGCCTACAGGCAGTAATGGCATAAGACAACCCGTTCGCAAACTTTGTCTGGCGTCATTCGGGACCCCCGCCGCAGGCGTAGCCGAAATACACGACGGGGGGTTGGGGGTCTTTAAGACCCCTGCCCCCCTGAGTGTAGGCGGGGGCCCAAAATGACGCTCTAGACGAATTTTCGGGACTAAACTGCCTCGCTATAAAAATTAAATGAGTTATGCTATTTCTATGAGCGATAACGACAAAGGTGACTATCTCGAAGAACTACGGGACTGGCGTTTTGAGGCACCCAATCGTGAGTTCTTGTTGGAACGAAGGGTTAAAGAACTCGAACAAACCGTGTCTCGTTTGGAAAGAGAATTACGAACAACCAAAATTGAGAATGGGCTAGACGAAAACCCGACTTTCTTCGCCGGTACAATCGGGG
>Ga0194133_10006660_pt1 | contig 14123 bp, 12 predicted proteins | sample TA2KigOf40mmetaG_FD_155448 | JGI IMG/M metagenome (GOLD analysis project Ga0194133, IMG submission 155448) | Freshwater microbial communities from Lake Tanganyika, Tanzania - TA2015055 Kigoma Offshore 40m | ecosystem: Environmental > Aquatic > Freshwater > Lake | place: Tanzania: Lake...
TGATGGGTGGGTTTTCACGAGGAGATGGCTGGGAGGGAGCCTAGTGATCATCTAATATATTTTTTAGGTTTTTCCCAATCACAACTATAGCTAGAATGCCATATAAAAGTATTTCAAAAAAAATTTGATTATTTACAGCTTTTTTTGCAATCAGTATTTTTGGCTCAAAATCCTCACCTCTTGATATTCAGTAAAGAGTTGACAATTTGGAGAGCTTTTTCGCTTAGGAGCCTAACTTTTTTTTATTCAATAATTTTTTGGAAGGCATTGATCAATACATTTTGATTAAAAGTTTTTTTCAAAATCAATTATTCTCTTCTGATATTCTTGATTCTTCTCACAACTTCTCTAATTGAGAGCATTGTGGCTTTCTTTATCAAATATTTTTCAGCTATTTGTAAAAAAATAAAAAAATTTTGCTCTCAGCTATCTTTTAATATTCATAATAAAGGCTAAAAAGTTTCAGAATTTTTTAAATGCAATCGGTACTTTTTTTCATGCTTGATTATTTGTACTGGAGAGATCTGGGCACAACAAAAATCAAGAGAGTTTTGAATTTCATGTCACATTTTGGATTAAAAAAATAATTCCATTAAAAAGATGCTTTTTTAATCAAACTAGATGCTTTGCAGTTTTTAAAAATATAAACATAATAAGGATGAGACAAAAAATCATCCAGTTATTAAGCTTTAAACCCATTTCAAAATTAGCCTTCTGCACCCTGTATACCCATAGAAAATTTTGTCAACATGGTCCAGCAGTAAAAAAACCTTAAAGTTCCCATGGTCTTGTCATCAGGACAGGAGGGTCCCTGGTATATCCAGCTATCCTTGACTTAATTTGAATTTAAAAAAGTAGGATTTTTCGTCATATTCTGGGAGGGGGTACCTGATTTTGATGATGTCGGTGGGTGTTCACGAACGTGAAAGTTAACATCTCTATGCTTCGACCAAGGTATATTTTGAATTTTGAAAACCAAGATAATACCTACAAGGGGCCGGTCAGAGTGAAAGGTTTTCCAAACCATACCAAACAATCTTAAAAAGCTTGGCCATTTAACTGAATAAATTTTAAATATTTAGATTTAAATCGTTCTACTCTAATAAGCTTATATACAAGTAATAGCTCTGTTTTGAAAAATACAAAAAAGTAATTTTTCGACATCGAGAGGCAATATTCCCAGAGTTCTGAAGTTAGGCTCTTCAATTTAGATATTTTTATATGAAAAGTGGCGAACCTTATACTATAAAAATAAGTAGTTAAAAAAGGAATCTTCAAAGATTGGGAAAAGTTTATTACGGTTGCCGGAGACGACCTCCCCATGTCGTCCTCGGCTGCATGGATGGAGCGACTCCGCTCCAAATCATCACAGTTGAAGCCCTGGTCAGAACAATCGAAGATTCTAAAAAATGCCATTGCAGTATGTTTATCCACTATTTTTACAAGCTTGAACTTTTACCAACACATACTAAATGTTTTTCAGGATCCTCGTTTCAACCCAGATGCCGAGGAACTGTCTAATATCAGGATCTGTTTGGTAATTTTTTTTCGACCTTATCAATTTGTAAATGAGATATGTGACAGACAATAAATCATATCAAATCTATGGCTGTTTAAAGGTGGGTCTATTTAAGTCAAACATTTCTATTATTCAATACATTCAAGGACCACCTCAGTGACGCCATCCCGGTTCGAGATGCCACTTCGATGGCTGAAAAAATTGAAACAATCGCGCGAAGAATAACTCTCGAATCAGGTTTGTTTAGAATTTTAAATAAAGATAGGGCTAAGATTTTTGACGATTTGAAATTGTTTTAGGAGGAACAGTAACTCTTAATTCTGCGGCTCCAATGGCCCAGGGATGTGTATACTTGTCTACAGATATATTCTACATAGAAATAAAAATGGATCTCTCAGGGTCAGTCATTGATGCCAAAATCATGTACTCCGATGCCATGTGCCAAGGTCTTCAAACGTCTAAGGTAACGTTTGCATTTGATCTTAATACCTAATTCGACAACTTTTTCAGAAAGCTCTCAAGGATCCATAAAAAATAACAAAATTCTTTTGAAGAGCAAAAAAGAAAGGGTGATTTGTGCTTCATCATAAATTATTTTTTTTCTTAGAGCTTTCCCGAGATCGTTCAAAGTCTTTCCCAAGGAAATTTTCCACGCTTCAAAGAGCATCTCAAAGGTCTTGTCGAAGTATACAAACTTACAAACACTCAGCCTCATGAAAAAACACAAGCATGGATGGCCATAATAGCTTTGGAAACTGATCTTAAGAGAGCCTACTCGGAGGAAGTGTAAGAACTTCTCAAATCTGTTCAAATTTAGATTTTCTCCTTAAATGTTTTTCTATAGTCAAGAAGATCTTGACGTATACGATCTTTTGCACAAAACTCCATTTGGAGTAATGGAAATGCGTTCTGGTGGAATACCTATGCGACTGAGATATTTTGTTTCTCCCGAAGACCTCATTGACTTAAAAACATCCTCTTTGAAGCCATATTCTGAGATACAAATAAATGAAGATTTGGGACTTTGGATAACCATCGGAATTGAAAGTTCTCCAATTCCCAAGAAACTCCCTGTCAGACCCAACTCAGAAGGGAAAGAGTAAGAGTTTCAAAATTTCGAATAGTAATATAAATAAGAAATTATTATGCAAATTAAGGCCTGTCAAACCTTTTAGTTTTGTGACTCTACCTGCAAGGTTCGTGGCCAGATTAAATAAACCGATGCCTTTGTCTCACGTGTTGGCTACATCACTTGAAGCAGTACGATTTCTTTAAAGAATCATTTTTTTGTTCAATTGGCCTCTAAGAATTCTTATATTTCAAAATTTTACAGAGATTTGGCTTACCTTTTCTGGATGGAATTTCAGTGTCACCCCTCATGCAAATGATCATAGAAAATGCAATTAATGAACAGGATGATGAGTTTGTGCATAACAATTTCTGTTCTAAAGGTCACTTTGTGGTAAGTTCGTTCAAAAACATTTATGTTTACTTAAAAGAAATCATCCGAGACTATATACAGAAATTGCCTGGTTGTGATTTACATTGTTACATCATCAAAGACAAGTCTCAAGTCAAAGGAGTCATGGTAAAAATTTAACGCAGCGTAGTTCTTGAAAGTAATTTAAGTATGTGTTTGCCTTTTTCCCAAGATCGACTCCATTCCATTTACTCATCATGGGGAGGTTAGCAAAATAATCAATGTACTTCGCCAGCAAGCCTTATTCAACAAAGTTATAGCCTCCTGTATACGACCCTTCAAACCAAACTACGGTAGAGTTTCTCCCAATCATTCTTAAAGCTAGCCGATTCATCCAAAATTTTTGTCATTACAGAAATAGAAAAAGCCATACTTTTCGAAGTATCAGCCGTAGACCCATTCAAAGTTGCGGTTTCGTTTGAAACTCTGAGAATGTCGTCAATGGCTTCTGTTATGTTTGACCTCAGAGACATGTCAGAGATCAAGTGAGTTTTTAAAAATTCACTGTATAAAAACAGAATGCCTCGTAAAGCTCGTAAACAATTGCATTTTATTTTTCTGCATGTTCATAAAGTGGTATTTTACAGATGCAATGAGTACTCGTTGGGACAGGTTGGAAAGGCAGCTCTGGTTTTACAGAAGTAAGAAAATCATGATGACTTTAAAATCGATGAAATATAGTAAACAGATAAGAAATATTTGCTAGCCATAGTTAAAAGTACTCGCACATTTTACTAATATTGTGTGAGATTCGGTTTGTAAATTTTTTAGCTTTTATTCTCTAAGAATCAAATGAATATTGTTTCAGGACACTGTCATTACCTGTAACTATGAGGGCTATTTTGCAAAACACCAAGTGTAGAACAAGATCTGACAACGAAGTCGACGGGGCGATGAGTGGAAATGACCATAGTGGGAATATACGGGACCCGAATCAGGCATGTCCCCATTTTCGGTATCATTTTGTTTTAAGTAACCTTAAGGTCTTTTAATATGTTTGCAGAATTTTCATCCGATTGACTTTGGAATGAATCGAAACGGTGATTTGGCATTGGGCTCCGAACCAATGGAGTTTGAAAATGGTTCTAAATGCGAGGATCCTTTAAACACGTTTGGGCCTCAGGATGTGACGTTCAATCCTGGTAATTTCACTGAAATTCAAATCCTTAGCAAGGTCTAATTTTTGTTTCTTAGGGGCCTCAGCCAAGATATACGAAATCAAGAATGAGTGGGGAACGTCTCACCAAGCAAGGTTTTTTTAACGAATGCAATTTTCTTCTCATTTGAGTTTTAGTTTGAAAAACCTTTATTTTTTTACCTTTAGATCTATTGAATCAAAACGGATTCCATCCGATTCTTCAAAAGTAGTCAACTACCCGGAAATTAAAATTGACTCTTCTAGTCTCACCTCATCATCAAAGATCTCAAATGTTGAGGTCCGAAAGGAAGGGGTGATGAAATCCAACGTAACACTAAAAGTAGCTCCGCCAATTCCCAGCTCCGGTGTTCGATCGGGTAAGCTTAGAGGACAAATTTTCTTATTTATTATGCAGACTTTTAAGTACATCGGTTTTTCCTCGTTGCTTTCAGGTTTCAAAAGCACGAGCAGCTCTCCAATAAAACAAAATCCCAAGTCAAGCGTGTCTATTCTACCACTTGGCCCAAGTGATAGTCCTGTAAATATCTTTCATCGAAAGATTTTTTAAATTTTATTCTTACTTCAATAAGTGACAAAAATGTTATTTTTAAGGCGACCAATCCTTCAACAGTCCTTAAGAAATCAGGTGGTATTGAAATAATACCTCTTGAAATCCTTCCTGGAGAAGCTTTTGATTCAAAATTGCAGTCCACAAAGCCAAATTGGTTTGTATAGCTATTGTTTATTTCAAGTTTTTTACAAAATAAAAATGAATTAATCGAATTTTTAGGCAAAAAGAGGTGCGACGAAGTTTGTCAGAGGACGATAGGCGTAAACTTGATCGAAAAGATGGATCTGGATCAAAAAAGAGGAAACATGATTTTGATAGACGAAAAAAGTCTTCTTCGCCAGGTTTTTGTAACTTCGTCGTTGTTGTTTTATATTGTTAGGCTAATTTTTTATTATCTAATTTTTTCTCAGGCTCTCCTAACTCCAAGCGATCCTTGCTTGACAGCTCTGACAAGTCAAAGTCAAAGTCTTTAACTATAACGAAGATCTCAGCTTCGACTAGCCCATCAAACAAGATCAAATTTACGCAGATTGGTGTTGGGCCTGATTCCTCAACTGCTGGTGCGATTGAAATTTTACCTGCTGCTTCTATTGGAGAAGGTAAAAATATGCTGTTTTAGTTTTTAGTAGGGGTAACTAAAAACGTATTACTTACTTTCGATATCAAAAATTACTTCATTTATAAATCAAACCAATTTAACGTTTTGAAAAAGGCTCATCTCCACCCTCAAAATCAAGTTCAGGAAGCGGTGGTTCTAGTAGTGGCAGCGCTAGCAAAGACAGGACTAAGTCTGAAAGCCCTGGACTTAAGCTGACCATAAAAAACTCAAGCTCAAGTTCAAGCTCGAGCAAGCACAGATCATCTGACCATTATCACAAAGGAAGTAGCAGTAGTAAATCGTCCTCCAAGTCTTCTTCGTCAAACTCTGGTAGGTCAAGACCTTCCTCTTCCTCATCGTCAAACCAAAAATATTCTTCTTACAAAGCAAGGTAAAGAATTTAGTTTCAATGCATCACCAAAAAAGTAGCGTAAATCTGTTTTATTTCAGTTCAAACAGCCCGTCGTCTTCATCCAAACACAGCAGTAGTGGCACTAGCTCATCACACAAGCCACGCCACGATAAAGACAGGGATCGAGATCGTGAACGTGATCGTGCAGAAGAAGTCAAGCGAATGTTGGGAACCAACAAACTAAATACAACTTTCCAAATTCCTAAATTATCTTCTTCAAAGCATGTAAGATTCCGATTTTAATTTTTTTTTCATTTTATCTGAAAAGTGTGTTTTATTTTAAAGGATGAAGGAGGAGGGAGCAGCACTGTTTCTTCAAGCGTTACCAGTAGCTCGAGCACCAGTGGAACTACTAGTAAATCCAATTATGGCCAGGTAAGGTTTTTAGGATTTTCATTTTATTTGATATTCCAAAAAGTATAGCACAATCGAATAAATAAAACATTTTGTTTAAACTACATTCAAGGTTTCAAGCTCAACCTCTCGACCACCTTCCTCTTTATCAAATATGTATACAAGTGGTTCTACCACTCCTAAATATTCATCTTCTGGGACTCCATCTGCTTCACCCAAGCACTTTATGCATGGGTCAACTGGTGCCATGGTTAGTCCGAAATTATCTTCTTCTGGCAGCATAACCCCTCCCAACATTAGTCCCAAGCACTCTGGATCATCTTCTGCGTCCAAGAAAACCCCATCATCGTCACCTACGCATGGAAGTCAGCAATCTAGCTCGAGGTAAACCAACGTTTATCATCAGAAACTCTAGTCCAACATTATTTACAACTCTAAATTCAAATTCCAGCTCAATCAAACTCCCACCCCTACCAAACAGTTTTTCCTCTCCTGGTCAGGCTAAAAACAGTGGAAACTCCACATCCTCCTCATTCCAGGTTTAAAAAAAGTTTTAGATTCCTCTATTCTTTTACTAAAGAGCTTTAAAAAAACTTTCAGCCAAGGCTAAACAGCACAAGACCTGACGACTGATCCTAATCGCTTTGTAGCCTTTCTTAAACACGCAATTCATCAAAACTTTTGACGTGAACTTCTGTACCTCAAATCAGGAATATGGCTCAGAATCTCCTTGGCTATAACGCACATCAAGGATAGAACAGCTGCATTGCCCACCTTTATGAAAGTATGAAACCCCCTTTTTGTCTGTTTTGCCCTGTCTGAAACATTGAATCATTATGTTAGAGCGCAATAAATGACCGAAGTTTATTTCTTTTGACTATCTGTTTAGTTTTTCAAAACATCAATTCTTTAGTTTGTTATAGTAAGTACTCTACTTTTTTAAATATCAACACTATTTCTAATTTTTACACCCAGAGATAACTTTGGTCAAAGTGAAAAAATAAATTGCATATGTAACGAACAGACTACTTGATCCAGAAGTACTTCTTGATTGGTCTGTTGTGGGTGGAGTTGAAGGTGGATCAAACCTCTGGTGGTAAGTTTTTCTATAATCTCTTTCAACCGTCACATCTTTTGAGTCGAACCTTTGTTCAAAAAGTTCTGGGATTGGATAAGATCAAAGCTTTTTACCACAAAGTAGACCTTATACCTCAAGTAGAATGGTGCAGCCCTTGACCAAGGCTGAAGATGAGGGAGCTTGGTTGATCCCACACTTGACTTAGGAGCTGGGGTTCTGTTTGTGAAAAAGAAAGAAAAACAATAAAGAGCTTGCTGATGATCAGCTTCAAGCCCCAAGGTGTTTACCACCTTCATTGCAACAAAAGAAATTCAAATCTGATTTCATAAATCCAAGTTATTTTATTTGTAATGGGTAAGGAATACTGAATATTTGCTCCTTCTAGACCTTAGGGGTAGGTCAAAGATACCCTTAGGTTTTTCTCCCAAATTCCTCATTGTACCACTTTTTCATCTGAGTCCAAGTTCATAAAAACTGTGCATTGAAGTGGAATTTTGTGATTGATGTCCCTTTTTCAAGTGTGCTCTCCATGGAGTTTTGTTGAATTATGGTAATGCTTATTGTGCCAGAGCTAATATTTCAAGAACCTTTATAGATAGAGACTTTAAATTTGGTGAAAAGCTAGCTCTATAATATGCCTACAATTTATGTTTTTACAAGTATTTTGTGTGACCAAGTGTTCCAGCACAATATGGACAAATTTGTATATATACATATTTTAACCACCTTATCTCTTTTCATCTCTAACATTTCTGACAAATTCTACTTTTCAAATACATTTATATGCCAGCGAGCGAAGCAAGCCGCGAGTTTAGAATTTTCATTAGGCTAGTGGTTTTTAGCGGTTGTCCGTCAGTCTGTGACTTTTTTGTTGACGTTTTTTCCTATAGGGGGTCAGAGGTGTTAACTTTGAAATACTACTCCTCCCTGAGTTTTTGTGCTAGATAGAATATTTTTAGGTTTTTGGGAAGAGGAATTTTTTGTCTACATCTTCACATATTTTTTTCCAGGGGATTGGCTATTAAGAACTCTTATACCATTAGTGCTATTGAGGATATTTTTGAATTTTTGGAAAGAGAATTTCATTTAAACATTTTATGTTTTGTAAGTTTGTTGAAATTATGTTTAGAAGTTAGGGTAATTAAAAGGCTGCTCTGGTCTCTGAATGGACCAGCAGCGCCATTTTAAAATGGCAAAAAACCAACAAAAAAGACCTTCAACTTTGTCTTTAATAGCTCCTAGAGGAAAGTTTATAAAATAAGATTTTTTGTTTAAACATTAAGCTAAAAATGTTGTTTTAAAAACTTTTCTCCAGCTTTTAATTTGAATAAGTTATGCCTTTTACCTTCCCGAGCTGGCAGTTAGGTAATTTTTCTTGCACAAAAAATACCTTAATTTCAAGAATGTCAACTTTGGCACAACAAATAGATTTCTGTGGCAATTTGTGGACCTTATTTTCTATGTCCACATCTTTACCCTTTAAATATGATGTTATTAACTAAGACTTAAATTTTGGGATTACCCATGTATTGCAAAATTTGTCCATGCAGTAACCATTTTATCAGCCAATACTTCCTCTTCCTTTGTAAGATACCCAAATAGGCACTCACTGTGATCCTTCAGGAATTGTCCATGTTTTCCAAGGGGCCCTTTTGGATTCTTCAAGCATGCAATGTTCTTTGTACTTCCACACTCAGCACGAATTGCTTTGAAGGCAGCATCTGGTTAAAACATTAATTTTTTGCATGTTATTTTTCAAAGCCAAAATATTTACTTAGAGTTTGGTTAAGATCACAGAGCACCAATGGGATGGTCATATCAAACAGATACATGTGATCTTCTCCATGGCTCACCCCTGCAAAAGCACCAATTTGGTTTGCTAAATGCTAAATGTAGGTTCTGGTGAAATTACCTGAGTCAAAATCAATCTTTACACCAAGTTCTAGAAGGTGAATCATTGATTTTCTGGATTTATGTTCCAATGAGTACCAAAAAGCATTCGTGTAAGGAGAAAATTCTTCAACAGTTTTGTAACTTCCTGCTTTGAAAAACAATACTCCAAAAAGCTAAATCATAGAAAAAAAGATTAAATCTTAATTTATGAGAACATCTGGAATCCGGCTTACATCAATAAGCCCTGTGGTCATTTGCTTGAAGTTTCCCAACTGATTTGGATGGAAAAACTTTTCCTCTATAATTTCTTTGAACGCAAAACTCTTTTTCAGATACAAAAGCAATTGAAAATCATGGATAGAAAAATTGTACAATAAAAAAAATACTTGAGTTATTCCAGATACTTGAAGAATTGAATTTATGATTTTATGGTTTATAAATTCTGCATCTGACTGAAATGAAAATGAACAGCAATTAAAATCAAATATTTTTGAAAAATTGATTTGGTATGGAGAGTGGAATACTAAAAGGGGATATTGTCAAATGCCTCATTTGGGTAGGGGTTCACATTTTATTGTGTTAAATCCAGATGTAGATTTGTATTCCATCTCCAAATGCAAAGCCATATTCAGGATTATTTTGTGAATGTATAGAAGAATAGACCAGACTTTGCCCAGTTCTTATCTCAAATGAACCCTCTTAGCCACCAGTCAGTAGGTCAATAACCTTCTGACTCAACATTTAACAAGTTTATTTTACCTGGGTTGGGTCAGCCCTCTCCTGGTCTGGAAAATTCTTCAAAACAAGCTAATTTTTTTCAATTTTTATCCTATCGGGTCAAAAAAATCTCTTTGGGCAGGGTCTAAAAATACTCGGGCCAGAGCTAAGATCAGGTCGAATCAGGCTCAATACCCAAGTTTCAATTGTATTGGTAGCAAAAAACATCTTTTTGTTGGATTCAGAAAATGTCCATAACATGGCTGATTTAGTTCCTTAAATACTTTGGGTCTAAAATATGCTTATTGAGGGTTAGAGCCTGAATCTAAAATCTTATTCAATCAAATATACCTCTAATTTGTGTGGCTTAATAAACTTTTCATAAGACTCTGGAAAATTAAAAATACCTTTAAAAATTCTTAAACAATTTTAAGTAATTTATTGGATGTATTTACCAATTAGCAAATAACTTCCTTCATTAAGATTTGCTCCAAAAAATATTGGAACATGTGAAAAATTTCCTCTTAATAAAATATCAATGGGTTTTTCACCATTAGAATAAAACTTTTTAGATCCTCTGGTCTGCATGCAAACAGTTTGTCCCCTGAACCCATCATAGCCTTGGCTTCTTTGAAGGTTCTAATGAAAATCCAAATATTAGACCCAAAAATGATTACTTTTTAGTTCTTTCAAATTACTGAATAAAAGCTTTGATTCCTCAGTATATCAGAAATGGGAGTTGATTTTAGGCATTTGACAATCTCAGAATCCTGTTCTTGATTACATTTCATTAATTTTGCCATTGATCTGTATTTGAATAATAATTTTAAAATGCTTGTACTTTCATAAAAATTAAAACTTTCTTGCCTGACATGAGGTATGGCCTCACTGTCAAAGCTCCATGGTGCCAAAGCTGACCCTGATTGGCCAATTGCTCGGTGAATTAAACCCTTTAATATTCATTTCATATCAAATATTCTGACTGGACAGGCTAAGAAATGTTGTCAGGGTCTGGCCATGGGCATAGAAATGGCTCTTGACCTTATCCGATTCGACCTGAGCATTCCTCTGACCCTGTGCTTGCAGGGGGAACCTGGAGAGCTTTTATTTGACTGGTTGGATTGAAACTTGAAAATTATTGGCCTTTTTGAGGGGAATTTCTTTCTCCAGAACTCTTCCTCAAGTTGTTTGGTGTAAAGAAAAATTTCCCCATGAATTAAAAAAAAATCACAAGCAGGTTAGAGGTATGCTCAAGTTGGGTTCCGACCTTACTTTTGTGTGGTTTGACATGATAAGATGACCAACAGATGCACCGCCTGCCGAAGAGCCAAATATTGTGACCTGAAATAGAATTAAAAAAAGGAATGTTCAATGGAGTCTGAAGAAATCCATCTTAAGATGTTAAACACCAGCTACTAACTGAATCCGGATTTCCACCAAAATATTCAATGTATTTTTGTATCCACTTCAATGCTGTGATAATGTCGAATATCCCCATGTTTCCAGGGGCAGTTTCATCATCAAGGCACAAGAAACCTTTTTTAGCAAGGGACATCAAAAATATGCTTAGTAGTTAAAAACACCAAAAATCAATCTTTTATACCCAGCAGACCCAATCTGTAGTTGATTGTAACTAGTACAATGTCAGCAACATCTCCGAGCCTTTCCGGGCCCATCATGAGTTGGAATCCACTGTTGAAGCCACCTCCATGGATATAAACCATCACAGGAGAAGATGGGATCAAATCCTAGAATTCAAGTTGGAATGAAGATCATCAAATGAGTCTTGATAAAGGGTCAAGAACAAACCTGATCAGGATTGTGTGGAGTGTAGACAGATAAGTGGAGGCAATCTTCACTCAAAAATTCTGCTCTCATATTTATATTATTATTACTAGCCAATCGGGGCCCGGCGCTGCCCGGGAAAAATTTTATGCATTTTTTGTAAAGCAAAGTTTTTTCTCCGGTGATCTGTTTAGGTTTTGGAGCTTGGGGTACCCTGATGTCAGGGGGTTGGGTTGGCAGGGTCATTCCTAGTTGATAACCTTTCCTGAGTTGGTGGGAAGTCTGTTCAAAATTTGGTGGAGATTGGTACGGCGGTTCGCTCATAAAAGAGTACAGTCTGATAGCAAAATGACTTTTTCGTCTTTTCACTATATTTTTACTTTGGTAGTATTTCCTTTAAAATATTCGACAGTCAACTAAACAACCTTTTTATTTCGTGAGAACCCTTTTCATTGATCGACATCTTTAATGGTATTCTCCATTAATATTACCGACCACAATGCCCTTTTGGGTTCTGGCAAACATTGCTTTCCTCTCAAACATCAAATATTGATTTAACTCTGACCATTGATTCTGATCCCTGGATCATCAAGACTTCCATGTTGCTGCCAACCTCACAGATCCATCTTATCATGTTGATTGATCCGCCTTTAATATACAAGAATTCGCCTCTTCCTTGTATAAATAGTTAGCTTTTCATTGGCCTTTCTTGATGATTATTTTACATAATAAAGTAATCTGAACATCATCCATTAGTAAAATATTGAAATAAACCATAATGGCATTTCAATGGACCAAATTTTGAAATTATAGCTACTCACTTTCAAGTGAGATTTTTAGTGTTTGAAGTCTGATTGCCCTCACCCTGGTCCCTTGCAGCTGAAAACCCTAAATACCAAAGGAAGCAAAACAAAAGCTGCCAAGTGAGATGCAATAACTTTTGGACCCTGAGCTAACCCAACCCTGCGGACCATCTAAGTATTGATAAATATTGAAAAGAATATTGTTCAATGATTTCAAGAAAAAAAATCCAGAGTAGAGTGTGCTTAACTGAAACTAGGTTCCAAGGATCAGTAAGGGAATATGCCTTGACAATCAGACCTCAAACCGCAGCTTTAAATCTTATTTCTCTTTTGCCAAAGTGTCCCTTTTAAATGGTTATATTTAATGATCAGGATCACAAACCTGTCATTTAGAAGATCAAAAATTTTTACATCAATATCCCCCCAGGTCCTGATTTTGCTGCCCAAAATGTTTAAACTACCAGATGAAATATTAATGAATTACCAAGTTTATATCAAACAACTCTTTGAGGACATCTTCAGAAGATTTTGACAAAATACCTTGACCATAAATTGTTTCCACAATAGCTGAAAGCTCTTTTGAAGATTCAGGCTTTAAAGAATGTAAAAAACCCTTTTCCATTAAGTATTAACATCAAATTAGATAATTAAGTTATAAAAATTACCCAAACAAATTTAAGCAAGAGTGAAATGGGCAGTCCAAGAAAGCTGATGACCTCAGAAATCTTACTCTGTGGACAGATTGGTCCTGTTTGGGTTGCATCATGGTTCTGGTTGGGTAAAGGCCCATCAAATAATTCCGATTGCTAAATATAAGGTACTTCAAAAGGAAGTAAAAATCCACCCAAAACTTTTTACTTACTGAGAATCTCTTGTCTCCGGACACCGACTTGGCATAGGTTAAATTCCTATAAGCATAGTAAGTCTTGGGTACCCGGCCCAATAGCCCAGAGGTTTTAATGATTTTTCCAGTAAGTGTCCCATAGCCAGGTACGTTCAACTTAGGTTCGTCTTTAGATGATATTTTCTCACAAAATACAAGAATTAAAATGATGGCAAAGTTCTTGATCATTTCAGGTTAGGGAGTTATACCTGAAAGTTCCATTAAAAAATTTTTTTAAAGTTTTTTCTCTTACCTCTTTTAAAATAAATCTTACAGTTTTAGATATCCACCAATGAACTGAGAATTCTTATTTAGTGAAAACTTCTTTGAAATCTGATTCTTATGATTGACTCCTCACAATACATAAAGAAAAATTTCCCTGGTTTTAAATTCAATCAATTTTAGATTGTGTGTACAAAATTTCACCAAGATCGGTGCAGAGGTTTGGATTTCCATTAGCCCTCCACATACCAAGCCAACCAAACATCTGTACGCCAATTTTAATATATAGACTAGCTGAGGTACCCGGCGCTGCCCGGGTTAATTTGCAACCTGCTGAGCATCTTAAAAAGGTGTCCTTCAGCTTTTAGGATTTCAAGCCCCCCCATGCCCAGGGGCTGAGGGGGTCTGGAGTCAAACCTGGACCAAAACCTTCCTTGGACAGGTGGGGATGTGTGTGGAAAATGTCATCAAGATCGGTGCAGGGGTTTGGATTTCCTTTAGCCCTCCATATACCAAAGAAACATCTGTACGCCCATTTTTATATATATAGATTTGAACTGAGAAGGAAATTTTATTAACCTAACTCTTCTAACACATAAGGCTTGCTTCAGAGCTGTCTGGGTTGACTCGGCTTGAGGCCAACCCCAAACTGGCTTGCACCAGCTTGCTT
>Ga0194133_10006664_pt1 | contig 14116 bp, 13 predicted proteins | sample TA2KigOf40mmetaG_FD_155448 | JGI IMG/M metagenome (GOLD analysis project Ga0194133, IMG submission 155448) | Freshwater microbial communities from Lake Tanganyika, Tanzania - TA2015055 Kigoma Offshore 40m | ecosystem: Environmental > Aquatic > Freshwater > Lake | place: Tanzania: Lake...
TCCAGGACAACTCGGAGACGTGGACGAGACCCTCGACGCCGGGTTCCAACTGCACAAAGGCGCCGTAGGGGACGAGGCTGGTGACCTTGCCGCGGACCTTGAGGTTGACCGGGTATTTCTCGGCGATCTTGTCCCACGGATTTTCGGAGAGCTGCTTGAGGCCGAGGGAGACGCGGAGGCGCTCCTTGTCGATCTCGAGGACGAGGACTTCCAGCTCCTGGCCGACCTGGAGGAGGTCGGACGGGTGGGCGAGGCGGCCCCAGGTCATATCGGTGACATGGAGGAGGCCGTCGAGGCCGTCGAGGTCGAGGAAGGCGCCGAACTCGGTGAGGTTCTTGACGCGGCCCTTCACCTTGGCGCCCTTTTCGAGATGGGAGAGAAGCTTGGCGCGCTTCTCGTTGCGTTCTTCCTCGATGAGTTCGCGGCGGGAGAGGACGACGTTCTTGCGGTCCTCGTTGAGTTTGACGATGCGGCACTCGATTTCCTGGCCCATGAATTCGCGGAGGTTCTTGGGCGGGTTGATGTCGATCTGGGAGGAGGGGAGGAAGGCTTCGACGCCGACGTCGACGGTGAGGCCGCCCTTGACGATTCCTTTGACGATGCCTTTGACGGTCTGGTTGGCCTCACTGAGTTTGACGACTTTTTCCCAGTTCTGTTTGTGGGCGGCCTTTTGGCGGGAGAGGACGACGAGACCGTCCTCGTTTTCGAGACGCTCGAGGAGCACCTCGATCTCGCGGCCGATGGAAAGGTCGTCGGCCGGGCTGAATTCGTCGACGTCGATGGCGCCTTCGGACTTGTAGCCGATATCGACCATCACCTCGCGGGGACGGCGTTCAATGATGCGGCCGCGGACGATCGAGCCTTCGCGGAAATTCTGCATCGACTGGGAGAGAAGAGTTTCGAAATTGGTCATATGGTTGTTTGTTTCTGGGTTGGGTCCGGGGGCTGGGAAGCGGCTCCGGTGACGGGGCGGCTCCTTGGCCGCCGGTTTTCATTATGCGGTTAGGGGTTCATTCTCGTGTCCCCCGGAACGCTCCGGGTGAGCAGACACAAGAGGGAAATAGTATCCTTCCAGGGGAGGCGGGCAAGCCTGACCTCGGGCGGCTCCGCCGGGTGGCCGAGGCGGTCTGGCCGGTTCAGGAGGCGGTGGAAGACCCTTGGGCCAACGCGAAAGCCGGCCGGTGGATGGCTGCGGCTGGGCAGTCGGTGGTCCGGGCCGGGCTGCTGGCCTGGAAGGGGGCGAAGAAGGAGGTCTCTACCGACCCGAGGCGCATCGGGATCTTGGTGGTCGGGGTGGAGGGTTCGTGGCCGGAGTGGCTGGAGGGGAAAAGACCGGCCGAAATCGCCGCGCTGTGGAGATCGAAACCGCCGCTCTGGTTGCTGGAGTGTCTGCCGAACCTGCCGGCGGCGCAGCTGGCGATTGAGATCGGAGCGAAAGGACCGGTGGAGAGTCAGCGGGGACGTGAGGGTGAGGAGGAGACGGTGAGGAGGACCTTGGAACGCTGGCAAAGGCGGGGAGTGCGGACGGTGTTGGTGGTGAGGTCAGTTGGTGAAATGGCGAAGGCGGATGTGTGGGCGTTGTGAAAACTGCCGAGGAGTATCGGGAGATTGTGCGGAAGGCCGTGACCGACACTTTGAGGAAAAAAGAGGCGGTGAGGGATGAGCAGCTGCTGACGGCGGATCTGGGGGCGGAGAGCATTGATCGGATCGATCTGACCTTCCGCTTGGAGGAGGCGGTGCAGAAGGCGCTGGATGAGAAGATTCTTTTTTCCGAGCCGGAGCCTTCCGTCGCGGAGCTGGCGGCACGACTGCAAGCGATGGTGGAGGGAAGATGAGGCGTCGGGTGGTGGTGACGGGAGTGGGGGCGATGACCGGGTACGGGCTGGGTAGCGATGCGCTTTGGAAGGGGATGGTTTCCGGGAAGAGTGCGGTGCGGCCGGTGAATTGGGAGGGTTGGGACTCGGCCCCCGTGCAAGTGGCGGCGCAGGTGCCCGAAAAGATTTCCGGATCCGGATGGAGAAGTTTGCAGATGGCGCGGCTGACCTTGCGGGAAGCGCTGCAGGGTGGACGCCCGGAAGGGGTGGGTGGTTTGTCGGTGGCGATTGGCTGGCCCGGGCCGGGTGAGACCAGCGGAGTTGATCCCTTGCAGGTATTGGCGGAGGAGTTCTCGTTAAGCGGACCGAGGGCGGAGAGTTTGGCGGCGTGTGCGGCTTCCACACAGTCGATCGGGGAGGCGTATCGCCTGGTGCGGGATGGGGAGGCCGACTGGATGGCGGCGGGCGGGGCCGATGGGCGGGCGCATCCGGGAGGGTTGCTGGGTTACGATCGGTTGGGAGCGTTGGCACGGGGTTTTCGGGATTCGCCGGACGAGGCGTGTCGGCCGTTTGGAAAAGGGAGGACGGGTTTTGTGGTCGGTGAGGGCGCCGCCTTTTTGGTTTTGGAGGAGAAAAGTCGGGCCGAGAAGCGGGGAGCAAAAATTTACGCGGAGATCGGTGGGGCGGCGGAGGGGTGTGATGCGTTTCGGATCACCGATCCGGGCGAGGATGCGGTGGAGGCAGCGTTTTGCGTGGAGTCGTGCCTCGCGGACGCGGGGGTGAAGGCGGAGGAGGTGGAGGCGGTGGTGAGTCACGGCACCGGCACACCGGCGAATGACCGGGCGGAGGCGAAGGCGTTGCGAAAGGTGTTTGGGGAGCGGCCACCGTGGGTCAACGCGCCGAAGGCGAGGATCGGACATCTCTCGATGGCGTGCGGGGCGGTGGAGTCGGCCATCGCGGTTCTGGCCCTGCGGGAAGATTTTTTCCCGGCGACGGCGGCGGGGGGGTGGGAAGCGGATGGGGACTGTGCGGTGCGGATGGTGCCAGCGCCGGGGGTGAAGGGAGTCCGTTCGGTGCTGAAGCCTTCGTTTGGCTTTGGCGGGCAGAACGCCTGTCTACTTTTCCGCCGGGGTTGAGGCTTTGCGGTTGGAATCCCGCAGGGGAAGGGATATTTTTTTCAACCATGCCGACCTACGAGTACGTCTGTGAGAAGTGCGAGGCACATCTGGACATCTTCCAATCGATGAAGGACGCGGCGTTGAAGACCTGCCCGAAGGACAAGTGTCCCAAAAAGGCGTGGGGCAAGGGCAAGATCCAGCGGCAGTTGGGCACGGGGGCCGGGTTCATCTTCAAGGGGAGCGGGTTTTACATCACGGATTACCGCAGTGCCGGCTACAAGAAGGCGGCCAAGGATGCGGGTGGGGGCGGCGAGAAGAGCGGGGGTGGAGAGAAGAAGTCTTCCGATTCCTCCTCCTCCGGCGGAAAAACCAAAAGCGGAGAGGGCAAGTCGTCCAAATCGTCGTGACCCTGCGGGGTGTGGGATTCGTCTTGGTGTTGTGCGGGTCGGGGTGTGTCGCCGGGGCGGCCACGGGCACGGCCAAGGGAAAATCGGTCAACGTGCGGATCGAGGCGGAGGATCGTCTGCGGGCGACCCAGGTGGCGACGGCCTCGGCCGCGGCGGCGGATCTCTTTGATGAACTGACCCAGACGCAGTTGCCCAAGCCGTTGGAGATCCGCGGGCGGTTGGCGGCGGGCGGCCCGGCGGTGCCGGAGGCCAAGTGGGAGTCGGTGCGGCGGGTGCGGCTGGAGGCGGATCCGGCGGCGGAGGATTTTGCGGCGGCGTGGGTTTCGGCGGTGGTGATGGCGAGGATCGGGGCAGCGGCGGGGAGTCGCGAGGGACAGGGCTCGTACCGATGGCTGGCGGAGGGTTGCACGGGGAAGGCGACGCCGGGAGAAGAGGCGATGTGGGACCGGGTGGCAGCGCGGGTGGCGGATCTGGAGGAGTGCGCGCTCAAAAAAATCCAGGCGTGGCCGTTGGCGGGTTCGTTGGGCGAGGACCGGGTGACGAAGGGGTTGCGGCGGCTGTTGGCGGCGCGGCTGGTTTCGCGGGCGGTGGCGGCGGACAACCGGGTGCGGCTGCAGGAGTGGGTGGCGGTGGGCTGTCCGGGAAATTTCTGGCCGGACGGTCCGGAGGTGGACGGGGCGTGGCGGCGGATTCTGGGTCAGCCCGATTTGCGGACGGGGACATCGCCGCGGACGCCGGAACAGACGGCGCGGAGGTTGCGGGAGCTGGCGATGGAGTTGGCGCGGAGCGGTGTGCGGGGCAACCCGGGGGCGGACGCGATCGGGGTGGAGTTGATGAAGCTGGAGGCCACGGCGGATCCCTTTCTCCGCCCGGCGATCTTCCGCTACCGTCAGGCCATGACGCGGGGGGAGGAGAATGAGGAGGGGAAGAAGGAGCGGGAGGCGGCGTTGCGGGATGCGGACCAGGCGGTGGAGCGTTGGCGGCGGTGGCGGGTGCAAGCGGACAAGCTGTTGGACTGGTATGAGCTGAACGACCCGGACCTCCGGCTGGGTCCGGCGCTGCGCCAATGGGAGGAGAATTTACCCGTGCCGAAGAGGGAAGGGCGACCGACGGGACTCGAACCCGCGACAGCCAGAACCACAATCTGGAGTTCTACCAACTGAACTACGGCCGCCATCGATGAGCTCCGATAAGATACCCGCTCCGTGGGGGGCCGCCAAGCCTGCCGGCACCCAGGTGATTGCGATCACCGGCACGATCGCCGCGGGGAAGAGCACCCTGGGGAACATCCTCGCGGAGAAGGGATGGAAGGTGATCGACGCGGACGAGATCGTGCACCGGCTCTACCGGCAGGGCGCGGAGGGGTACCGGAAACTGGTTGACGCGCTGGGGGGCTCGATTTTATCGTCTGCGAAAGACTTGGACCGCGGGTTGTTGGCCGCGGCGATGATCCGGGATTCTTCCGTAACCGCCACCGTCAACCGCCTCATCCATCCGATCGTTCGCGAGACCTGGATTGCCGAAGTCGGCGAATCTCTTCGCCGCTCTCCCCGCCAGCCCGTCGCCGTGGTCATCCCACTGCTCTTCGAGGCCGGGGTGGAGGAACCCTTCGACCTCCGGGTGATGGTCGGCTGCCGGGCTTCGGTATCCCGGGAGCGGCTGCTCGCGAGGGGTCTGACGCCGGCGGCGGCGGACTTTTGGATCGCCCAGCAATGGACGGCCGAAGCCAAAGCCCAGGCCAGCGACCGGGTCTTGTGGAATGAAGGAAGCCTGGAGCTCCTGCGGGATCAGGCGGAACGGCTGGTGAACCCCGGGCGGGGTTGACCGGTTTTCCGCCCCGCGACGGGCGAGGGCACGAGAGGACACCCATATGAACGGCGAAGGACCAGAACAACAGGGCCAGGGCAACCAGGACTACGGACCGCGGGGCGGGGACTACGGTCCGCGCAACGACTACGGTCGGCAGCGCTTTTTCCGGCGTCGACGCGGGGGTGGGGGCGGAGGACGGGATCGCCGTGGCTACGGTGGTGGGGGTGGCTACCGGGACGATTACGACGGCCGGCGGTCGCCGGACGAGGGCGGCATGGATGGCGGAGGGGACGGCGGGGCGCCGGAGGCGCCGCGGCCGACGGGCCCGCTGATGCGGGTGGACGATCTGCAGAACATGTCCTTCCAGGATCTGGCGGAGAAGGCGGTGGAGATCGGGGTGGAAAATCCCGGGGGTCTCCGCAAGTACGAACTGATTTTTGAAATCCTGCGCCGGCACGCGCTGAACAACGGCCGGGTGGCCGGGGAAGGCATCCTGGAGATTTTACCGGACCATTACGGTTTCCTGCGGTTGCAGGCAAACAACTACCTGGCAACCCGCGAGGACATCTATATCCATCCCGGGCTGATTCGAAAGTACGGCCTGCGTCGGGGCGACCGGGTGAGCGGAGAGATCCGTTCGCCGGTGGACAAGGACCACTACTTCGCGTTGGCCACGGTGGACAGCGTGGGTGGAGAAGACGTGGCCAAGCGCAAGGCACCAATCCATTTCGACAACCTGACGCCGTTGTTCCCGAACCGGAGGGTCATCCTGGAAAACGAGAAGCTCAAGGACATGGCGATGCGGGCGTTTGACCTGATCAGCCCGGTCGGTTTCGGCCAGCGCGGCCTGATCGTGGCGCCGCCGCGGACGGGAAAGACGGTGTTGATGCAGAAGATCGCCAACTCGATCACCGCCAACCACCCGAAGGCGCACCTCATTGTGTTGCTGATTGACGAGCGGCCGGAGGAGGTCACGGACATGGAGCGATCGGTGAAGGGCGAGGTGATCAGTTCCACCTTTGACGAGCCGCCCGACCGGCATGTGCACATCGCCGAGATGGTCATCGAGCGGGCCAAGCGGTTGGCGGAAAGCGGAACCGACGTGGTGATCCTGTTGGACAGCATCACGCGGCTGGCCCGGGCCTACAACACGATGCAGCCGCACAGCGGCAAGATCCTTTCCGGCGGGGTGGACGCCAACGCGCTCCATAAGCCCAAGCGGTTTTTCGGGGCGGCCCGGAACATCGAGGAGGGCGGCAGCCTGACGATCATCGCCACCGCGCTCGTGGACACGGGCAGCAAGATGGATGAGGTGATCTTCGAGGAGTTCAAGGGCACCGGAAATATGGAGATTCATCTGGACCGGGCGCTCGTGGACAAGCGGGTTTACCCGGCGGTGAACATCTCCAAATCCGGCACCCGGAAAGAGGAGCTGCTCTATCACGCGGACGAGATGCCCCGCATCCACATCCTGCGGCGGGCGCTCTCCTCGTTACCGCCAGTGGAGGCGATGGAGCTCCTGCTGGAGCGGCTCAAGAAGACCAAGAACAACGTTGAGTTCCTTCTGGCGATGAACCTGAAGGAGTAGAGAAACCCCGGACATTCCCGACCCGACATGAAGGTGCTCGTCACAGGCGGAGCCGGCTACATCGGCTCCGTGTGCGTGGAGGAGCTGATTGCCGCCGGCCACGAGGTCGTGGTCTGGGACAACCTCAGCGAAGGACACAAGGGTGCGCTCCATCCGAAGGCGGTCTTTCTGCAGGGCGACCTGCTGGACCGGGATCTGCTGATGCGGGCGGTGCAGGAGCACAAACCCGAGGCGGTGATTCATTTTGCCGGCAAGGCGCTGGTGCCGGAGAGCATGCGGGATCCCTCGACCTATTACCGGGTGAACGTGAGCGGTGGGGTGAACCTGCTGGATGCGATGGTGGCGGCAGGTTGCCGGAAGATCATCTTTTCCTCCACCTGCGCGACTTACGGACTGCCGGAGCGGGTGCCGATCGACGAGGGGACACCCCAAAAGCCGATCAATCCCTACGGCCACTCCAAGCTGATGTTTGAACAGATCCTGGCCTGGTATGGGCAGATTCATGGAGTCGTCCCGACCTGTCTGCGCTACTTCAACGCGGCGGGGGCTTCGGCGGAGCGGGGAGAGCATCACCGGGTGGAGACCCACCTGATTCCGAACGTGTTATTTACGGCTTTGGGGCAAAAGCCGCAGGTGGAGATGTATGGCGAGCAGCACGCGACGCCGGACGGCACCTGCATCCGGGACTACATCCATGTCCGGGACCTGGCTTCCGCGCACATCCTCGCCCTGAACCGGGAGCAGCCGGGCTTTTTCAACGTGGGGACGGGCAACGGGTATTCGGTGCGGCAGGTGATTGAGGCGGCGAAAAAAATCACGAAGCGGGAGATTGCGGTGCAGGGGCGACCGGCCCGGGCGGGGGATCCGCCCAAGCTCGTCGCGGCCTCGCAAAAGTTACAGAGGGAGTTAGGGTGGATACCGGTGCATTCCAGCCTCGAGCAAATTCTGGCCAGCGCCTGGGAGTGGCATCAGGCGCATCCGCGGGGCTACGCCGACTAATCCCATGAGCGCGATCCGCAAACCCAAGGCCGTCACGGTGGAGCATTTTTACCGGGAGCACGCCGACCGGATGCAGCTCAAGCTGGTGACGGGCGAGGCAGGGATGGACCGGACGATCCGCGAGGGGGCGGTCAACCGGATGGGCATGGCGCTGACGGGCTTCACAAAATATTTCGCCAACCAGCGGGTGCAGCTAATCGGCAAAAGCGAGACGGCTTACTTGAACTCGTTGGCTCCCGAGGACCGGATCAAGCGGTACCGCGCCGTCCTGGAGCGCAACATTCCGTGCGTAGTCTTCAGCCGAAATTTGAAGCCACCGGCGTTCCTGGTGAAGGAGTCCAAGGAGGCCAAGGTGCCGCTGTTCACTTCCCCGATTGTGACGCCACGGCTGGTGAACCTGATCACGCTTTGTCTCGAGGATGACTTCGCCCCCTCGACGAGCGAGCACGGGAGCATGGTGGACATTCTGGGGGTGGGGGTGTTAATCCGCGGGGAGAGCGGGATTGGCAAAAGCGAATGTGCCCTGGGGTTGGTGGAGCGGGGCTACTCTCTGGTGGCTGATGACATCACCCGCCTGCGGCTGATCGAAGGAAGGGAACTGATGGCCACCTCGGCAGAAGTGACCCGCACTTTCATGGAAGTGCGCGGGATCGGCATCATCAACGTGGCCTCGCTGTTTGGCGGCAAGGCCCTTCGCACGGAGAAGCGACTTGATCTGGTGGTCACCTTGATGGAGTGGGACAAGGTGGGGGAAATCGAGCGGACGGGCTTGGACCAGCAGTTTTATGAAATTTTAGGATTGAAGATCCCGCACGTGAAAATTCCGATCCGGCCGGGCCGCGACCTCGCCGGGCTGGTGCAGGTGGCGGCACTGGATCAGAAGATGAAGACGATGGGACAGTTTTCCGCGATGGAGTTCAATCAGAAGCTGCTGAAGCGCCTCAACCTCAAGGACCGATGACGATGGCCGCGTCCGAGGGAGCCAAGCACGGGCATGAAACGGTGATCCAAAACCGGCTGGGCCTGCATGCCCGGCCGGCGGCGATGTTTGTGCGGGAAGCCAACCGGCACAAATGCGAGATTCATGTGGAGAAGGATGGGGAGACGATCAACGGCAAGAGCATCATGGGGCTGATGATGCTGGCGGCGGGGATGGGCTCCAAAATCCGGATCACCGCCGCGGGTCCCGGGGCGCAGGAGGCGGTGCAGGCCCTGCTCCATTTGGTGGAAAGAAAGTTCGACGAGGAGTAGTCACGGGGGAGAGACTTCTCTTCCGTGAGCGAAGGCGAATCCTCCAACCACGGGAACGAGCTGCGCCTCACGGGGATTCCGGCCTCCCCGGGGGTGGTGAGCGGGCGGCTCGCGGTGTTCAGCAAGGAGGAGGAAGTCCGGATCCATCCCACGCCGATCCGGCCGGAGCAGATCGAGGATGAGATGCGGCGCCTGGAAGCGGCCTTGCTGAAGACGCGGGAGCAGATCCAGAAAATCCGCGACCAGCTGGCCCACTCGCTGGGGGAACAGCAGACCGACATCTTCGAGGCCCACCTGATGGTGGCGGCGGACAGCACGATCGCCGGGGCGGTGCGCCGGCAGCTGGAGCTGCGGAAGGTGTGCGTCGAGAGCGTCTACCAGCACGTGATCCGGGTGTACGCGCAGAGCATGAAGGAGGTGGAGGATCCGTACCTGCGGGAGCGGGCGGCCGACATTCTCGACGTGGGCCGGCGGGTGGTGCACAACCTGCTCGGCCGCAAACTGACGGATCTTTACGCGCTGGATGAGCCCAGCGTGATCCTGGCGCACGACCTGACGCCTTCGGACACGGCGCTGCTCAACCGGCAGTTGGCGCTGGGCTTTGCAACCGAGGCGGGCAGTGTCACGTCCCACACGGCGATCATGGCGAGGTCGCTCAACATTCCCGCGGTGGTGGGTCTGCACGAGGTGTTGGACCGGTGCGACAGCGGGGCGGTGGTGATCCTAGATGGTTATGCCGGCCTGCTAATCGTCAATCCGACCGAGCAGACGAAATACGAGTACGGCCAGATCGAGAAACGCCGGCACGCGGTGGAGGTCAGCCTGGAGGCCCTGCGGGACACCCCGGGGGCAACGCTGGACGGGCGGAAGATCATTCTCTCCGCAAATGTGGAGCTGCCGGAGGATCTGCCGCTGATCGCGGAGAGTGGGGCGGAAGGGATTGGCCTGTACCGGACGGAGTTTCTTTTTCTGAACCGGGTCCATTTTCCCGGGGAGGACGAACAGACGAACATTTACCGGCAGGTGGTGGAGGCTTCGCGGCCGCATCTGGCGATCATCCGGACGCTGGATTTGGGAGGAGACAAGCTGCCGACGCATCTGGGACTGGATCCCGAGCAGAATCCGTTCCTGGGCTGGAGGGCGATCCGGTACTGTCTGGAGAAGCCGGATGTTTTCAAGGTGCAGCTACGGGCGATTTGCCGCGCCAACCCCGGGGGCAAGATCCGGGTGATGTTTCCGATGATAACAACGAGGGAGGAGTTGTCCGCCGCCCTGGCGATGCTGGGGGAGGCGAGGGAGGAGTTGCGGGCGGCGGGGGTGCCGGCGGCCGCGGAGGTGGAGACGGGGGCAATGATCGAGGTGCCCTCCGCGGCGTTGATCGTGGATCGGCTGGCGCCGCTGGTGCAGTTTTTCAGCATCGGCACAAATGATCTGACGCAGTACACCTTGGCGGCGGACCGCACCAACGAGAGGGTGGCCAACCTCTATCAACCGACCCATCCGGCGGTGCTGGGATTGATCCAAAGGGTGGTGGAGGCGGCCCGGCGGCACCACCTCTGGGTCGGGGTGTGTGGGGAAATGGCGGCCGACGTGGTGATGACGCCGGTGCTGGTGGGGTTGGGGGTGGATGAGCTGAGCATGGGTTCGGTATCGGTGCCCCGGGTGAAGAAGGCGGTGCAGAGCCTGAGTTTTGGGGAGTGCCAAAAGCTGACGGAGGAACTGCTGGCCATGGATTCCGGGCAGCAGATCCAGCAGCGGTTGCATCAGATGGCGCAAGGGGCGTACCCGGAATTGGTAGGATAAACGTTGTTCGAGCAGTCAGGGACTTTTCGTTTATGTGAACGTGAACGTGAACGTTTACGGGGGATAAGAGGAGAGGGACTCCAGTCTGACGGGGCGGCTTGGGGTTGGGACCGAACGCCCGGGGGAGGCACCCGCGCCTGGATAATGAGGGAAGAAATTATGTCGCCCTTACAGGGCTAGCACGTTTCTATCAAAGGTCCCAGCCCATGCACGCATGAGCTGGGCTGAGTTATCTCGCCTCGTTGGGGCGGGTGTGGAAGCTCGGGTTCGAACCGGAGGCCGTGGCGAGGCGTCCGGATCGTTGGGGAGCACGGTTGGGGTAAGGCGTGAGTCTGACCTACCCAGGGGGGGCGGAATCGGGTAAAACCTGCATTCCATGAGTGACGAAACATCCGCCCTGCTGGCCGTGCGCCGCGAAAAGCTGCAGAAGCTGAAGGAGTTGGGGGTGGATCCCTTTGGCGGTCCTTTCCCCGGCACGGAGAGCACGGAGGAGATCAAGGGGAAGTGGGAAGAGGGGAGGAAGGTTCGGTTGGCGGGGCGAATCGTTTCCCATCGCGACATGGGCAAGAGCCAGTTTCTTCATCTGCAGGACCGGGGGGGGCGTTTACAAATTTACATCCAGAAACCTTCGTTACCGGAAAAAGAGCGATCCGTTTTCGAGCTCCTGGACTTGGGTGACATCCTGGGCGTGGAGGGAACGCTCTTCCTCACCAAGACGGGGGAGAAGTCGGTGCGGGTGGAGAGTTTTGTGCTGCTGACGAAGGCTCTCGCGCCTCTCCCGGACAAGTGGCACGGCTTGGTGGATACGGAGACACGCCACCGGCAGCGGCACTTGGATTTGATTTCCAACGAGGCCTCGCGCAAGGCGCTGGATCTGCGGGTGCGGTTGGTCCGGTACCTGCGGGAGTTTCTGACGGCACGCGGGTTCACGGAGGTGGAGACGCCGATGATGCAGACAGTGGCGGGCGGGGCGGCGGCTGAGCCTTTCAAGACCAAGCACCATGCGATGGGCATGGATTTGTACCTGCGCATCGCTCCGGAGTTGTATCTCAAGCGGCTGCTGGTGGGTGGCCTGGAGAAGGTGTTTGAGATCAATCGCAACTTCCGGAACGAGGGGATCTCCCGGCGGCACAATCCGGAGTTCACGATGTTGGAGGCCTACTGGGCGTACTCCGATTTCCAGGGAATGGCCTCCTTAGTGGAAGAGATGATTGTGGGCGCGGCCCAGGAGCTGACCGGAGGGCTGAAGATCGCCCAGTCGGACGGCACCACGATCGATCTGACACCTCCGTGGCCGAGAAAGAAGTACCGGGACACGGTGACGGCAGTGGCGGGAGCGGACTGGTTTCAACTTTCCCGGGAGGCGATGGAGAAAAAGGCGGGGGCGTTGGGGGTGGAGCTGGAGTCGAAACTGTCGGCGTTGGAGATCACCCAGAAAGTTTTTGAGAAAAAGGTCGAGGCGGAGGCGGTGAACCCGGTCTTGATCACCCATCTCCCGGCCGAGCTGGTCCCGCTGGCCCGGCTGAACCAGGAAGACCCGACGGTGGTGGACGTGTACGAACTGATTTTCGGTCGGCAGGAAATTTCTCCTGGCTACTCCGAGCTCACCGACCCGCTGCTGCAGGCCGAGCGGTTTCGGCACCAGGTGGGGGAGCACACGCAAAAGGTGGACCACGAGTTTTTGGAGGCGTTGGAGAGCGGGATGCCGCCGGCGGGCGGGTTGGGATTGGGGGTGGATCGTCTGGCGATGCTGCTTTCGGGAGTGGATTCGATCCGTGAGGTGATTTTCTTCCCGCTGCTGCGGCCGCGGGAACCCGGCGCATGAAAGAAGGTGGGCTCGTACGCGGGCCCCTCCTGAACGCGTTCCTGTTTCAGGTTTTCAACACCAGTTCGTTCTACCTGGTGATGGGGCTGCCGATGATGCTCTATTTCAAAAAACTGGGTGCCTCGGCGACGGTGCTGGGGGTATTGGCTTGTCTGGCGGCCTTGCTGAATGTGTTTCAGATCCCCGCGGCCCGCTTTGTGGAGAAGGTGGGTTATCGAAACTTTGTACTTCGTGGATGGACCTCCCGAAGTGTCCTGATCGCTGGGGTGGTGCTGGTAGCCGTTTTACCGGGACCGATCGACGACTTTTCCCGCCAGGCCCTGATGCTCTTTTTACTTTTTTTGTTCAACCTCATCCGCGGTATTTCGCTGAGCGGTTATCTGCCCTGGATCAGCGCGATCGTGCCCGAGCCGGTGAGGGGGAGGTTTCTCGCGCTCGATCAGGCGGCCTCCCAAGCGGCGTTGCTGCTGACGGTGGCTTTGACGGCCTGGTACCTGAGCTTCGCGGATCGACCCTCGTCCTTCGGTCTGCTGTTTGGAGCCAGCCTGGTTCTGGCGGCCGCCTCCCTTTTTTATTTAAGAAAAATTCCGGATGCGCCGACCCAAGGGCCCACGAGTTCCGAAGAGGTTCCGTGGAAGGCGATGTTGGAGCATCCACCGTTCCGGCAGCTGCTGATCTTCCACGCCGTGGTGATGCTTGCCATGTCCGGCGGGGGTCTTTTCTTTGTTCCGTTTGCACGCGACCAGTTCAACTGCTCCGACTCATTGTTCATGGTTCTCCACCTGATGTGGGGAACGGTTTTCGTGCTCACTTCTCTCCGGGCGGGTCGGTGGTTGGACCGGATGGGGAGCCGGCCGGTGCTGGGCCTTTGCGTGGTGGTGATGGGTATCCACTGGCTGGGTTGGGGAGCGGTGGCGGCGCATCTGCTGCCTTTCTCGTGGGGAACGTTCGCCCTGCAACAGACCACCGCCGGGATCGGGTTGGCCCTCTATAACAGTGCGCATATGCGGCTGCTCATGGGTATTATTCCGGTCATGGGAAGAAGCCACTTTTTCGCTCTGTTCAGCGTTGCCGGAAGTCTGGTGGCCGGGTTGGCCCCGCTGGGTTGGGGGCTGCTCACCGATGCGCTGGCAAAATTCCGGATCGGCACGGAGATCCAGCTGAACGGGTTTGTGATCCTTTACGGGGTGATTGCGCTGATCATGATTCCCTCGCTGATGCTGTTGGCCCGGGTCCACGAGGAGCGGGCGGCCTCCACCGAGGAGTTAATCCGGGAACTGGTCCGGGAAACTCCTTGGCGCTCCATCACCCGATGGTGGAGTCGAAGGACGTTTTCGTGAGGCGGCGTTTTAAGCAGTTTCTGGCGGAAAGCAGTCCGCCGATGATCGCCGGATTCATCCGGATGTTGGCCCTGACCTTGCGTTATCGCTTGGAGGATCCGCAGGGGATTCTGGGGCGGGATCCAGACCAGCCGCGGATCTGGGCTTTTTGGCACAACCGGA
>Ga0194133_10006665_pt1 | contig 14115 bp, 14 predicted proteins | sample TA2KigOf40mmetaG_FD_155448 | JGI IMG/M metagenome (GOLD analysis project Ga0194133, IMG submission 155448) | Freshwater microbial communities from Lake Tanganyika, Tanzania - TA2015055 Kigoma Offshore 40m | ecosystem: Environmental > Aquatic > Freshwater > Lake | place: Tanzania: Lake...
CCTCGGACAGCCAGTACAAATCGCTCATGATCCCTCCCCACTTTGGGAGTATGAATCACGCCGCGAGCCCTCGCTCAAGCAGATTTATAGGTCCTGACCGTAGAGCACGACATCGACTCGCCTCCAAGTCATTTCTTCCTAAACGTAGCACGGAAACGTTCACCGCTCGTTAATGTTCGCTGGCATTAACATCGTGCTCATTAGTGTCAACACCAAGGCTCATCTACGTCACCGCTCTGGCACCAGAATTTCGCGTTTGCCGACGTGGTTCGCGGGCGTGACCACGCCTTCTTCCTCCATCTGCTCCACGAGACGCGCGGCCTTGTTATAGCCGATGCCCAGTTTGCGCTGGATATAGCTGGTCGAACACTTGCGCTCCTTGGCGACAATTGCCACCGCCTGATCATAAAGCGCATCGTCCGAGGCGTCACCGCCGCCCAGACCCAGCACCATGTCAATGTCATCGGCCTTGTCATCTTCGGGACCTTCGACAACGCCCGACATATAGCTGGGCGGGCCGAAGGATTTCAGGTGGTTCACCACCTCTTCAACCTCTTCATCCGACACGAACGGGCCGTGAATACGGGAAATCCGCCCGCCACCCGCCATATACAGCATGTCGCCCATGCCCAAAAGCTGCTCGGCCCCCTGTTCACCCAGAATGGTGCGGCTGTCAATCTTTGACGTCACCTGGAAGGAAATCCGGGTGGGGAAGTTCGCCTTGATCGTGCCGGTGATGACGTCCACCGAAGGGCGCTGCGTGGCCATGATCAGGTGGATGCCCGATGCCCGGGCCATCTGCGCCAGACGCTGGATGCAGGCTTCAATCTCTTTGCCCGCCACCATCATCAGGTCGGCCATTTCGTCAACGATCACAACGATATACGGCAGCGACACCGGCGCAAATTCTTCAGTTTCAAACACCGGATCGCCGGTTTCTTCGTCAAACCCGGTCTGAATGGTGCGCTTGAACATCTCGCCCTTGGCAAGCGCCTCTTTCACGCGGCCATTGTAGCCTTCGATATTGCGCACGCCCATCTTGGACATCTTGCGATAGCGCTCTTCCATCTCGCCCACGACCCATTTCAGGGCGACGACGGCCTTTTTCGGATCGGTCACAACGGGCGACAAAAGATGCGGAATGCCGTCATAAACCGACAGTTCCAGCATCTTCGGGTCGATCATGATCAGGCGGCATTCCTCGGGCGTCAGCTTGTAAAGCAGGCTCAGGATCATCGTGTTGATCGCCACTGACTTGCCCGAACCGGTGGTCCCGGCAATCAGAAGGTGGGGCATCTTGGCAAGGTTGGCCACAATCGGATCGCCGCCGATATCCTTGCCAAGCGCAAGCGGCAGACGCAGGTTGCTGTCGCCAAAGTCGCGCGCCGAAAGGATCTCGCGCAGCACCACCTTTTCGCGGTGCACATTGGGCAGTTCGATGCCAATCACCGTGCGACCCGGCACGGTCGAGACGCGCGCCGACAGGGCCGACATCGACCGGGCAATGTCATCGGCCAGACCGATCACCCGGCTGGCCTTCAGGCCCGGCGCCGGTTCCAGCTCATACATGGTGACCACCGGGCCGGGGCGGACCGAGACGATCTCGCCCTTTACGCCGTAATCATCCAGCACGGTTTCCAGCATCCGCGCGTTTTCTTCCAGCGATTCATCTGAAAGCGTGTGGCGCTGGATCGAAGTCGGATTGGTCAGCAAGGACAGCGGCGGAAGCTCATAGGCCGGGGCGGTGTCTCCGAACCGCAGGCGCGGCTGCGCCTCGGCCATGGCGCGGCTCGAGGGAGCGACCGGCTTTTTGGCCACATGCTGCACCACCGGGCGGCGGTCCAGTGTCACTGGCATCACACGCTGCGGGGCGATGTCGTCACCGGCATCTGCATCTGCATCGCCCTGCGAGTCCAGATCCGCCTCGAAAAGCGCGTCGTCCTGGTCTTGCTGATCGCCCGCATGAAAGGCGTCTTGGGCAAAGGCATTGGTCACCGGCGGCTGCGGCGGCATTGCGGCAGCCTTGCCCGGCGCGGCGGCGCCCAAAGCGGCGGCTCTCAGAACTGGCGGTTCGGCCCACAGGCCCGGGGCGGCCAGGGGCCGGGTATTGGCGATCAGCGGCTCGGGCCCGCGCGGGCGGCTCAGACCCGGTTCGCGGCGCTGGATGGCAGCGGCAATCGGCGAGAGCGTTTCTTCCGGCGCGCGGGTGCGGGCGCGGATCACGCTGGAGATGCGCGCCTTGATGCGGTCACCATCGGGCATTTCATCCAGATCCAGCCCCTCGGCCAGCACCGGTTCCACCAGTTCGGGCTCTGGCTCGACCACGCGGCGCAAGAGCGTGGGCATGCGCGCCAGAAGCCCGACCTTTTCACGCGTCGGCGCATATTGCGGCGCTTTGGCCAGCGGTTCGCGATAGCGCGCATCGGCCCGCAGCCCGGCCGGTTTGCCAAAGGCGGGCGGCGCGGCTTCGGCGGCCGCATGGCGCATCATGTCGCGCGGGGCGGCCGCAGCCATGGCCGGGCCCGTGGCCGACATGCGGCGACGGTCTTGAAAGGCGGCTGCGGCACGGGCCGTGCCCTGAGCCCCTTTGCCCGCAGCGCCCAGTAGGCCGGAGTAGGTCAGCACAAGGCTTCTCACCAGAAATGCGGCCATGGCCCGCAGTTCCGAGATGTTGAAGCCCATGACAAAGGCGGTCAGCACCACCAGCACCGCCCCCGTCGCCAGTGATAGAAGCTTAAGCCCGAAACCCGCGCCCGCCGGGATCATCCCCAAGGCCGCGCCCACCACCGTATCGCCGAAAAGCCCCCCCAGCCCAAAGGCATGGGTCCATTCCGCCCCCGGAACCAGCGTCGCGGCATGGACCGAGGCAACGGCCACCGCGATCACGGCAAAGACCATACGCCCCAGCACCCGCTCGGCCCCGCGATGGCTGACAAAACGCGCGCCCCAGGCGATCAGGATCATCGGAACGGTCCAGACCCCCTTGCCCACAATGATGACCAGCGTCGAGGCCACAGCCGCGCCAAAAGCGCCCAGCGCATTGGAAATCGGCTTGTCCGAGGCCACCATCCGACCCGGATCCTGCGGCGAGTAGGTCCAGAACATCACCGCAAAGGCCAGACCCAGCCCAATCAGCGCCAGCCCGAACAACTCGCGCGAGCGGCGCTCCAGCATGGCCTGCGTGCCCTGGTCCAAAAGCGGATCGCGCTGCCTGATCTGATAGGATGCCATGTCTTACGCCTCACCCATAAAGACAGTCGCGAAGCTGGGTCAGCCTGCGCTGCATTTCTTCTTTTGGGGCCACAAGGGCGACCCGGATGTATCTCTTGCCGGGGTTGTCCCCGCCAGCGTCCCGCGACAGGTAGGCACCGGGCAAGACCCGCACCCCTGTTTCACGCCAAAGCTTCAAGGCCGCCGCCTCGCCGTCGTCTACCGGCAGCCACAGGAAGAACCCGCCTTCGGGGCATTGAAAACCCTGCAAGCCGCTGAAAATCTGATCCACCGCGCGGAACTTTTCCTGATAGAGCGCCCGGTTTTCCGTCACATGGGCCTCATCGGCCCAGGCCGCCTCGCTGACGCGCTGGATCGGCAGGGGCAAGGGCGCGCCGGCAAAGCTGCGCAGCTTGCGCATCTGCGCAATGCCCTGCACGCCACCAGCAACAAAACCCGACCGCAGGCCCGGAAGGTTCGACCGTTTCGACAGCGAATGAAAGCTGAACACCCGCTCGGGGTTGGCCCCGACCTCGGCCGCGACTTCAAGCGCGCCGGGCGGCGGGGCGGTGCGCCAGACTTCCGAATAACATTCGTCGGCAAAGATCACGAAATCATGTTTCTCGGCCAGGGCCAGAAGATCGCGCCAATAGGCACGGCCCGCCACTGCGCCCTGCGGATTGGCGGGCGAACAGATATAGGCCACCGCCACCCGGTCCAGAACCTCGGGCGGCAGGCTGGCATAATCGGGCAGAAAGCCGCCTGCGGCCGTGGCCGGAACATAAACCGGTTCCGCCCCCACGGTCAGCGCGGCCACGGCATAGACCTGATAGAAGGGGTTCGGCATGAGCACGACCGGCGTCTTGCCGCCCTTCTTTTCCGGGCAGAGGGCGATGCAGGCGTTGAACAACCCCTCGCGCGTGCCGTTCAGCACCATCACCTGATCTGCGCTCAGCCGCGCGCCATAGCGCCGTCCGATCCAGCCGGTAATGGCCGCAAGCAGTTCGGGCGTACCGTCATTCGGCGGATAAACGCCAAAGCCCGCCAGATGCGCAGCCAGAATGGGACCTACGAAATCGGGCATCGGATGGCGCGGCTCGCCGATGGTCATGGCAATGGGTTCGCCGCCGGGGGCATACGCGTCCAGAAGCTTCCGCAGACGCGGAAACGCATAATCCGGCAGGTTCGAAAACCGCTCAGGAAACGCCATTCGTGCCTCAATCTTCGGGGTCATGTCGCCCCGTTTGCAGCAAGATTAGCGAGCAAGCCCGCCCCGGTCCAGAAAAACCCTGTGGTTTTCGGTCGCGCAGGCCACAAGCTGTTGCTTTTTCGTCCCGTTTTGCGGCAGGGCGGCAGCCCGCCCCTGCCCGCAAGCCTCAGGCCAGCGCGCGTTCTGCCGCCATGCCCAACCGCAACAGCCGATCCTCCTGCATCGGCCCGGCCATAAAGCTGATGCCGCAAGAAGGTTCTGCTGTCGGCAGGGTCAGCGCGCAAAGCCCCATCAGATTGCCGATCCGGGTATTACGCAGGGACAGGATATTCTCGCCGACATAATAGTCGAAATCGGTCATCAGCCGCTGGGCATCGGGTGGCAGGATCGCCGAGGTGGGTAAGATCACCGCGTCATAACCGGCGGTCAGATCGGCCCAAAGCGCACGTACCACCCGCAACCGCCGCCAGGCCGCGACATAGTCGGCCGCCTTGATATCAGCGCCCGAACGCACGCGCTCCAGAATCCGCGGGAACATCTTTTCCGGTGCGGTTTCCACCGTTGGGCCCCAGATGCCATAGGCTTCGGCAGTGACAAGGATCGTGGTCAGGCTCATCGCCTCAGCCAATTCCGGCAGCCCCCCGCGCGAGATCTGCGCCCCCGCCCGCGCCAGCCGCGCCAGCGCATCGTCAAACCCACGCGCCGGGCGGTCGCGCAGATCGTCAAGCGCAACGCTCTCCAGCACCATCAGCCGGGCCCCCGACAGGCTTGTGCCGTCCAGATCCGGGGCGCGGCGGTTTTCCATCGCGGCCAGAAGATGGGCGCAATCCTCGACCGAATGGGCAAGGGGGCCGACGGTGTCGAAGGTCTCGCACAGCGGCACGACCCCGGTCAGAGGCAAACGGCCCGCCGTGGTTTTCAGACCCACGAGGTCATTCCAGGCCGCCGGAATTCGCACCGACCCGCCGGTGTCCGACCCGATCGCCGACGGGGCAAGGCCAAAGGCGACCGAGGCCGCCGCCCCCGAGGACGACCCGCCCGAGACCGCCTTTTCATCATTGATACAGGGGCTTGTGGCCGTCACCGGGTTCAGCCCCAGCCCCGAAAAGGCCAGCTCTGACATATGGGTCTTGCCCAGACAGACCAGCCCCTCTCGGGTGGCCGACGTCAGGACGGCGGCATCGGCCTGCGGCACCCGCCCCTTGAGCAGCGCCGAGCCCGCCTCGGTCTCCACGCCCACGGTGTCGAACAGGTCCTTCCAGCTGATCGGCACCCCGTCAAGCAACCCCTTGCGCTGGCCGGTCTTGGCGCGGCTGGCCGCCCCCATCGCCTCGCCCCGCGCCCGCACCGGGGTGGTGCGCGCATAGATGCGCGGCGACAACGGATGGCCCGCGATCTTGTCAAGAAAGAACTCGCACAGTTCCACCGGGTTGATGGTGCCTTTGTCGATGGCGCGCCCCAACTCGGCTGCAGTCATGTTGGTCCAGGTTTTCGACATCGGTGCCTCCGTTTATGGCCCACGCTAGCGGCAAGGCGGCGCATGGACAATCGCGCGTGCAAGGCCATATTGGGGGGCATGGAACATGATGCGGATATCCTGATCGTGGGGGGCGGGCTGAATGGCCCGGCCCTGGGGTTGGCCTTGGCCCAAGGCGGCCTGCGGGTGACGGTGATTGACGCCCGCCCCGCCCCGGCCCGCGCCGAAACCGGGTTTGACGGCCGCGCCTATGCGCTGGCGATTGCCTCCAAACGGCTATTGTCGGCAATCGGCGTCTGGCCCCGGCTTGCGGCAGAGGTGCAGCCAATCCTGCAGATCAAGGCCAGCGATGGCCGCGCCGGCCAGGGCCCGGCACCGTTTTTCCTGACCTTCGACGCAGCCGAGCTGGAAGAGGGGCCCATGGGCTTCATGGTCGAAGACCGGCGGCTTTACGCAGCCTTCCTTGCCGCCATGGCCGAAACGCCGGGGCTTGCGCTGATATCCGGCGAAAGCGTGGTGGCGCAAGAGATCGACGCACAAGGGGCGACGGTGCGCCTTGCCTCGGGCCGGGTGCTGCGTGGCCGGGTTCTGGTGGGCTGCGATGGTCGCAGCTCGGGCACAGCCGAGCGGGCCGGGATCCGGCGTCAGGGCTGGGGCTATGGGCAGACCGCCCTTGTCACCGCCGTCCAGCATGAGCATGACCATCAAGGCATCGCGCATCAGTTCTTCATGCCTTCGGGGCCTTTGGCCATTCTGCCCCTGCCCGGCGGGCATCACGCCTCGATCGTCTGGAGCGAGACAGACGCCGTCGCGGCCGAAATCCAGGCGCTGGATGATGCGGGCTATCTGGCGGCCCTGCGCCCACGCTTTGGCGATTTTCTGGGCGAGATCACGCTTGCCGGCGCACGGTTCACCTATCCGCTGTCGCTGACCCTTGCCGATGCCTTCGTCAAACCGCGGCTTGCGCTGGTGGGCGATGCGGCGCATGGCGTGCATCCGATTGCCGGTCAGGGGCTGAACCTGGGTTTTCGCGACGTGGGCGCCCTGGCCGAGGTGCTGATCCTGGCCGCCCGGCGGGGTGAGGACGTCGGCGCGGTCGATGTGCTTGAACGGTATGAGCGCTGGCGCCGGTTCGACAGCACGACGCTGGCCCTTGGTATGGACAGCGTCAATCGGCTGTTTTCAAACGACAATCCGATCTTGCGCGCCGGGCGGGATCTGGGTCTTGGCCTTGTGAACGCCCTGCCCGGCCTGCGGCGGCGCTTCATGCGGCAGGCCGCGGGCCTGCAAGGCGAGGTGCCACGCCTCTTGACCGGCCGGGCAATCTGACCCCCCCTCCTCGTTGGGCTGCGCCCCTCGTCGGGGGTCGCGTCAATCTGCGGCCAAGAGCTCAAGACAGGCCTGGGCGAACTGGCGCTTTTCCTCGTGCATGTCCGCGATGCGCAGATCTGCCCTGAACTGCTCAACGGCGATGCGGCGCAGCGCGGGCCATTCGGCCTCGCTGGCATCCCCCTTGTAGTCGGCGATCCACGCGCTTGCCCTGAAATCAAGATGCCCTTTGCCAGCCATGAAAGTCTCCTCATCGGTTCAACAAGACCGATGTGGTCGCAAAGGCCGGGCTGGCAACCCCCCGGGCCGCACGACCCACCCGACGCGCACCAGGCCGACGACGAGGAGGGTCAGTCGATCTTGCGCGCCTCCGAGACCAGCATCACCGGGATGCCATCGCGGATCGGATAGGCCAGATGGGCCGCCTTCGACACCAGCTCCTGCCGCTCGGCATCATAGCTCAAGACCGCCTGCGTCAGCGGGCAGACCAGCGCCTCAAGCATGCGGCGGTCCGTCTCGGTTTCGGTCATTGCAGGACCTCATCGCCATTGCCCGACCGCAGCGCAAATTCCAAAAGCGTCACCAGCGTTTCGCGCCGTGTCACCAGCGAAGGCGCTTCCAGAAGCGCCTGCTTGTCCTCGGGCGAAAAGGGCAAGAGCATCGACAGCGCATTGACCAGAAGCTCGGGCTCGGCCTCTTTCAGACTGTCCCAATCGGTGCCCAGCCGCTGATGGGTGAAATAACGCGACAGCCGTTCCAGAAGTGCCGGGCGATCGAGGGCCGGATCATCCTCGGCCGGGCCGGTGTCGCGGGCAAAGGCCGACCAATCCACCTCGGCGCGGCGAAAGGTGGTAAAGCCCTGCACCTCTTCGCGCAGCCGGAACCGGCTGATCCCGGACAGCGTGATCATGTAGCGCCCGTCCTCGGTCTCTGAAAAGGCCGTCACCCGGCCCGCGCACCCGATGGTACAAAGCCGCTTCTCGCCCCCCGGCGCCTCGCGCAGCTGGATCATCCCGATCAGCCGCGACGGCGTTTTCAGGCAATCTTCCAGCATCGCCAGATAGCGGGGTTCGAAGATATGCAGCGGCAGGCGCGCCCGGGGCAGCAAAAGCGCACCGGGCAGAGGAAACAGCGGAATGATCTCGGGCAGGTCAACGGTTCTGGTCATGCCCATAACATAGTGCTGTTTTGCCTTAGGCAAAGATCATCGACGACAGGCGGCGACGCCCAGTCAGAACCACCGGATCCTGCGGCTTCAGCGCGTCGAAAATCGTGAAAAGCTGGGTGCGGGCGGCCCCGTCGTTCCATTCCCGATCTAGCTTGAACAGGTCCAGAAGCGTATTCACCGCCCCCTCGACATCGCCTGAGGCATGCAGCGCCGTGGCCAGATCGAACATCACCTGACGGTTGGTAGGATCCTTGGCCAGCGCCGCGCGCAGCTCGTCCAGCGGGCCGGCCTTGGCGGCCTGACGGGCAAGCTCAATCTGGGCGCGGGCGGCCTCGACCTCTTTCGACTTGGCCAGCTCGGCCGGGGCATCGGCCAAAAGCCTTTCGGCCTCGTCCAGATTGCCCAGCGCCAGATGGGCGCGGATCAGCCCGCCATAGGCAGCAGCCTGCGCCGGATCTTCCTCGAGAATGGCGGCAAAGGTCTCGGCCGCATCGGCCGCCGCCCCCTCAGCCAGCATCTCTTCGGCCGCTGCCAGCGCATCGGCCAGCCCGCCATCAGTGCTGCCACCGCTCAACTTGGCCAGACCTTCGATGAATTTCTTGATCTCCGAGCCCGGGATCGCGCCTTGAAACCCGTCAACCGGCTGGCCATTGAAAAAGGCATAAACCGTGGGAATCGACTGGATCCGCAGCTGCCCTGCCAGCATCTGGTTCTCATCGACATTGATCTTGACCATGCGCACCGCGCCCTTGGCCGCAGTCACCGCGGCCTCCAGCGCCGGGCCAAGCGTCTTGCACGGCCCGCACCAGGGCGCCCAGAAATCCACGATCACCGGAACCGTGCGCGACGGTTCGATCACGTCTTGCATGAAGCTTTGCTCCGAACCGTCCTTGATCAGATCAACGGTCGCTTGGGGATCAGGGGTGCCGAACATGTCCGTCCTCTCGGGAAGTCTCTTCCGTCCTATATGCGCCGCTTGGCGAGAGATTTGAAGGGGTCGCCCATGCTTTGCCACCACAGGATCAACACCGCGCAGGCGCTTTACCTTGGGCTCAGAGCCGCTTAGCCTGCGCAAACCCCTGGAGGCCCGAATGACCCTGATCCTGTGTTTTGGCGACAGCAACACCCATGGTACACCGCCGATGCGGGCGGCGGGGGACTATGCCCGCTTTGACGCCACCACGCGCTGGCCCCGCCGCCTGGCGCAGGCCCTGGCGTGCGATGTGGTTGAAGAGGGCCTGCCCGGTCGCACCGCGCATTTTCCCGACCCGGTGATGGGCGCCCATATGGATGGCTGCGAGGGGTTGAAGATTGCGCTGGCCAGCCATGGGCCGATCGACTGGCTGGTGATCATGTTGGGCACCAATGATGTGAAGGCCCGATTTGGGGCCAGCGCCGCGCAGGTGACGGGCGGCATTGCCGCCCTTCTCGACATTGCCCAATCGGCCGAGATGCAGGCGCGTCACGGCGGCTTTCGCGTGCTGTTGATCTGCCCGCCGCCGGTGCTGGAACAGGGGCCGCTGGCCGACCAGTTCTTTGGCGCGCGCGCACGGTCGCTGGAGTTGCCGCCGCTTTACAAGGCGCTGGCTGTGGCGCGCGGGGTGGCTTTTCTGGATGCCGGGCAGGTGATTGCCGTCAGCCCGCGGGACGGCGTGCATCTTGAGCCCGGCACCCATGCCGTGCTGGCCGATGCCGTGGCCGAAACCTTAAGGGCCGAGATGTGACCAGCCGCAGCGCGCGGCCAGCGCTTCGACCGAATGGTCGGTGCCGACCGCCATCGCCGCGCGCAGCCCGGCAGAGCGGCGGTTGCGCCAATGGTCGCGCATCAGATGCAGGCCGGATCGGCTGATCTTGGTGATCGGCGTGCGCAACGGCAGTGCGCCCGCCCATTTGCGCTGCATGAAGCGATAGGCGGCATCGAAATCGGCGCCCAGTGCGCCATGATAGCGGTCATTGTGGATGCAGGGCAGCGCCCCGGCATAGGCCCCCAACCCCGCCGCGCGGGGGGTCTGGGCGATATCGGTGCCATACATGTGCCAGCCCGGCAGCCCCTCATCAAAACGCAGGCCCGAGGCGCGGCGCAACACGATCAGCAATTCGTCAAAAGATTGCACCGGCACCGGGGCAATGGGCACGCGCCCCACGATCATGCCCAAGGACGACGACCAGACCGGACCGACCGGCGCGCCATCAAGACCGATGCCAAAGCTGCCAAACACCGCCCAATCGGGCGGCAATTCGGCCAGCCGGGCGGCCAGCAGTCGCTCCCATCCGGCGGGGAGATAGACATCGTGATGGGCAAAGACCACAACCGGGGCCAAGGTGGCATCCAAAGCGCGGTTATAGGCAATTGCGGCCGAGGGGGCGTCGCGTTCGACATGCAGGGGCAGGCTGTCCAAAAGCGGCGAGCGGCCAAGATTGGCCGCTAGGATCGTCTCGGAATAGCTGGCGCAAACAAGGGCGATCTCGCTCATCCAGCGGCCTCGCGGAAATGGGCGGCAAGCGCGCTGGCCTGATGGTAGATGTCGTGGCGTTCCAGCACCCGGAGGCGGGCGGCGCGACCCATTTCAGCCAGACGCGCGGGCGGCATCTGCGACAGGGCATGAATGACCGTGGCCAACGCCATGGCATCGCCCGCCGGAACCGTCCAGCCCGCATAGCGGTTGACCAGTTCCGGCACCCTGGCGATGGCGGTGGCAATCACCGGCCGGCCATTGGCCATGGCCTCCATCAAGACCATCCGCAACCCTTCGGCAAACGAGGAAAGGATCAGCGCCTGCGCCGCATCCAGCGCGGCCCGCACCCCAGCCTCATCCTGCCAGCCGGTCAGGGTGATGCGGGGGCCAAGCCCGTATTTGTCAATCAACCCCTTGATCTGACGCCGCAACTCGCCGTCGCCCACCAGCGTCAGGTGCAAGTTTGGCAGGGCGGGGGCGGCAATTGCCTTCGCCTCGATCAACAGGCCAAAGCCCTTTTGCGCCGAGAACCGGCCAATGGCCACCAGATGCGGCCCGCCTTGCGGCAGGGCGATCGGCCGCAACGAAGGCGCGCGGCTTCTGGCCTGTCTTGCCGCGCTTCAGGGGCGCGTGCGGCGGCTGGTCTATGTCGATTCGGGGTCAACCGACGGATCGGTGGCCGCGGCCACAGCCGCCGGGGCCGAGGTGGTGGCGCTGGACATGGCGCAGCCCTTTACCGCCGCGCGGGCGCGCAATGCGGGGCTTTCGCATCTGGCCAGCGATCCGCCGGACTTTGTCCAGATGGTCGACGGCGATTGCGCGCTGCAACCCGGCTGGATCAGCGCCGCCCTTGCCGCTTTTGCCGCCCATCCCGCCGCCGTGGTGGTCTGCGGCCGCCGACGCGAGCGTTTTGCCCAAGCCTCGGTCTACAACGCTTTGGCCGACCGTGAATGGGACACGCCCATCGGCCCGGCCCGCGCCTGTGGCGGGGATGCGCTGATGCGCTATGCGGCGGTGCAGGCGGTGGGCGGCTACGATCCTGGCCTGATCGCCGGAGAAGAACCCGACCTTTGCCTGCGTCTTCGCGCCAAGGGCGGCGAGATCTGGCGCATCGACGCCGAGATGACGCTGCATGACGCCGCCATGACTCGGTTTTCCCAGTGGTGGCGGCGCGCGGTCCGGGCGGGCCATGCCTTTGCCGAAGGCTGCGCGCGGCACGGGTTTGACCATTGGGGCCTGGAAACCCGCCGCGCGCTGATCTGGGGGTCGGGCCTGCCCATGGCCATCGTCCTGCTGGGCCTCTGGCACCCGGCGGACTGGCTTCTGGCCCTGGCCTACCCGGCACAGGTGATCCGTCTGGCGCAGCGCGGCGGCTGGGCCTAGGGCCTGTTCAGCGTGATCGGCCAGTTCGCCGAGGCGCGGGGCGCCCTGGGCTTCTATGCCAGTCGATTGCGCGGGCAGCGGCGCGGGTTGATCGAATACAAGTGACGCGCCAAGGCGATCAGCGCACCGCTTCCATCACCGCATCGCGCATCCGGCAATCGCGGATCACATCCTCGCCACAGCGGCGCGGCGTCAGCTCTTTGGTCAGGCAGATTCGCGCCTCCTGGATCATCCCATCGGCGCAGGTGATGGTGATCTGGTCGCGCCGAAGGCCGGGGTTGGCCTCAAGAAAGGCTTCTTCAACGACAAGGGCCGGCAGCCGCACGTCCTTGCGCAGCCCGGCAAACACCAGCGGAAGGGTGATCGCGTCAAGCGCTGCGCGGGCGGTGGTGTAATAGTCCTCGGCCGACAGGCCCAAACAGCGGCCATGCTTTTTCCACTGGTAAAACGCCGATCCCGCCCCGCCGAACACATCGGCCACCGCCGCCGTCTGGCCACGCGACGGGTCGCGCCCGACCGTGCGACAAAAGGCCGGCCAGCCGCGCTCATACTGCGGCCAAAGCCCATGCGCGACCCAGGTGATCCCGCGCCCCGGATCGCATTGCGGATCGCCCCGGTCATCGCCCTCCCGCGCGCACCAGTTGGCCGACCACGACAGCGCCAGCACATAGTAATCGAAATCCCCGGCCTGCTCACCATCGGCCCGCACAGGTGCGGCAAGGAACGGAAGGGCAAGTCCAAGCGCGGCCGACAGCACAAGGTTACGCATTTTCCCTTTTCCTTTACCCGAAAACCACCTATATCCCTGCCAGTCTTTCCCGAAAACGAGGAGATCGCGGCCCCGGCCGCAGCCGTTTTCCCGGCACGGGAAAGATTTGTAAAGGCCCCGGCGAATTCGGGCGCAAGCGAAGAGGATGGACCGATGTCGAAACCTTTGATGGCCAAGGCCACGGCGGTTTGGCTGGTGGACAACACCACGCTGACCTTCAAGCAGGTTGCCGATTTCTGCGGCCTGCACGAATTGGAAGTGCAGGGCATCGCCGATGGCGATGTGGCAACCGGCGTCAAAGGCTTTGACCCGGTCGCCAACAACCAGCTTGACCCCTTCGAGATCGAGCGTGGTCAGGCCGACCCGCTTTACAAGCTAAAGCTCAAGTTCAACGCCGCCGCCGTGGGCGAAGAAAAGCGTCGCGGCCCGCGCTACACGCCGCTGTCCAAGCGGCAGGATCGCCCGGCGGCCATCCTGTGGCTGGTGAAATTCCACCCCGAACTCTCGGATGGCGCGGTGGGCAAACTGGTGGGCACCACCAAGCCCACCATTCAGGCCATCCGCGAACGCACGCATTGGAACATCAACAACATCCAGCCGATCGACCCAGTCGCTCTTGGGCTTTGCAAGCAGTCCGAACTGGATGCCGCCGTGCAGGCCGCCGCCCGCAAGAAGGCCGCCGAAGGCTCGGTCATGTCGGACGACGAACGCCGCAAACTGGTGTCGACCGAACAGTCGCTGGGCATGGCGCCCGAGGCCCGCTTGCCATCGGGCTTCGAAGTCTTTGGCGAGGATGGCGGCGATGACAAACGCTCGGCCGCCGATTTCTCGGATGCCGACAGCTTCTTCAACCTGCCCGACAATGACGCCGACGACGACGAGGGTGACGACGATCCCCGCCGCTAAGGCCCTTTGTCGCAAGGCTGTTCACAATTACAGGGGCGCAAGGACAAAACCTTGCGCCCTTTGTCTTTTCTGACCTATTGTCTCGCCCAGCGCCACTGTTTCAGGCGCTTGGCCTGCCCCCTGAAAAGTGGTCCTCCCTGAGGTATGGTTTTTGAGCCATTTGGAGGATGAAGGAATGCCCCAGAAGAAGCACAAGCCGGAGGAGAT
>Ga0194133_10006668_pt1 | contig 14111 bp, 5 predicted proteins | sample TA2KigOf40mmetaG_FD_155448 | JGI IMG/M metagenome (GOLD analysis project Ga0194133, IMG submission 155448) | Freshwater microbial communities from Lake Tanganyika, Tanzania - TA2015055 Kigoma Offshore 40m | ecosystem: Environmental > Aquatic > Freshwater > Lake | place: Tanzania: Lake Tanganyika...
TTTTACAATAGGGCAAATAAAACCACAACCAGCCAACATTAATTTACAAACATGAAAGTTGCCAAAAATTTGACATTTTTTACCCTAAGGGTACTCCTTATCCCTCATCGTGTTTTTTTGTTGAAAAAAATACCACTTTTGTTTCTTACGACTAATTCATCTCTCTCTCCATACCAATACAAACTTTCCTCTCGACAAAATCAATTTTCGACCTTGAATTACCTGATTTCGGAAATTGAATTCCGACCGGTTGATTCATCATGTGAAAATCAAAAAAATCATTTTTCGAGCCCTATGAAATCAAGTCTTGAAGCAGCGAAAATGTGTAAGTTTACTTTTCTCTAGTTCTGTTCACTGTAATGCACGGATTGTAATAGTAAACAGCAAACAATTGACAGTCATTCAAGGCAATTATTTTACAACGCCTTTAAGACGTGCGTCACTTTCAGTCCAAAATTAACTTCAAAAGGGTTCCTTTTTTTCTTTGTGAGTGAATTCTGGACACATTTGTCTTTGCAAAATTCTGGATATCTGTGACCTTGTTGCTTTTTGTAATCTTTAGGCCTGCAGGGCAAAAATCAATTCCGATTGTCACAAGTTCATCGTATGGATATATTTTTTCGTTCCCTTCACTGATCACCCTGCAAGAAATAGAAAAGAATTTTCATGAGGTGATCAAACAAAAGGAAAAAATGTCTTCCAAAATAAAAATATATTTTTTAGTTGTCAAGAGTGGAGATTTTAACGCCAGCATTTTACCTTTCTTTCTGTTTGTAGAATTAGAACCAATGTTTGCTATACAAAAGTCAAAACTGAAATAAAATTGAGCCCTTACACGCAACAGTATAAATTTTAGATAACGAGATGAAAGAAGCCAATCATTTCCAACCTTCAGGTTGATCTTGTAAGGTCGACCTCGACGTATAACATGACTATGTACAGAGAGAAGAAATTAAATTAAAAGATTTTTATCGTATTTTAAAAACAGTCAAGAAAGCGTGTTGAGTTTGGATAAGTCAGGATGTTGTGTACAAAATATTTAATTTCTTTCTGATTCCAGTATTTTTCTGCTCAATTTTTTAATTACTCAATTATGACGAACAATTGACCAGATTGCAGATAAAAGAAGATTTATCTACTCACTCACTTATTTCATTCACATATGGTATACCATATTTGAAAATCAAAAGGAAATGATGGGTGTAATTTTGTTGAGGTTTTCGTTTTTCTGAGAGTCAGATAAAGTTGGTTCTCATTACGTCTCCTAATTGAGGATGCTGAGTCTGTTATCATGTGTATAATTGATTGAACTAACTAAGGCCAAACTCAATCTAACTGATGGATATTTGCTCGGGCAAAATTCGATGTTAACGCTCAATCTATTGAATTTGGGTGTGTGCTGGTTTTTAGACAGACGGAAATGAGGGACCACATTTGATGTACTCATAATTTTTCGAATAACTTTTTGACCCTGAATTTCGAGAGGCCAACAAAAGACTCGTGATTGCTCAAGTGACTATTTTGAAGCTGAAAAAGGACCTGTCAGAACTGCTTCATTAGCCTTAACAACGCACCAAATGTTTTCAAAAATTTTTCTTGTGAGAAGATCAAAAATATAGAAATTATAATTCAATGACTAATTGTTGCTTTTTTTGCTTTAATGTTGGTATTGTTCATGGTTCTATTATTTTCAAATATGATCTACTTCTTGAAGTGATTTGTTTTGTTGTTGAGAACAATGTACCTGGTGAATTGTGTTGGTGATCCTTAAAAAAAAGTTACAATGAAGGGTGAAACATTTTTTGTTGATTTTTCTCCACGCGCGACTGCCTGAATTTTATTTGACATGATGCAAAAAAGTGGGACTCGGGACAAAAAAAAGTGACTGAATTGTGCCAGTTAGATCAACTCAGTTCGTGCGATCCATGAACGTGTGGAATCTTTAACTTTTTTGTAATCAGTGCTAAGATAGAGTTTTAGTTTGAAACCTTCTTTATATTTTGACCAACTGTTATAAAGGTCATAAAAATTTTGTGTATCTGATAAGATATTGTCAAAGGCTTTAATTATTATATCTTGATAAAATAGCCCAAAAGGTATTTTCAACTTTGTTTTTCATCTCAAGCTAATGAAAACATTTTTTGTTACTTTCAAATGAGAAGGATTGGATGATGCCTGTATAAAGAATTATTTTTTGTTTCCAAGTACTAGAAACAAAGTAAAGAAAATCTGTCCGAGCGAATGGGTAAAGAAAAAAGTCATGAGAAATGTTTCAAAACTTCGTCCAAGATGTTAAACAGAACAAAAAATTTGTTCAGCAATAAGACAATTGAAGAAAATGGAGCAAAAAATCTATTCAAATGAAATTGTATTTTTTCTCAACAACTTTTGAGTAATCGTGGATTATGTTCAGTAAAAAAGGTGGCTAAGAAAGATCATGAACCTCAAAGTGGACTTTTTGTTGAGATGCTAATCCACTCACCAATACCCTTTATGAAAAGTTTCATGGGAGTATATATTGAATTTATTTATTTCAGGTAAGTGGTACAAAATTTCAATCGTGGCAACGATCTTTTTTACACTCATGATTTAAACCCTAAATTGAATGATGAAAAATCCCTTTCAGATGATTCATGGCGATAAATTGTTGCCTTAGGCAGCATTTATACCTCATAGTGACGCTAAGGGTTTTCCTTTTGACCTAGACTTTTTTTCTTGACCATAAACATAAAAAGAAGGTGGTCCAAATTACGAAGCACAGTAGTCAAAAAAGGATAATGGAGGATTTGCTGTTCCAGACGGCCATTATGACACTTAGAAAGACAAAAGTTAATGGAATTCAAAATGAATTTATGCGAGAGAGCAAAAGCGTTTTCTCAATGACAACCAAGTTGGAGAGAGTTCTTGAGCTGCAGAATTTTATTTATGTGCGGTTAAAGCATTTAGTGGCTCAAAAATAACCGCTAATCTTCCACATCACTTTATTTTTTTCTCTTTGTAGGTCAAATCAATTTGAATATAATTCTTGCGTGCAAATTCATTAAAGTTTGTGCTAAGATCTTGAGGAATCGTTTTTCACTAACCATGGGGGATTCACTCAGTCGAGCCATATGAATTTTATTTGCTTTTCAACTTTCATTTTTTGAAGGATGTCGTGTCTACTAATTTGGAAATATTATTCGACCATGAAATTTTTGTTGCTCAGAAAGCTGCTGCATAGAAAAAAACCGTCTGGGCAGTTTTCACATATCTAAAACGACACCAAGACGTGGATCGATTTTGCAATCCGTCAAGAATGAAGGGTTCTACTGACTTTTGACTATGAGTAGCCAGGCAGTCTCTTTCTGCAAATTCTTGAAGGTGAACCATGACTTGAGTGAATCGTGTTTTTTTGCTATGAATCTCTTCCTTTGTTGATTCATACGTTATTGCAACTTACTTAGACAGTCATTTCCATCTTTTATTAGCTTTGTTTTTCTGGAAAAAATTATTTACATTTGTTACAGCTAATTTTAGAGGCGATGATGTTTTTCCAGACATCTGTCCATCCATGGTTGGATTTCATTTTTCGCGAAATTGGCCTAATTGCAGGGATCGACCGTTTACAAGGGCAAAGAGATTTTCATCGTTTTGAGTGTGCAAAAATGTTAGATTGGTCGTTTCGTTTCAAAGGTCATTTTATGTGTATGTTATCAACTCGACCATGCAGAAATCATTTTCCTGTTTCTTCAAGTGTCGGAGGAAAAATTAATTTTTTAATTTTTGATTTGCAAAAACGAGATCTGATTTATACGTCAAAAATACCAGCACTCATGATTTTAAACATCCTTTTGAAGAAGAAAGAAATTTTTGCAAAAGTACCTACTTGTTCCGAAAATAAAAATGAGGATGAAACAAAAATGCCTTTCATTTTATCGTGACTTCATCCAATAAGTTTCCTAAAGCAAGCAAACACTTTTTATTTTAATGACTTTTAGCCTCAGGTCGTTATCTCAAAAGCGTTGTATAAAATCTCATAAATATTCATAGAGGTGTCAAGTTTCAGACATAAAAAGGTCAGACGGAGCAGTGGTCAACATTTAATTTGTAAAAAATATGTTTAAAGGACATCTTTTTTTACAAACACATTGTTTTTCCCATCACTATTGTCAATTTTTTTCATACCCTTCGGGTGTTGTAAAATAAGCCATAACCCAGTTGAATGAGAGCAAAAAATTATTCGTCACCCATTTGTTAGTCATGGTGGGTCGAAGTGATAAAAATTTAAATGACAAGGATTAGCAATAACTACTTTTGTTTTATTATTGCCCAAAGGTTTGAAGTCAGCAAAGTATGAAAACGTTTACCTCAACAGCATTCAATTTCCTCACCTTGGAATGGATTTCTTTATGAGCCACGTAATGAATCATTGGAATTTAGCTGGACAAAAAACGTGTTATTAATGTATTAGCAAAATAGGAAAAAAGGTCTTAGTGCACAGATTGTCCCCCATTAGGAATTAATATTTTATCGAACCAAGAAAGGAGGCCACCTCGGAAAAAAGATTTTTACTCTTGACCGTGATTTGAGAAACATGAAAAACCTGATTTGGTCACCATCATAAATCAGATTAAAACTGTTGGCAACAATGAGGATTTCATGGTGGTCGTATATATTATCACGTGGAATATTACCTTTTTATAGGGTGCACAAGCGGAATTGAAGAGCCTTGAAATTTCTCATTTTACATTTCATTTTTGTTTAAGGAAACACATTTTGGAATGTATCGATTAAAAGAATTGGCACAAGAGCTTTGTCGCTTGGCAATCGATTTTTTACAATGGTCCGCCGTCTCCCTTCTGCTAAAAAAGATTTGATTAACTTAAATTAGTTACATAAATTTACAAATACGTCACGTTTTTGCTATTTGCAGATCTCTATGAGCACATTATAGACAATTTGTTTCGTGATTTTTTTCCTTTCATCATCTCCAAAGACTACATTTGAAAGTTTTGTCTAATCATTCACTGAGAAGGTAGGAAGGCAGATGAGTCTGTACCAAAGCACAATCCATTTTCATTTGAATTTCTTTCATTCCGGTTGAAGGTCGTTCGTCCAGAGATTTTGTGGCTGAAAATTCCAATGGCAACGTAAATATTTATCCATCCAATGAAGCTAAAAATTTTTCCATGTATCATATTTTGGGTTGTTTGAGAACTCGTGCAAATATTTGACACCTCCATTTTTTAGAGCCGGATCTAGGATGTTTCTCATTAAGTATGCAGATAAATCTTATCCCCTTGTATATACGAATTTCATTTTGTCTTAAAATCTGAGCCTAAGGCCACTCATACAGGTATGCCACGTGTCCAAGTTGAACAGGAATGTCTTGTCTTGAACAATCTGTGTCAGATATTATACACCCTCAAAAGTTTGCTTACGAATGGCAATTAAAATGTCATGATTAATAAGTACTTTCTGAAGAGATAAATTTAGGCAAGGCAAAGTTACCCCACAACATTTTGTTTATCATCCAAAATAATTTTTGAAACCAATTTTCTTTTCTGTTTCTTAAGAGAACTGACTTTTTAGAAACGCTCTTTTCTATTCATCTCATCTTGAATTGAAGTAAGCTTGCTTAAGTTGAAGGTCGAGCTTGAATTTCTTCTTGACTGACACCGCAGCATCAAAAGTCACCTCTAAAACCGAGCCTTTGGATACTTTTTTCAATTCAATGGCAAAAATGGTTGCAAATATGTATGCGTAGATTCTTGTCTTTTGCTGAGACAGGCCAATGAAAACGAACAATTTCTGTCAGGAGGGTTTAGTTAATCAAGGATTGCAAAGTTCAGCGTGAAAAAGTTGATGCACAAGGTCGGCACTAGTTTCAATTGAAATTCCAATTGATGCTCACTAAATTTGCAAATATTATGTTGTGGAGGAATTCTTTTCCTGTCATCATTTTCGAACGCTAGTGTGAAAAGACTCCATTTTATTGACTTGAGAAAATTATTGGTCCGAGATTCCAAATCTTATTTTGTATTCTGACCTCTAAAAGTTTTTGATCAGAGGGCATCGTTGAGTCAAACGCCTGAAGCCAATCAGCAAGTTTCCCTTGAAAAGTTTTGTGGCAGAAGAAAAATTGAGGATGTTCGGCGTTCTTTGCTCGGTTTTTCCTCTCTGGTCTAAAATTGCTGCATTTCAAAACACACATCTTCGTATTTAACAAATGAAAAGACCTTGAGTGGCTTATCTAATAGGTTGCTTTACAACGATATTTTTGTAAGTGAAATTAAAACCTCCAAGTGAAGAAGTTGGCTTCAAAATATTTCTTTTCGCATCATAGTTTTTTTGAAAAACTAAAAAAACCTGCCATTTAAGCACACTAATTTATAAATGCTTTACAAATCATTGTACTTTTTTCTTCATAAATGTAAGAAGACCGAGTAAGAGTAGCTTTTAAAACAAACCTTTTTTTATTTGGATAGTTACTTGCGGAAGCTTCAAGTGGGCTAATTTCTTCCCGATTTCGATATCAAGACGCTTATAATCTTCTTTCAAATGTCATGTTCCCGAAAAAGTTTGACAGAATGGTGTCTTTAAACTTGTTTGCTCAAAGTAAACTTACCTCTCAACCAAATGTCATAATGATGAATTCCACTCCGCCTTCTACTGTGGCCTTGTGTCGGTAAACAAACAAAACCAAAAAATGTGAATCACTTCTTGAGGCAATAATACACCTGAGAGAGGGTCAAATTTGCATTTTTGTGACCGAAACTTTATATTTTCCACACTTAATGTGCAATAAATATTGGCCTTTATAAGGTTTACATCTCTGAACTGTAACTTCTAACAAATTTATGTTTTTAGCAGTTAAAACAAAAGATTAGGTTTAAATCTCTTTTTTGATTTTTAAGCAAAAATATAGAGCAGATAGAAATATTGAAGATGGGTTGAGGCCAAAAAATTTGTGACCCATGTCGGGGTCCTATAACTTTTAGATTCTCCAGGGTTTGATGAACCTTAGACCAGGTCAGTCTAGGTAAGGAATTTTTTTTACCAAAAATGCAAAATTCAGAAATTCAGTCTACCTAATGAAACAAATCCATGTTAAAATAAATTGTTCATCTCATCATTTCTCTTCAGTACGATGTTTTAAAAAAAGATCACTTAAAATTTCCAAATAATTTGCTCTCTTAAAAATTGAAATTACCATTTGGTATTTGAACAAAGAAAAGATTTCATCATTACGATCCTGCTTTTGTTTCAATTTATTCTTCAACTTTTCCTTTTCATGACAAAAGATTTTGTCTGATACTTGTTAAGGTTAACTTGGTAATAAAAACTATTTTCTCATAGTGTCAATAAAGTAAAATGACAATGAATGAAGATGGAAAGGTTTCGGCAAACATTCGACAGACACAATTTTCCACTTACTTTAACATCCTTGTCTTAACGTGTTGAAAGGATTGATAAAGAATCTACCTGCAACTTGGTTGAAGCCATGAAATCTTGTTGAGGGGTTGTCATTCTTTGTTACGATTAACCTTGCAAAAAAAGAGCAAGAGAAATTTTTGCACCAATCCTTAGGCATCCAAGTTGGGCAATTAACCATGGTTGACTTTACACACCTGAGAATAGTTAAAAGAAAATTTAAAGAAAATACAATTTCTTCCTTCCTAAAGAAATGAGATGATGAAGGTCTGGAGTGTTATGATCAATGGATCAGGACATCCATTACGAAGAAGTAACGATCGTCTCTGTGCATTAGATAAAATTATTAAGAAATTGGATCGATCAGGTCTGGCAAGGTTATTCCAGACAGCATTAAATATACTTGGATTTCATAATAGAAAATTCATTTATCTTTAACACAGTGCAAAATTTTAACATTTCTTTTTACAATTTTTTAAAGAACTGTCTTAGTGTAACGTAGTCCCGTTTCTTTTTCCTTTTTTAACAAAATCTTTTAGACTCAGTTCGTTGTCAAAGAATTTAACCTTGAAAAATGTTGGAGAAATCCACAAGACGGATGCTTTGACTCCAGACACAATTTCCAGTGGCAACCAAGACAAATATACAAAGAAAAAACATAAAAACCTAAATTTTACAACTACTAGTAGTATACTTTTGATTTTTGATAAAGTAATTCCTTCTGTGAGTAAAAGTAATTTGCAAAAAAGTGTTAAGTTTGATGTTTTGAAGATATTTGAGCACTGTTTTGTAAATTTCATTGGTTTAAAATCTCTGCAGAACAAGTAGTAACACAAACCTAGAGTGATTTGTCTCGACACCAAGGATTCGCAACCTTGAAATAGTTTTTCAAGCAAAATAGTTTCAATGTGTGAGACACAGAGGCTTGCGCGACAAAATGACAAATGTTGAGTGACTTTCAAGCTCTGGCTTAATTTTGTTCTCAAAAATGAGAAGTTTGTTACTTTAACTTTTTTGATAAAATATCATTCCCTAAAACTTTAAGCCTAAGTGCTTTCAAGTTGTTTTTTAAATTTTACTGGTTTCATTTAAGAAACAATAATCGTTTTCGTTGTTTTCAGTTTCTTCTACTCCTCTTGCTCGCCGATGGTGGGTTTTCAGCGCCGAATCCCCAAGATACTTACGGGGCTCCAGCAGCTCCATCATATGGAGCTCCAGCTGCCGACTCCTATGGAGCTCCACAAGCACCTGTGGAAGATTCTTACGGGTCACCCAAGGTATGACTTTCGAAAAAAATAATTGAAAAGGAAAAAGGTTGCAATTACTTTAGAATATTTATGGTTCAACCAGTCTTTTATTCTAGGCTCCTGTTTGTCGAACCGAGCAGTCACCATCTGCAATTCCAGGAGCAGATTGTCAGGCCAACCCCCCACAATGTGTAGAACACTGCAACACCATTTATGAGTCGAAGTGTGAGACAAAATATGAAGATCAATGTAACACTGTCTATGAATCAAAATGTGAGACCAGGTACGAAGACCAGTGCAATACGGTCTATGACCAGAAATGTGAAACTGTTTATGAAACACTCTATGAGGACAAGTGTGAAACTGTATATGAGACTCAATGTAACACTATTTATGAGGACAAGTGTGAAACAAGATATGAAGACAAATGCGAAACAATTTATGACACTCAATGTAGTACTCAGTATGACACACAGTGTCAAAACATCCAAGAACAAGAATGTCACACTGAACAGGAGCAAAAATGCAACACAGCCTATGAGGACAAATGCGAAACAGAATATGAGACAACATATGAAAACAAATGCAACACTGTCTACGAACAGAAATGCGAGACAAAGTATGACACTGTGTCAGACCAGAAGTGTGAGACAGTCTATGAAACTGTACAAGACCAACAGTGTGCAACTGTCTATGATACAGTTTATGAAAACAAATGCGAGACAAAATACGACACTGTGCAAGAGCAACAGTGTAGCACTGTCTATGATACCCTGTATGAAACAAAGTGTGAAACCAGGTATGAAACAGTAAATGAGGAAAAATGTGAAACAAGGTATGTCACAGAATATGAGCAACAGTGTCAAACAGTTTATGATACACAGTATGATACCAAGTGTGAAACTGTTTATGACACTGTCTATGAGGAACAATGCGAAACCAAGTATGATCAAAAGTGTGACACTGTTTATGAGACAACTTACTCTACTGAACATGATACAAAATGTGAAACCCAGTACGAAACCCAATATGACACAGCGTATCAAGACAAATGTGAAACTGTCTACGACACACAATGCAGCACTGCATATGACACAGTTTATGAAGATCAATGCAATACCCAATATGAGCAGAAATGCGAGACACAGTATGAAACAGTTTATGAGAAGAAATGTGAGACGAAGTATGACACACAATGTCATACTGCTTATGATACTGTTCATGAGGACAAATGTGAGACAAAATATGACACCAAATGTGATACTGTTTACGAGACTCAGTATGAGCAGGAGTGTCGAACTGAGTACAGAACAGAATATGACACACAATATGAGGAGAAATGTGAGACCAGGTATGAGCAAAAATGCGAAACAAAATATGAAACTCAATATGAGACAACCTATGAACAACAATGCCAACAAGTCCCTGAACAGCAATGTTCAACATCTTATGAAAGTGTTTGCGAGACACAGTATGAAACAGAGTATGAGACTGTCTGTGATGAACCCCCCAAAGATGAGTATGGTGCTCCCCAAGCCCCAGTTGTTTCTGCAGGAAATGAGTACGGTGCTCCAGCAGCTCCAGCAGCTCCAGCTCAAGACACTTATGGATCTCCTGCTGCTCCTGCTGTTGATAGTTACGGTGCCCCTAAAGCACCATTGTGCAGGCAAGTTCCAAAACAAGTAGAGAAACAAAACTGCCGAAATGTACCCAGAGAGCAATGTCAAACAGTCTACAAAAGTGAATGCCAACAGGTGCCAAAGCAAATCCCTAGACAAGTAGAAAGCCAAGAATGTAATCAAGTCCCAAGGCAGGAATGCAAAAATGTGCCTAGACAAGTCCCAAAACAGGTTCCAGAGCAGGTTTGTGAGCAAGTGCCTCGACAAGTTCCCAAACAAAATTGTCAACAAGTGGAAAGACAGGAATGCTATAAAATCCCTCGACAACAGCCAAAAGAAGAATGCCAGCAGATTCCCAGAGAAGAGTGTATTGATGTTCCAAGACAAACTGAAACCCAGAAGTGCAACTCTGTACCCAGAGAGTCCTGTAATAAGGTACCTAAACAAGTTCCAAGGCAGGATTGCAAACAAGTACCAAGAGAGCAGTGTAAGCCAGTGCCTATTCAAGTACCAAGGCAAGTTGAAAAACAAAACTGCCATCAAATCCCTAGACAAGTACCCCAGCAGGTGCCACGGCAGCAGTGTGAAAATGTGGCCCGTCAGGAATGTAGAAATGTGCCTCGTCAGGTAGGCAGGGAGGAGTGCCAACAAGTGCCAAGACAAGTACCAAAACAACAGTGCCAAAATGTACCTCGACAGTCCTCAAAACTTGAGTGTGCAAGCATTCCTCGGCAAGTTCCAAAGGAGGAATGTCAAGAAGTTCCACGTCAACAGTCTAGGGAGGAATGCCACAATGTCCCTCGTCAAGTTGAGCGACAAGAGTGCAGAAACATTCCAAGACAGCAGCCAAGAGAGGAGTGCACTTATGTTCCAAGAAAGGTGGAGAGTCAACAATGTAGGGCAGTCCCTAGACAGGTTGAACGCCAAGAATGTAAAAATGTTCCCAGGGAGAACTGCATTAATGTTCCACGACAAGTTGAGGTACAAAAGTGCAACAAAATCCCCAGAGAGAATTGTCACTCTGTCCCTAGAGAGGTTTGCCAGCCAACTTACAGACAGCAATGTGACCAGGTGCCTCGTGAGGTATGCAATCAGGTTCCCAGGCAGCAGTGCAACAAGGTAGAAAGACAAGAGTGCAACCCAATTCCAAGAGAAAACTGCCAACAGGTTCCTGGGCAGTCCTGCAAGCAAGTTCCTAGACAGGAGGCTCGCCAGGCATGCAACCCAGTGCCCAGATCTGAATGTCAACAAGTACCAAGGGAGGCATGTGAGCAGGTACCCCGACAAAACTGTCAACAAGTCGAGAGACAGGAGTGTCGTGACATCCCTAGGCAGCAATGCAACCCAGAGTGTACCAATTCCTTCACTTGTCAGATCTGTGATGCACAAGACTCGTATGGTTCTCCAGCTGCACCCGTTTTGCCTTCTTATGGTAGAAAATAAGAAGTTTACAACTTAAAACCAGTTGATATGCGATAACACAAAAACAAAACCCTATTTGCAATAATTCTCTGCTAGAACGGAGAATTCTCCATTCCAAATTCAATCTTTATAGTTTGAATATCATGAATTCAGTTCATCTTGCTTGTCTGTGACAGCATACTTTTGATTGAAAAATAGATGCTAGCCTTAAGAGTCTAGTCAACCCTAATCCAGTTTGCTCGTGTGAATGTGAGTGCCAAAATTATCCGACCTTTAACAATAAGACCGACCTAAAAGAGGTACGCAATTTTGCACCAAATTTTTTTTCATAGTAACATCTTTTGAAAAATGTTTTGATTTTACCTCCTGAAATGAATAAGTTCTCAAACAAATTGGAATTAGTTACTCGAACAGAACAGATCTTTTCAAGCCATATTGCAAACTTGTCCCCTTTTTTGAGAATGAAACTTGTTTTCCAGCCTGTCAGTCAACATTTCCCAAGAGTGTTTGTGTGAGGATGCTTTCATTGTTATTATTTATTATCAGTATTTTCATAGTCGATTTATAATCGAAGAGAAGAAACAACCCTTTGCCTAATTCAACCTCAACTTTTTTTCATCATCTGAAGCCTAATCAAATCTAAATAATGTAAAAAAGATCGATTGTTTTTCTTCATTTTATTTGTGATGAAAACTACCAACCCGTGATACTTTTGAATTGAAAAATCAACGTAACCAACTTTGACCCTTCCAGAATCTGAAACCCTTGTAATACTCTTCTTTTTCCAATCAATTTTCTGAAGATATTTTTCCTGATGTACAAAAGTGAGTGAGAAATATCACTACTTGATTTTGAGCAGCATCAAAAATCCATTCTCATTACATTGCATTTTTTGTTAGTAAAAATATGCTCCTCTTCTTTTTATCTTAAATTATACTTCAATAAACAGAGATATACCTTATGGTTCATAAAAAACCTCGTTTTCTTTCATTATCCTTTGTCCTTGAGTGACAAAGATTTCAAAACTGAAAAATGTTCTTACAGTTTAAAAATGGAAGTTTAAAGTTTAAGATAAGCAGTACTATTGTTATTCATAAATGGGAATCAAGAGTAAAAGTAGATCTTCAACCCTTCCTTAACTAGTAATATATTTTTTGAAGGATATTTTTCGAACAGAAAATGATTAAAATGTTCTTAAAACATGAAAATTTGGAACATTTTCCCTTCAGAAGATAGATGCAAGTTTTACAAAAAGGATATTTTCTCATAGAGGTTATCCAACGGATATTGTAACAGTACTAAGAATTGAAGAAAAAAAGGTCCTTAAGCAGGTTTGTTCTCAATCTTACATTCTCAAGGTCCTGCATGAAGTATAGAAAAAACTTGTCTATTTAAAAAAACATTTTTTATGGAAATGTTTAAAAGAATGAAAACTTAATTTAAAAATTCTAATTTATGTTTGAAAATTAAAAAAAAGGCCTTTTCTTAACAGATTAAAATGAATGGTTGCATCTGAGAGACAATATGACCTTCTTGGCAGGCCTGAAAAGCTTATTGTAATTAGGAATATTTTTCCACGATCTTGAAGTGATTGAAACCGTCCACTGTACTAAGTCACAGATTGGTTTCCGTTATTCTGTAAAAAGGTGAGTTTAAAAGGATGAAGCTGAACTTAAATGGTCAAGAAAGATTTTTGAATTTTGTCATGAAAAATATTATTGCTCCTGATTGGTGTCTGCATGTCGATCATGATGTCAGGAGACATTTCACCTACCTGTGAGACAGACAATGTGATGTCAGAAGTCCATTCGGATGTAAAACACACGTTTCTTAACATGTTATTAGAAAAAAAGTATTATTTTTTTAGAAAATGTATGTGAGCAAAAATTTTCTTTCACTTTGGAGTTTGGATTGCATTTAAAATTACGTCAAAATTGCAACCAAATAAAATTTATACCCAGTCCAAAAAATACTTTTTGCAATTAATAATTACCAGGCATTGCTCATCACGAAACAAATTGAATGAACTTTTATAAATGTATTGATGCTTGTTTCGTCTTTCAGTAAAACACTATTTAAAAATATTGCATAAAATACTTTTTAATTTTTAAACTGCAACTTTTTTTCAATCGCGTTTTTTTCTAATTAGCATTTTGTGTTTGGAAATTGTTCGCTTTTTGCACTTGACCTTGACATAAAAAGCATCAGAAATGTGATAGCAATCCTTGAAGGGGAAACATCTGGAAATGCACGAATTAATGGTATTCACAGATAAAGTTTTATGTTAAGGGATGGTAATAATAATGAAGATAATTATGATTTTGACGACGACTTAATGCTGGCTTCATCCATTTAATTGCAAAGCTTATAGATAATGAAACTTTGCAAAAAATTATCTTCAACTTGTTTC
>Ga0194133_10006670_pt1 | contig 14107 bp, 12 predicted proteins | sample TA2KigOf40mmetaG_FD_155448 | JGI IMG/M metagenome (GOLD analysis project Ga0194133, IMG submission 155448) | Freshwater microbial communities from Lake Tanganyika, Tanzania - TA2015055 Kigoma Offshore 40m | ecosystem: Environmental > Aquatic > Freshwater > Lake | place: Tanzania: Lake...
TCAACCCGAGGATGCTCGCGGCCTGCACCGACTGGCAGGTCCTCGCCGACGGCACGCGCAACGACCACGGCGACCCGGACTGGGACGCCGATGCGGTCCGGCGCCTCGTCGAGCTCGACGCGGCCATCCGACCGGTGTGCAACCGTCTCACGGCGGTGCTCGACCGGTTCGCCGCCTACGCCCCGCGCTTCACCGCAGCGCTCGCCCGGGTGCAGGCGGGCGAGCAAGACTGGTTCACCCGTCCGACGCTGCCGAGCTACCACCAGGTGTGGTTCGAACTCCACGAGGACCTGCTCGCCACGCTCGGCATCGACCGGTCGACGGAGCGGTCGACCGAGACGACGTCGCCGAGCGCGTAGCATCACCTCGCCGTCACGAGCATCGGAGGCCGCTTTGGCACGCTTCGGCACCGTCCTCACCGCGATGATCACGCCGTTCGACGGCGCAGGACGTCTCGATCTCGACGAGGCGGCGGCGCTCGCCCGTTGGCTCGTGGCGAGCGGGAACGAGGGCCTCGTGATCGCCGGGACGACCGGCGAGAGCCCGACCCTCACCCATGCGGAGCAGGGTGACCTGTTCGCTGCGGTGCGCGCAGCGGTCGACGTACCCGTCGTCGCCGGCGTCGGGTCGAACAGCACCGCCGAGTCGCTCGACCTCGTCGCTCACGCGAATGCGGCCGGCGTCGACGGCGTGCTCGTCGTCACGCCGTACTACAACCGGCCGTCGCAGGCGGGCCTGCTGCGGCACTTCCGTACCGTGGCCGAGGCCACCGACCTCCCCGTGATGCTCTACGACATCCCGGTGCGGACGGGACGCAAGATCGACACGGACACGCTCGTCGAGCTGGCGACCACCGTGCCGAACGTCGTGGCGCTGAAGGACGCCGCCGGCGATCCCGCCGAGACGGCGACGCTGCTCACCCGGGTCCCCGACGACTTCGAGGTCTACTCGGGCGACGACTCGCTCACCCTGCCGCTGCTGAGCATCGGTGCGGTCGGCGTGGTCGGTGTCGCCACCCACTGGTGTGCTCCGGAGATGCGCTCGATGATCGAGGCGTTCAACGGCGGTGACGTGGCCCTCGCCCGTCGCCTGAACGCCGTGATGCTGCCCTCGTTCGCGTTCGAGACCGGGCTCGTCGCCCCGAACCCGGTGCCCACGAAGGCGTTGCTGCGCACGCTCGGCCGCCCGGTCGGGGAGTGCCGACCGCCGATGGGTCCGACACCGGACGGGCTCGAGGACCGGGCCCGTGCGGTGCTCGCCGACCTCGACGCCCACCGGAAGGGCTGAATGGATGGCGCTCCCCGTCACCCTCACCTTCCTCGGCGGCCTCGGCGAGATCGGCCGGAACTGCACCTGTGTCGAGGTCGGCGACGACCTCCTGCTCGTCGACTGCGGCCTCATGTTCCCGGGGCCGGACATGCCCGGTGTCGATCTCGTCCTCCCCGACTTCACCTACGTCCTCGAACGGGCCGACCGCCTGCGGGGGATCGTGCTCACCCACGGCCACGAGGACCACGTCGGCGGGCTCGCCTACCTGCTGCGCGAGGTGTCGGCGCCGCTGTACGGGTCGGCGTTCACGCTCGGCCTCGCGCGGAACCGGATCGAGGAGGCGGGCCTGCTCGGTCGCACGTCGTTCCACCCGACGGCCGACGGGTCGCGGGTGCAGATCGGTGCGATCGAGTGCGAGTTCCTCGCGACCACGCACTCCGTGCCGTCGGGGCAGGCGCTCGTGCTGCGCACCCCCCAGGGTGTGATCCTGCACTCGGGCGACTTCAAGCTCGACACGACACCGGTGGACGGTCGACGCCCCGATCTCGCCAGGATGGGCGCGATCGCGCACGGCGAGGGCGTCCGGGTGCTGCTCGCCGACTCGACGAACGCGGACGAGTCCGGTTGGTCGCGCTCGGAGTCCTCCGTCGGACGGGTCCTCTACGAGCTGTTCCACGAGCACCAGGGTCGCCGTCTGATCACCGCGTGCTTCGCGTCGCACATCCACCGGATCCAGCAGATCGCCGACGCCGCGATCGAACACGGCCGGGTCGTGGCGACGCTCGGGATCTCGATGCGGCGGAACATCCGCATGGCGCGCGAGCTCGGCCTCCTCGACATCCCCGAGAGCTCGCTCGTCGACATCGAGGACGTGAAGGACCTCCCGCCGGGCAAGGTGTGCGTGGTGTCCACCGGTTCGCAGGGGGAGCCGATGTCGGCGCTCTCGCTCATGGCGTCGAACCAGAGCAAGTGGATCCGCATCGGTCCCGACGACACGGTGATCCTGTCCTCGACCCCGATCCCCGGCAACGAGCACCACGTCGGTCGGGTGATCAACGGGTTGACGAAGCTCGGGGCCGAGGTCGTGCACTCCGGCATCGCCGACGTTCACGCCTCCGGCCATGCGCAGCGCGAGGAGCTGAAGCTGTTCCAGACGCTGATCGGGCCGTCGTGGTTCGTCCCCGTCCACGGCGAACACCGGCATCTCGTCGCGCACGCCGATCTCGCCGAGGCGGTCGGACAGGACCCGGACCGCATCCTCGTGTGCGAGGACGGCGACCAGCTCACCCTCGACGACGACGGTCTGCACCGCAGCGGCCGGGTGAGTGCGGGGTACCTCTACGTCGACGGGATCGTCGGCGACGTCGGGCAGGGTGTGCTGCGTGACCGGAAGGTGCTCGCCGAGGAGGGCGTCGTCGTCGTCATCGTGGCGGTCGACCTCGCCGCCCGCTCGATCGTGACCGGTCCCGAGCTGATCACCCGGGGGTGGGTGTATGCGCCGGAGGCCGAGGACCTGCTCGACGAGGCGGTCGACGCGGTGCGGGAGCAGGTGCTCGACGCGCTCGAGGCCGGGACGGAGGACGTCGAGCTGCTCGCCCAGCGGGTTCGCCGGGCAGCAGGCCGGTTCGTGAACGAGCGGACACGGCGTCGGCCGATGATCGTCCCGGTCGTCCTCGAGGTCTGAGCGGCACCGAGCGGCTGCCCCCGGTGGTCGGCCGACCACTGATAGCGTTCACGCTGCCGTGGCAACCACTCGAACCTCCACGCGGTCGACGTCGACGCGTCGGCCCCCCACGTCGAAGCGTCCCCGTCGGGGCGGCGGCGTGCGCGTCGTCGTCGACGCGTATCGCTTCGCGACCCGTCCCGGCGTCGTCGGGGTCGCGCTGCTCGTCGTCGCCGCGCTCGCCGCGCTGGCGATCTACCTCGGCACGGGCGGTCCGGTCGGCAGCGGGCTCGAGCTGACCCTCGCCGCGACCATGGGGGTCCTGCGGATCTTCGCCCCACCGCTCCTCGTGGTCGCCGGACTCGCCGCGATCCGATCCGGCGTCGCCCCGTCGTCTCGTGGCGCCCACGCCCGTCGGAAGGAGCAGCCCCCCGCCCCGACCGACCGGGGCGTCGTCCCCGTGCTCGCCGCCGCAGGTCTGCTGCTCGCTGCGGCCGCGTTCGCCGATCTGCTGCGCTACGACCCGGCCGAGGCCGACCTGGTGACGCGTCTCGCCCGTGGCGGCGGACTCGCCGGTCGGGCGCTCGCCGGGCCGCTCGAGGCGCTCATGGGTGTCGTCGGCGCGACGGTCGTCCTCGTCATCATCACGGCAGCGCTGCTCCTCACCGTGAGCGGGATCGGGTTCGAGGGTGTCGCCCGCTGGGTGCAGTCGGCGCGGGCCGGTCTCGCTGTCCGAAGGGAGCGTCGGCGCGCCGAGCGGGTCGCGGCGGCGGAGGCCCGTGCCGCCGACGAGGCGATCGCCGCCGCCCGTGCGGCGGAGGCTGCCGCGGCCGCCGCGGCCGCCGCGGCGGAGGAGTCCCGCCCACCGGTCGCCGTGCAGGTGCCGACCACCCCCGCGCTCGGGGACGACCCGCGTTGGGCCGACGACGCCGAGACCGAAGAGCTCCTCCTCGACGCGGACGGTCCCACCGAGGTCGACGACGGGATCGACGCCGACGACGACGTCCTCGCCGAGGCCGACCCCGACGCTCCACCGCCCGCGGCGCCGGTCTGGAAGCTCCCGCCCATGAAGCTGCTCGGCCTCTCCGGTGCGCAGGAGGTCGACACGGCCGCTGTCGAGCGCAACGGTCGCCTGCTCGAGGCGGCGCTCGCCGAGCACGGCGTCGAGACCCGACTCGTCGGCATGGTGGTCGGCCCGACCGTCACCCGGTACGAGCTCGAGCTCGGCCCCGGTGTGAAGGTCGCCCGGGTGACCTCGCTCCACAAGGACATCGCCTATGCGATGGCCACGCCGGACGTCCGCATCCTCGCGCCGATCCCCGGTCGTCAGGCGATCGGCGTCGAGGTGCCCAACGCCGCCCGCCAGCTCGTCACGATCGGCGACATCCTCGCCTCGGCGGAGGCACGGCGTGCCGACCATCCGCTCGAGGTCGGCATCGGACGCGACATCAACGGCCGGTCGGTGCTCGTGAACCTCGCGAAGATGCCGCACGTGCTGATCGCCGGCGCGACCGGCGCCGGCAAGTCGAGCTGCATCAACGGGCTCATCACGTCGGTGCTCATGCGATCGACACCCGACGAGGTGCGCATGATCCTCATCGACCCGAAGCGGGTCGAGCTCGGCCAGTACAACCGGCTCCCGCACCTGCTGACCCAGGTCGTCACGAACCCCAAGAAGGCGGCCAATGCGCTGGCCTGGACGGTCCGGGAGATGGAGCGCCGCTACGACCTGCTCTCCGAGGTCGGGGTGCGCGACATCACCGGGTACAACGCCGCCTACGACCGGGGCGACCTCACCGGGGAGACGTCGGAGGTGCTGCGGCGGGCCCTCGGTCACGTGCCCGACGCCGACCTGCACTTCCCGCGGCTGCCGTACGTGCTCGTCGTCGTCGACGAGCTGAACGACCTGATGATGGTCGCGCAGCGCGACGTCGAGGACTCGATCTGCCGCATCGCCCAGATGGCCCGGGCCGTCGGCATCCACCTCGTGCTCGCCACGCAGCGCCCGTCGGTGAACGTGATCACCGGGGTGATCAAGGCGAACATCCCGGCGCGGTTCGCCTTCGCCGTGTCGTCGCTGCAGGACAGCCGGGTCATCCTCGACCAGGCCGGCGCCGAACGGCTCATCGGGCGCGGCGACCTGCTCATGCTCGAGGGCGGTTCGTCGCTCGCCCAACGGGTGCAGGGCGCGTGGGTCACCGAGGAGGAGGTGCGGGCGGTCGTCGCCTTCTGGCGTCGCCAGGCCCCCGAGGTCGCCTACGTCCCCGGCGTGGAGGGCTCCGACGACGACCAGCTCGAGCTGTTCGGTTCGGGTGGTGGGGCCACGGCGGGAGAGGACGACGACGACGCCCTGTTCGCCGCCGCCCGGGAGCTCGTGGTCCGCAGCCAGTTCGGCTCCACGTCGATGTTGCAGCGCAAGTTGCGGGTCGGGTTCGCGCGCGCCGGACGGCTGATGGACCTGCTCGAACAGCACGGGGTGGTCGGGCCGTCGACCGGTTCGAAGGCGCGCGAGGTGCTCATGACCCCCGAGGAGCTCGACGCCCTCGCCGGATCCGGCACCCCCTCGCTCAGCTGACGGCTCGCACGAGCGCCGTCGTGGCCGCGGCAACGACGAGCACCACGACGAGGTTCGCCCGCCGCCACACCGCCACGGCCGCCGCAGCGGCGCCGGCCGCTCGGGCGTCGACGACGAGCGCCCCGCCGGTGGTGAGCGTGTTGAGTGCGACCACGGCGGCGACGACGCTCACCGGCACGAGGCGCAGCAGCTTCTCCGCTGCGCCACCCCGGGCGGTGCCCCGAAGCACGAACATGCCGAGCTGTCGCAACGCGACGATTCCGACCGCCGACAACAGCACCGCGTGCCAGGTCACGCGGTCGCCTTCGGCTCGGGAACGAACAGTCCGACGACAGCCGCGCCGACGGCGACGAGCACCGGCACGCCCGCCGGGAGGACCGGAGCGAGGGCGAGCGTGACCGCGACCGCGACGGCTGCGGTGACCGCTGCGTCCCGGGTGCGCACGGCGTTGCCGAGGATGGCTATGAGCGACGCCGGGATCACGGCGTCGAACCCCCACGCAGCCGGGTCGGCGACGAGGTTGCCCACGGCGAGGCCGGCGAGGCTGCCGAGCCCCCAGCCGCCCACCAGCCACAGCGCCGCCCGCCAGTAGGTGGAGCGGGCGCCCGCGTCGGTGCGGGCACGGATCGCGACCGCGACCGACGGGTCGACCGCAACCGTCGCCGCCAGCGCACGTTCCCAGGGGGCGGCGACCGATCGGAGTCGCGCCGACAGGCTCACACAGAGGATCCCGAACCGTGCCGACACGAGCATCGCGGAGAGCACGCCGGCGGCGACCGCGCCGCCCGAGCCGACCACCGTGAACAGCGCGATGGTGCCGGTCGCCGAGTACATCGAGAACGCGGCGAGGATCACGATCCAGGGGGCGACCTCGGCGTTGGCGAGGACGAGCGAGACGCCGACACCACCGACGAAGTAGCTGAGCCCGAGGCCGAAGAGCTCGGAACGGGTCGTGACGACGTCGTCGCCGTCCGCTGACTGCTCGTCCACGGCGCCGAACGCTAGCTTGGCGAGGTGCAGCGCTCGTTCTGGTTGGAGACCCTCGGGTGCCCCAAGAACCAGGTCGATTCGGACAAGCTCGTCGGAACGCTCCTCGCGGACGGGCTCGTGCCGGCCTCCTCGCCTGAGCGGGCGGACCTGATCGTGGTGAACACCTGCGCGTTCGTCGAGGAGGCGCGCCAGGAGTCCGTCGACACGATCCTCGCGCTCGACGACGCCCGCCGGTCCGGCGCGGAGCTCGTCGTGACCGGGTGCCTCGCGGAGCGTGCCGGCGCCGAACTCGCCGAGGCGATGCCGGAGATCGACCGCATCGCCCCCTTCAACGCCGCGCTGCTCGGGGCGGCCGAGGTCCCGGTGACACTCGGTCGCCGACCGGCCGCACCGGCGTTCGACCTGTTGAACCTGCCCCGGCCGGCGCCGCGTGCCCCCTGGGCGTACCTGAAGGTCGCCGAGGGCTGCGACCGGACGTGCGGGTTCTGCGCCATCCCGTCGTTCCGCGGGGCGCAGCGCTCGCGTCGCTTCGACGACATCGTCGCCGAGGCGGAGGGTCTCGCCGCTGCCGGGGTCCGGGAGTTGGTGCTCGTCGCACAGGACCTCGCCGCCTACGGCCGTGATCGCACGCCGCCGGCGGTTCCGCTCGGGCTCCCGGAGGCGACCGGTGCGACCCGGCCGCTCGTCGATCTGGTCCGACGGATCGGCGCGGACGTGCCGTGGGTGCGCCTGCTCTACCTGTACCCCTCCGACCTCACCGACGACCTCGTCGACGTCGTCGCCTCGGGCGAGGTGGCGTACTTCGACCTGTCGCTCCAGCACGTGTCGGCGCCGTTGCTACGCCGCATGCGGCGATGGGGCGACGGCGACCGGTTCCTCCGCCGCATCACCGACATCCGGGCCCGGCGCCCCGACGCAGCGTTCCGCACGAACTTCATCGTCGGATACCCCGGCGAGACCGAGGACGACCATGGGCGACTCCTCCGCTTCGTGGAGGAGGCCCAGCTCGACTGGTGCGGGTTCTTCGCCTTCTCGCCGGAGGACGGCACCTACGCTCTGACCCTCGACGGCACCGTCGACGCCGGTCTCGTCGCGGACCGTCTCACCGAGCTGCGGGAGCTGCAGGACGGCATCACCGCCCGCCGGCGCGACGACCTCATCGGCAGCGCAGTGCGCGCGCTCGTCGACGAGCCGGGCGTGGCCCGCAGCTTCCGTGAGGCGCCGGAGATCGACGGCGTCATCGAGGTCCCCGACGACCTTCTCGTCGGCGGGTTCGTCGACCTCGAGATCGTCGACGCGCTCGGGCCCGACCTGGTGGGGAGGCCGCGGTGAACGCTGCACCCGACCGGCGGTTCTCCTTCGACGCGTCGGCCCGGATGACGCCGGCGAACGCCGTCACCGTCGCCCGACTCCTCGCCTCGCCGGTGCTGTTCGTGCTCATCGTCGGTGGCGGAGCGAGCTACCTGGCGTTCGTGCTGGGGTTCGTCATCGCCGCCACCGACAGCGTCGACGGGTACCTGGCGCGACGATGGGGGGTGACGCGCAGCGGCGCGTTCCTCGACCCGCTCGCCGACAAGGTGCTCGTCCTCGGGTCGCTCTACGCACTGGTGTGGATCGACGCGTTCGGGGCCCTCGGCACCGTTGGCGTCGTGCTCATCACGGTGCGCGAGTTCGGGATCAGCGCCTACCGGTCGTACTGGGCGCGTCGTGGGGTGGCGATCCCCGCCCGGCGCAGCGCGAAGGCGAAGACGTTCATCCAGGAGCTCGCGATCGGCCTCGCGCTCCTGCCCCCGCTCGAGGAGACGCCGGTGGTCGCGACGGCGGTGCTGTGGGTGGCGGTCGCGTTCACGCTCTACAGCGGCGGTCGTTACGTGGTCGACGGTCGGAGGGCGTTCTCCCTCACGGGGGACAAGCCGTCGGGGGAGGCGTCATGAGGTGCGAGGTCGTCGCCGTGGGCACCGAGCTGCTGCTCGGCCAGATCGTCGACACGAACTCGGCGTGGATCGGCGAACAGCTCGCTCTCGCCGGGATCGACTGCCACCACCAGACCCGTGTCGGTGACAACCTCGGCCGGGTCGTCGACACCTTGCGGCGGGCCCTCGACCGGGCGGACGTGGTGATCTGCTGCGGCGGGCTCGGCCCCACCCAGGACGATCTGACCCGTGACGCCATCGCCGACCTGCTCGGCGTGCCGTTGCTGCACGACGAGACGATCGCCCAGCGGATCCGGCGGATGTTCGCCGAACGGGGTCGGCCGATGCCGGACAACAACCTGCGCCAGGCCGAGGTGCCTCTCGGCTGTCACACGATCGCCCAGCAGCCGGGGACCGCTCCGGGCCTCGTGTGCCCGACGCCGGACGGCAAGGTGATCTACGCCGTGCCCGGGGTCCCCTACGAGATGCAGCAGATGCTCCTCGGGACGGTGCTCCCCGAACTCGTCGAGCGGTCGGGGCGGCGTTCGGTGATCCTGTCCCGCACCCTGCGCACCTGGGGTCAGTCCGAGTCGGGGCTCGCCGAGATGCTCGCAGAGCGGATCGTCGAGCTCGACGAGATCGGCAACCCGACGCTCGCGTTCCTCGCCTCGGGGATCGAGGGCATCAAGGTCCGGATCACCGCGAAGTCCGACGACGACGCCGGGGCACGCGCGGTTCTCGACGCCGAGGAGGCGAACCTCCGGGCGTTGCTCGGTCCGATCGTCTTCGGCGTCGACGACACCACGATGGAGGCTGCGGTGCTCGCACTGTGCGCCGAGGCCGGCCTCACGCTCGGCACGGCCGAGTCCCTGACCGGCGGGATGATCGCCAGTCGGCTGTGCGCGGTGCCGGGGGCATCGGCGACCTTCCGCGGTTCCGTCGTCGCCTACGCCACCGACGTCAAGCAGCAGGTGCTCGGTGTGCCCGAGGGGCCGGTAATCTCCGAGGCCGCGGCGGCGGCGATGGCGCAGGGTCTCCAGCGCCTGCTCGGGGTCGACGTCGCGCTCGCGACGACGGGCGTCGCCGGTCCGACGGAGCAGGAGGGGCAGCCCGTCGGCACGGTGTGCCTCGCCGTCGCGGTCGGCGACGACCTGCGGACCCGGACGGTGCGCCTCCCCGGTGATCGGGAGCGCATCCGGCAGTTCACGACGATCACCGTGCTCGATCTGCTGCGCCAGCAGCTCCTCGAGCGGCACAGCGCCCGGTGACGGGCTAGAACACGCCGGTGCGCTTCAGCTACTGGATCCCTGCGACGGTCGACTGGTCGGAGATGCTCGACGCCGGCCGCCACGCCGAGTCGATCGGGTTCGACGGCCTGTGGGTCGCCGACCACTTCATGCCGAACCAGCCCGAGCCGGCCGAGGGTCCGACGCACGAGGCGTTCGCCGTGCTCGCCGCGCTCGCCGCGGCGGTGCCCCGGGTGCGGATCGGTCCGCTCGTCGCCGGCAACACCTACCGGAACCCGGCCCTGCTCGCGAAGGCGGCGGCGTCGATCGACCAGATCTCCGGCGGGCGGTTCGTGCTCGGTCTCGGTGCCGGTTGGCAGGAGAACGAGCACCGGGCCTACGGGATCGACTTCAACACGTTCCGGTGGCGGTTCGACCGCCTCGAGGAGGCGTGTGTGGTGATCCGGTCGCTCCTGCGTGAGGCGCGCACGACCTTCGACGGTGCGCACTACAACCTCGTCGACGCGCCGCTGGACCCGAAGCCGGTCCAGTCGCCGCTCCCGCTGCTCATCGGCGGTGGCGGCGAGCAGCGCACGTTGCGGATCGTCGCCCGCTACGCCGAGGAGTGGAACGTGTGGGGCGATCCGGCGGTGCTCGCCCAGAAGGGCGCCGTGCTCGACCGCCACTGCGAGGCCGAGGGCCGGGATCCGGCGAGTGTGCACCGTTCCGCCGTGGCGTTGCTGTTCATGAGCGACGACGCGGCGCTGCTCGCCAAGCTGCGGTCCACCGCGATCGAGCGGCCGCATCTCATCGGCACACCCGCCGAGATCGTGGAGCAGATGCAGGCCTACCGGGCGGCCGGGGTCGAGGAGTACATCCTCCCGCCGTTCAACTTCCGGTCAGCGGCCGAACGGAACGAGACCGTCGAACGGTTCATGACCGAGGTCGTCCCGCACCTGCGGTGAGGTGCGGGGGCGCCGTCAGGCCTCGGGCTCGGCGCCACCGTCGGGATCGAGGCGAAGCGACGCCGAGTTCATGCAGAAGCGGAGCCCGGTCGGCTGGGGGCCGTCGGGGAAGACGTGTCCGAGGTGGGCGCCGCAGGAACCGCAGAGGGACTCCATGCGAACCATGCCATGGGAGGTGTCGACCTCGGTGCTGACGCGCTCCTCGTCGATGGGCGCCCAGAAGCTCGGCCAGCCCGAACCCGAGTCGTACTTGGTCTCGGAGCGGAACAGCGGTTCGCCGCACACGACGCAGCGGTAGGTGCCGGCGGTCTTCGTATCCCAGTACCGGCCGGTGAAGGCCCGCTCGGTGCCCTTGTTCTGGGTCACCTCGAACTGCAGCGGGTCGAGGCGGGTGCGGAGGTCGTCGCTCATGCCCTCCATCGTCGCAGACCGTTCAGGCGCCTGCCTCGCCGGAGCCCTGGGTGGTTGCATCGAACGGTTGTTCGTAGTTACACTGCTGTGGTCCCGAGCACCGGCAGCGGCTTTGTTGTCACAGCCGGTTCGTACGGTTCCGCCACGAGGTCGCGGGGGCCCGCCCCGCCGCAGTCCGACATTCGGAAGGGGTTTGGCATGGATCGCACCAAGGCGCTGGAGATGGCTCTCGGGCAGATCGAGAAGCAGTTCGGCAAGGGTTCCGTCATGAAGATGGGCGAGAAGGGGGACATGGCCATCGAGGTCGTGCCGACCGGCGCCCTCGCCCTCGACCTCGCCCTCGGCATCGGGGGTCTGCCCCGGGGCCGCGTCACGGAGATCTACGGTCCCGAGTCCTCGGGCAAGTCCACGCTCGCCATGCACGTCGTGGCCGAGGCGCAGCGCAACGGTGGCATCTGCGCCTACATCGACGCCGAGCACGCCATGGACCCGGTCTATGCGAAGGCGATCGGCGTCGACATCGACGAGCTCCTCATCTCCCAGCCCGACACCGGGGAGCAGGCGCTCGAGATCGCCGACATGCTCGTGCGTTCCGGTGCGATCGACGTGGTCGTGATCGACTCCGTGGCCGCACTCACGCCGAAGGCCGAGATCGAGGGCGACATGGGGGACACGCACGTGGGCCTGCAGGCCCGGCTGATGTCGCAGGCGCTGCGCAAGCTGACGGCGAACCTGAACAAGTCGAAGACGATCTGCATCTTCATCAACCAGCTCCGCGAGAAGATCGGCGTCATGTTCGGGTCGCCGGAGACCACGCCGGGCGGTCGTGCGCTCAAGTTCTACTCGTCGGTCCGTCTCGACATCCGTCGCATCGAGGCGATCAAGGACGGCACCGAGGTGGTCGGTAACCGCACCCGGGTCAAGGTCGTGAAGAACAAGGTCGCCCCGCCCTTCCGGCAGGCCGAGTTCGACATCATGTACGGCCGTGGCATCAGCCGTGAGGGCACCCTCCTCGACGTGGCCGTCGACCTCGGCATCGTGAAGAAGGCGGGGGCGTGGTTCACCTACGAGGGTGAGCAGCTCGGCCAGGGTCGGGAGAACGTGAAGAACTTCCTCGCCGAGCATCCCGAGCTCATGGTCGAGATCACCGACCGGGTCATGTCCAACTCCGGCATCAACCAGGACGAGGCCACGGGCGACGACGCGCCGATCGACCTGCGGGTCGTCGGCGCCACAGCCGAGGACTGAGCGCTCGCCCCGGTCGGTCCCGAGCCCACACTGGCGGGACCGACCGGATGGCGCCCTAACCTTGCGATTCGTGACCAAGCAGTACGTCGTGCGCACCTACGGGTGCCAGATGAACGAGCACGACTCGGAACGCATCGCCGGGATGCTCGAGGCGGACGGGTACTCGGCCGCAACGTCGCTCGAAGACGCCGACGTCATCGTGCTCAACACGTGCTGCATCCGTGAGAACGCCGACAACAAGCTGTACGGCCAGCTCGGTCACCTCAAGGCGCTGAAGCAACAGCGGCCGGACCTCCAGATCGTCGTGGCCGGGTGCCTCGCCCAGAAGGATCGCGAGCTGGTGCAGCAGCGAGCTCCCCATGTGGATGTCGTCTTCGGCACTCACAACGTGCACCGGGCCACGGAGTTGCTCGCCGAGGCGCGGAGCGGCGGACCGGTCTTCGAGGTTCTCGACGAGGCCGTCGTCGAGGAGGATGCAGCCTTCCCCTCCGCCCTGCCGGTGCGTCGCGAGGTCGACTACGCGGCGTGGGTCACGATCCAGATCGGTTGCGACAACTCCTGTGCGTTCTGCATCGTGCCGTCGGTTCGGGGCAAAGAAGCCAGCCGCCCCTTCGCCGATGTCGTGGCCGAGGTCGAGCGGCTCGTCGCCGACGGCGTCGGGGAAGTGACGCTCCTCGGCCAGAACGTGAACTCCTACGGGCGCGACGCCACGACCAGGTTGCGGTCCGAGTCGCCGAGCGCGTTCGACGTCCACCTCGCCGGGCCGTCCTGGGCGGGCGATCCGCGACGACGACCGCGGGCGCTGTTCGCCGACCTGCTGCGGGCCGTGGGTGCCGTTCCCGGCATCCGTCGAGTTCGGTACACGAGCCCGCACCCCAAGGACCTGCGCGACGACGTGATCCTCGCCATGGCGGAGACGCCGACGGTCTGCGAGCACCTCCACCTCCCCCTGCAGTCGGGTTCCGACCGGGTGCTTGCGGCGATGCACCGCGGCTACACGGCGGAGCGGTACCTCGACCGGCTCATCGCAGCACGCTCGGCCATCCCCGACCTGGCGGTCTCCACCGACCTCATCGTCGGGTTCCCCGGCGAGAGCGACGACGACTTCGAGGACACCCTCGCCGTCGTGGCCGAGGCGGGCTACGACAGTGCGTACACGTTCATCTTCTCGCCGCGACCCGGGACGGAGGCGGCGACGCTCACGGACCGATTCGTCCCGGCCGACATGGTGGCGGCACGGTTCGATCGGCTGCGGGCCGTGGTCGAGCGTTCGGCACGGCAGCGAAACGCCGCGCGGATCGGTCGCATCGAGGAGGTCGTGATCGAAGGTCCGTCCAAGCGGGATCCCGCCCAACTCACCGGGCGGACCCGTCAGAACCGGCTCGTGCACGTGCCGGCCGGGCCGATGCGGGCGGGGACGCTCGCGACGGTCGAGGTGACCGACGCGGCGGCGCACTACCTGCGGGGCCGACTCCTCGAGGTCCTCGAACAACCCCGCCACCGCACCCGCATCCCCGTCGTCGCCGGGTGACCGACATGTCGGACGCGCCCTCGTATCTCGAGGCGGCGTGGACCGCACGACTCGGCGTCGCCCCAGGCGCCGAGCCGGACGGCACCCTCACGGTCGAGGGAGGTGTTCCCTCGGAAGTCATGCGCTGGCTGAACGGTCGTTGCGGGGGTCCCCGCGCCCATCCCACGCGCGACCGCACCACGGTGCTTCCCGGCGGGCTGCCGGCCGACGACCCCGCCGTGCGCAGTCGCGTCGAGGAGGTGACCGACGCTCTCGCCGCAGCGATCCGGGCGGTGCACATGCTCGACCCGACGGGCTGCCCGGCGACGATCACGAC
>Ga0194133_10006671_pt1 | contig 14106 bp, 6 predicted proteins | sample TA2KigOf40mmetaG_FD_155448 | JGI IMG/M metagenome (GOLD analysis project Ga0194133, IMG submission 155448) | Freshwater microbial communities from Lake Tanganyika, Tanzania - TA2015055 Kigoma Offshore 40m | ecosystem: Environmental > Aquatic > Freshwater > Lake | place: Tanzania: Lake Tanganyika...
CTATATCTGGCTGGACAGTTGCAAACGTGAGTCAAAGAGGATTCAGAGTACATACAAGTGCCTCCATTCTGACAAGGATTGTCACTCAAACAAGGATTCGTGCTGACAATCTAAAAAGCAAAAAAAACAAGCGCTTTATTAACCATATGCCTTTCAAGATTTCATTAAAATCTCGAATAAAAAACAATATGTACCACAAGACGGAAAAAAGAGTCTTTCAGGAAATATTCCTTTGTCTCCTTTTCCCATTTTCTGAACATGCAACAATGAGAGAAAGTTCATTCTCGTCTCATTAACAAAATGCACAGAACATGAGGTCACAAACGAAGAAGCTGAATTACGAACTCATGCGAACTTAAGATCTACGTAGGTAACTTTTCAGAGAATTGAGGAAGTCTCAAAATGTGTTTAAAATAATTTTGAAAAAGATTTTGCTTGTTTGGCAAAGAAACATACTATGAAATTTATAGAGTCAAAACAACAAGGTATAATATTTCAGATCTATTTTCCATACAAAATCACCGTGATTTAAAAGCAAGACCTCATTTCGATACCCCAAGGCCAAAGGCATTATTCTCCACCAAAAGAAGCTTTAATTCAGCTAAAATTCAATTAAAATTTGAAAAAGTAATTTTCTATTTCGATCAGTATTTTTAGACTCAATCATAAGCACATCAAAGCCAAAAAAAGGTAATTTCGTGAGTTAGTTGGGAGTGGAAAAAATGATTTTTTGAGGCCTGGAAACTTTTTCCATAAGAACTAACGGCTAAATCATTATCTTTTATAAAAAGCTAGAAAACTTTAGATGCTAATATCCAGCTATTATCCAAACAAACTATAAAGCATGTTTCGTAAAGCAAGGTTTCAAACTTTTTCAAGGATGAAGATCTTTCTTCTAACCACAAAATGATCACTTAATTAGAACTGCCCAGACTGAATTAACTTAATATTAAAAACTTACAAGTTTGTCATTTTGAGAGTTAATATTAAAATAATTAACGATGAAGATTTTCAAATATTTACAATATTACTTAAGGCAATTTTTTTGGGGAGTAGTTTCCAAAGTGCGTTGAAATCACCTCCTTTCAAAAGAATTTTATGTTGAAAACTTAAGCTATTTTCTTTAAAGGAAAAGCTAAATATCAAGGTGACAATTAGTGTGCTTAACATTGAATAGCTTTCTTGCTGTAAAACATCTCTTCAAAAACTTTCATTTTTGTCTATCTTTTAATGTTTGTTGAATTTCATTGTGAATGCATAAATAATATTTGACTTTGTAGAACTCCAATTTCAGCTATTTACTTCTATTTTAAATCTAGGGGATTAGAACAAGCTCCCGTAAAGAGAAAATAAGGTATAATCTCATTTCCCATTTCCTCTTCATCTGACACTTAACCTTCCCATTCAAATTAAAAGGTTTCAATCTTGATGAAAAAATATCTTAATTGTTGTCAATCATTTAGCATTGAGTTAGTTAACATCTTTTTCGAATCGAGTTGTGGTTTCCGATTCAGAGAGGAAGTAAGAAAAGTAAGTTTCTCCAGTCTACCTTAGAAGGATATTTCTAAAGGAATCTTTAACAACCGATTTTGAAAATATTCGTGGTTGAATAATTTCATAATGTTCGATCAAGGTGTAATCTATCAAAAGATTTCCTTTTACTCTTTCCAACGCCAGGGTTGAATAGTGCATTTTGGTTTTACAAAAATTCAATATAACTATTTAAAAAAGTATAATTTTGCTTTAGATATTTGAATGAGCTTTTGTAAGCATTTTATTTTTTTCCAAATCGATATTTATTTTATTTTAGGTGAAATCGTCCCCAGCTTTTGTCTAAAAATGTCCTGTTTACACTAACGAGAATTTTGACCTGATATACTGATAGAATACCTTTCAAAATGTCAGATCTTATGACAAGAGAGATCTTCCTATTTTTTTAAATTTTTGAAGGGAGCTTGAGCTTGAGGTAAAAAAACACCATGGGTGGGTTGCACAGCCCAGCATGAGAACTCGAAAGACAGTCACAATAAATAGAGATTGGATACGGTAAATTACTCCGGCAAAAACCTGACAAAGAAGAAATTTTATTCGAATATAAAAGGAAGGCTATTTCTTTGTTACGTGAGCAACCCCTTTTCCCAAAACTTTTTGACTTTACATAAAAATAGTATCGTTTCAAAGTGCAACAAAGAACATTCCAATCATAATCTACTTTTTTTCAAACATTGTAAGAGACCCATTTAGAATTACTGCAAAAATCGTTCGAAGATTGATTTTGTTGTTCGAAAGTCAATTTTTCAGTCAATACAAAGTGCCAACTCACGAGAGAATCTGAACATCAACCCTCGAACATGGAAATACATAATTCAAGAAGTCAAAAATCATTCAGCAATAAATTGGACAGTTCCCATTTTGTAATTTGCTGAAGTCACTACTTTAGTGTCTAATGATCATTTTTTGTATCATGAATCATTCTAAAACCTGTTTGGAAAAAAAGAAAATCTATTTCTGGTTAGTTAAGATTCAAACAAAGGACGAAAGCTTTAAAACAAAGACTCATCAGGTCAGCCAGCAAAACTTGATGTTATTTTTGAAAAACGCATAGCATTCAACTATCGCCATCTTGTTATGTCCCATTTCCTTCCTTTCTTTGTCTAGACTTTTTACTTTTTTTTTAAAAAAAAGTTCCAGGTTAGCTTCAATTAATTTTCAACGGATAAAACGGTCTTTTTTCGTTGCTGTTGACTCTTCCGAATTAAGTTTTACACCGACCCCAAACTATTGATTTGAAATTTGATACTTAAGCACTTTTTATGTACAAAACTGAAGCTGGTATAATTGAACTAATTAAATTCTGCTGCAAATTATGAATTATTGTTAAAAGGCTGAATTGATTTCAAGTGTCGTAAAAATACTTTTTCCTTCTGTAATATTGTCGCAGAAATTAAGTTTGGACAGTTCAGATTAACTCCCAAGTGAGCAAAAAAGTTTATGATAGAGTTTGAGTAGGAGTAAAATAAGTTTAAAAATACAAAGAAAGATAAATTATTTTAAATCAAAATGCTTCACTAATTTTTATGATGGCTAAACTGTTAAATCCATGGTTAAGTCACGTCTCTTTTCATTTGATATATACGTAAGTGATAATAAAACACAAAACTGTAGAGGTTTACAAGTTCATAAATAATCAAAATTATAAGATGTTGGGCAGAGTAAACTCTTGCTTTGCTTAACTTCTTTTCAAGATTCAAGATACTAAGAGGGTTCTGATCAGCAGTGTAAGAAAGATGGCTCACACAGGGCTGGAATGAAGACCTGAACCTTGGATCTCTGATTATCTATCTTATCCATGCTTTTGGGCAAGAGCAAAACCACTTTGTATTGAACTCAGAAAATTGTCTTTCAGATGGTGGATTGACCTCGTAATATATTATGGTGTCACACAAGCCGATTGTTTGCAAAGTGTATCATTAATAGAAAAGAGTGTCTAAGTCGACCGTGACTTGCCTGATCATATTCAATAAGGGCAAAGCAAATGTGTTTTGCAGGTACCATTATGCGAACAGTGTAATGTGGGTGTCAGCCACAGCTTGAACAATTTTTTACATCGGGAGTTGGTCGACTTCTACTTGGCCTAGCCTTGAACTGTTTTATCTTAATAATGCATAATAGAGAACATTGAAAAGGATCAAAATGAGGCCTGAATTAATTTCTTTGTTGTATTTTTCACCCAAATATTATTTGAATCATGAGACAAAAGTTATGATCGAGGATATTTTAAATTTGATTCAAGAAATCTGACAAATTACAGATTGAATTTTTTTGACACAGAAATTTGCTATCAATTGAAGATCTCATATTCTGAATTTAAACCTGGTTGTGTGTTGGCGATAAAATGTCTTCATTGTATTCGATAGAATGCTAATGGAGTCCATTAAAAACTTGAAACCAGAAACTCTTATGGCCAGAGAAAACTTTATGGCTTCAATGTTCTGCCATACAAAATAGAACCTAATTACAATAATCTACGGCAAAAATAAAAACAGAAGAGGATTGATTGAAGATCATTTTTAGAATTCACTCATGTCTAATAAATTGAAGTTTTGGCTTCTACAATGAAATTCAATACACTTTTCGATCACTAAAAATTATTTGTAACAAGTTATGAAGAAGAAAAAATGAACCTATTTTATAATATTGGCTAAATTTTCAGAAAACTTTGACTACGAAGATTTACCAGACTTACTCTGCATGTTTTTCACGTGAGGCAAAGAGCCTTTTACAAAAAGACAACTTTTCTTGACTCTGCCGAATTGATAATCGGAGATTAATTCATGAAAACATCTGACTTATGCTAAACAATATGGCTAAACCTTCCAGGCTTGCACAAATCGATCACTTTAGTCATTTTCAATCAAAACAATTTTTAAGTATAGCTTGGAATATTGTTAAAATTAAATACGGATGGTTCAAACTTACCCTTAAGTTGTTTTCACACCTAAGGCCTGTGAATTCGGGTCCACACTCGCAGATAATCCCGGTTGGTTGATTCAGACATATTCCACCATTCATGCAACTACTTTGGTCACAATGTGGGCTTTCAATTTCACAATGGCGACCTTCGTACCCAGAACCGGTGCAGTCACAGTTGTAGCGAATCCCACCTGACATATTTGAGTGAGGTTTAAAACGAATTTTATCTTTAAAAGTTCCTATATTTCTCACCTGAAGGATCTTCGTTGCAAGGGGACCCATTTTTACAAGGGGTTTCTGAACATGTTGATATTATCACCTCACACCTGCTACCGGTGAAACCAGCTGGACAAAGACATGTGGCTCCATCGTTTAGAGATGATTTCAAAGGAAGGCAGACGCCATTGTTGAGACAATTTGTTGATTGGCAGTTGACAGATTCAACTGAAGTTGACCAATCGTAACCTGTAGAATTGAGAATGACAAAATATTAGCATAATGCAAATATAGTTTTTGTACAAAAGGTTTTGAATTAATCAAATCTTTGGCCTCTGAAAATAATTGTACAAAAATTGCTGAGATTTTATAATGCTCCAAAGATCTTTTCATATATGTACATTTCCAAACTTGAACTGCCAAGTTGTAAACACTTTCGTTAAGTTTTATTTTTATACAAATCAGCCAATTTGATTGAAAAGTTTTCACAATTCTTTAAACTATTTAAAAGTTAGATTATACTAGGTACCTTGACTTTGAAATTCATTCATTTGGTTCAAAACTTATCATTTAATCCAAATTAATGCACAAAATATTTTTCTTTCTGATTGAGTTGTGATTTATAAAGCCAAGTGATTGTTGGCTCACAAGATTTAGAGCCCATTTTGTCTTCCGCAAGTTTCAAAGCTCAAACTTTGTTTATTTGCATTACTCTACTAAATAGGACGATGATCACATTTGCACCCACAAAAGACATGACAACCATTAGATGAAATGCACTTTTGTGCTGGCTTTAAAGATCTTTTGCAAATCCACGCCCCAAAAGCAGACCTTTGATGTATTGAGGCTTGACAATAAAAAGTTGACTAGAAACGTTAGTTTTGAATGAACAAACAGGAAGAAAATATCTATTAGTTGATCACTTTCAGTTTTTATCTAATCTCTTTGTCGCTTAAAATTCGAATTCGAACAAGTCAGCTTTGCTGTTCAACTAAGAAAATACTCATTTTAAAGAGTGTTAAGCCTGAAATCTTCATTTTTCTCCTTTCCACTTGGCTAAATAACATGGATGAATCTTGCTTTTGTGAGACACTGATTAAATTTGAAGGTCGTGTGAAAATAAGATTCCATCTCAAGTCAAGAAAAAAAGTGTATTAGGTTCGTCAGTCAAAGTCAAGACACACACTGTAACTCTAATCTAGGAAATGTGGACGCTTCAATCTCTTTTTCCCAAGGCAGTTTATTTACGTTCATTTTTATTGATGATATGGTTTTTTTACTAACCAAGGAAATCTCAACTCGTATCACAAAAGACGATTTCATTAATCTACTTGATGAAATCAGAGATGTTTGGCAATGGAAGACATCAGGAAACTATCGACTTTTTCAGGGGAAAAGTAGCACTTAGCCCAAAACTTTCATGCTTAAACCTTGAGAACGCACGATAAATTATTTACAAATAACAACCTAATTGTTTCTTTCTGTCATCAAATTCTATTTTTTGATAGTCTATTTTCCTCAACCTCCATCAAGTCACCTGTATTTGAAAATCAAGCTTTTGTCAAGCGTTCGTTCAATTCACCGCCCATGGCCATTTCAGAGCAAATATTTGTACTTGTCTTTTCTCATCGGCTTTAGTACAAACCAACTTCGATTTGCCAATTGTTTTTAAATTCATCATGAAAGTCTGATAAACAGAATGATTATTGATGACATTTTCAGAAATTCTAGAAAACGACTTTCATCTTGAAATGTCAGTTTTGGATTTAGTGCAGTCTTGTCAAGATAACACAAGAGAAAACTCTCTGAAAAAAGATATTTTGTAACCAAAAAGAAGAATTCGTCATCGTCATCAAGTTTGATTACTTTGATGGGGCACATGTGTTCAAAAAATGTATTTTGGAAAGATTTAAAGTTGTCAATTCAAAGTTTTCTGTTTATTTTTACTAATATTTGATCTGATCATTAAAAAATCTATGCAAGACAAACTTGAGCTAATAAAAAATATTTTTGTAATTTACTGGACAGGTAAATTCAAACAAGACCAGAAGGCAAAAGTCTTAACATCTGCTTGAAAAATAACTTGGAATTTGAAATGATTGACAAGACAGAAAACTGAATTATTTTGTGACCTTTAAAACTAACAGTTTTCTCTTTCACATCTATTTTGTCTTTTTGAGTCGAGTTAATTACCATGTCTGGTAATAAGAAGTTCAGCCCATGGCACCATTGTATTTTGTTCTTGGCGTGAGGTTGAAGATGACATACGAAAAGAAATCTTACAAGATCATTTACATAAAACCTAAATTAAAGGTATGCTAAATACTACAAGAAGAAAGTGACATTTCAGTGATGGTAAACATTAGAAATGTGTCAAAGATTTCTAAACAGATTGCAGATAAACCCAAAGTCTTAATACTTAAGATTAAGAATCTAAATAAATTATCATTTTCGAAAAAAATAATAGTTGGTTAAGGACCTTCATAAGTTTTGGTCCATTATTTGCTGACTTTGGTTTATCAAAAGTGAAATCACGGCTTGCAAAAGCTCAAAATGAAATTTCACTGTTTGAGAAATGTAATAACTTGAAAAAATCGTCTTAGATAAATTTGAAAAACTGATGCATTCATCTAAAGTTACAAATCAGATTTCTTGGCTTTTTATTCAAATATATTTTTGAGATCTTTCTGCTTAAAAGGTTGAGACGATCAGATTCAGAGCTTTGTTTACAATCTTACCGATGAAGTTGCAAGGTATAATTTGGGATGATTGAGGGGTCGTAACAATCGCAGAGATATTTTAAAGTGCTTGGGAATAATGTCGAAACCACAATATTGCGGTCCTTGTAAAATACTTATATTTATAAAACAGGCATTACCTTAAAATAAATGCTAAAGCAGATTAATAACAACCTCATGTCTTGAACCTGGCGATGAAAACCTTGTAATTTTGGCTGATTTGACGAATATATTTCATATAAAAATTTAAGGCCTTCCTGTGCAACTCCACGAAAATAACTTGAATTTATCTTGTATCAAAAACAGAACCGTCAATAACAAGTCAGGCAGTTTTTTCTGTCCAGATCGAGGAGAAAACTGGCCTTAATAACTTCCTTATCGTTAAAAAGATTTCAAAAATATCTTTTTCTGGACTAGAACGCCTTCTTCAAAAAAATAGCTTGTTAGATAAGGTCTGTTATTTTTAAAAACTGCATAATGAGAAAATTGATCACACAAAAGAAAATTTTGAACTCGCTATTTGTTTTTAAAATAGAATTTCTAAAATTTTACTGCTTTTATTTCATTTTTTAAGTAGGCCTTGCTAAATTAATCATCTACTAGGCACGCTGACTCTTGGCTGGGATTTTTTGCAGCAATCTGAAGTCAATTGGTGCTTAGAGGTACCAAGGTTCAAACCCACAACCATCCCTAGTCATGCCATACTATGCAGTCCTCGATGAAATTCAGTTTCAGTCTTTTTTTCAAACTTTTCTGTCAAAAAATACAATGGTCTTCTCAGGCAAATGTATGAATTGACCATAAGAAGAAAATGCCAAGGAACAAACTCAAGACATCGAAAGATCTAGGAAACTAGAAATTTAAAATCCTTTTTGCCATCAATTGTGCAGAAAGAAAATTTTATGTACTGCATATATTACGGATACTTTATCGCATGTGTGAAACTGAGCAAATAAATCTAATGAACTACTGAGACTTGATGAAAAGGAGAAAAAAGATTATTCCTATATGCATTTCTGAGTCAAAGGTTGAGTATGAAAAAATTTGATTTTGACTATAAACCGGTATTATAACTTTGTCCTTTTATTTTTACTTTTAACAAGTAGTCAGCTTAGGGTCTTTCTCCAGGATCGTTACCGAGAAAACAAATTGAACCCTGGGAGCGATAAAACTAGTGAGAGCTATAGCTTTGGCTGACAGAAGCTTCAAGTGGTTCATTTATCAAACAGTTTAGGAGTCGTGATGAAGCAAGTCAGCACTTTTTGATCGAATTATCCGGCTTAATGATGGAAGATACGGATTGGTTTTAATTGTCAGAAACGTTTTGTTTAGAACTCAACTTGTTGGATTAAAAACAAAGCATTTTTGCCTAGATTTGCTGAGAAAATGTGCTGGAAATTTGACCCACATAAAAGTTGAACCTGCTTTATAGTTTCGTAATACTCACCATACGCAGGATTAAAAAATGACAGATGTTCAAATAAAGGAATAACGTGACAACAAGGTGCTTGATTTTAAGCTAAATACCACGAGAACTTAATATTTCCCTTCAAGCTAAGAAAGTAATTGATCAAATGAAATATTGAGGTTAGATTTAGTAAAACTTGCTTTGGATGTAAAACCAATTACTTTGTGAAATTTTTGTCAAACCTCTATTCTATGCGATTAAAGAGAGCAACCAATCTTAGCCTGCGTAGAGGTATAGTTATTTTTCAAGAGCAACTCCCTCATTCAAATTACAGGCAAAACAATTTCAATATACACTTTAAACTTAAGCAACAACAAAGAAGTAGCCATGAGAAAGTGGGCGTGCTAAAATCAAAGCCAAAACGCTTCTCTTGAAACAGAACTGGTTTCCGCCTAACAAAGTTGTTTGCTGCCAACGTGGTAATTTTTATCGTTACACTTGAAATATTAACAATCCTGACTTGTATATTTTGTTTTAAGTGAAAAATATTTGACAATTTTAAATTTCGCCACTTACCTCTATCTAAAGCTCAATATCAACTCTTAGGTAATATTCAACCAATTATGTGTACCATTTTATTTTCAGTTCAAAGGGTGTGTTTATAGAATAAGAGAGTGACAGGCCAAGTGAAAATGGTGAAAGAACTATTGCCAATACTGAGCAGAATATTTGGCAGGACAAAGTAAAGATTCTTGTAACCTATACTAAAATAATTGATGAATCAAAAAAAAAACTTCAGTTGCTTTTCAAAAAATATATTGATAAGAAAGATCTTTTTAGTACAGTGTCTCCATGTAAAAATGTCATGAATTTCATCATTAAGACACAAATCAAAACAAAAATGACTTTAAGTTCGCCGCCATTCGAAGTTCTACAAACGATAAAGGTAAAACTTTATCTTAAGACCAAAGTTCAAACCAATCTTCTGAAAAAAGTTAATGATTGTTGTTCCTCGGCCAAAGTGATTTCGAGCAAAAAAAATTTCGCATCCTAAAACTTGATCTTGGCAGATAATATTCAAACTAGAAAGTGAATTGTAAAGAATAGACGACCCAGACTGAATTGTCAAAATAAAGCTTAAATTGAAGCTTATTTGAAAACTAAGATTTGGAAGTAATGGAACCATTAAGATTTTGGCGGGGCCCGTTTCCCATTTCTTACTGTCAACTGCGTGACTTGTCACTCAGCATGAAGTTCACATAAAAAAGTAAACTTTTTTCTCAATTCCTCAAGTGCACATTTATATATACGGTCAGTCACACAAATGAAAATTAAACATGTTATATTAAACCACATTTAATACTAATAAAATTTGCCAGCAGAGCTTTTATCAGATTGTCTACAGTGTGACAAATAGTTCTAAAGAAAAGAAGTTCCTAAACTACTTAGAAAATTCATCTGAGTCAGTGAAGAATTTCGAAGCAAAATCTAGACAAGACATTCCTTTATTTCAACATAGACAAATTTGTTGATAGAAGCATGCTTAAGAGCGTGGAAGAAAACGATTAATTGAGACGAATCATTCACAAAATCTTGGTTTCAGAGAAGAAATGGAAAATCAGGAGTGCTTTAGCAAACTGATTTTATACGAGGAAGAGTTGAATAACACAAAAAATTTGTACTCTCTTTCTAAATTAGCCACATCAATATCGATAAAAGCAAAAAAACAAAGGCAGAATCAAATTTCAAAAAGTCTTAAGAATCTCAAACGACTTCTGTCTAGCATGAAGAACTTCACACTTATTCTTTCGGTTAACAGAATGGTTCAATTATTTCGTCAGGCATTTTAAAATAAGCTAACTATTTGAAAAGTAAAAAAAAACAAAGCATCGTTTTTCAAAAACAAAATGCAATGCCCTGAATGCTCACCTCAATTTAACTTCGTTAAAAGTTATTTGAGTAACTGAAAAAGGCGTGTGATGGAATGGTGGGTGCGTTTTCAAAGAGTTAGTGCCAAACTCAAGAGGGGTTGTTGGATCGACTTTTGGAAATGACTCATATTTCGTTCTGATCGTCAAATTGAGTTTCAAACTTTAAAATGGTTAAACGATTTTTTTCAAAGTTCAAGAGTTTGAGCATCAAAGAAGATTTCGATACACCTCGAAACTTTTGTGCTTAGACATTAAGCAAATAAAATAAAAGTTAATTTCCTTAATTTTCTAAGCTTTTGTAACCACTTGTTTGCGTTTTTCAAATGGTGTCACGCCATGAGATAGGTCACGTAGGAAAAGTAACCTGATGTTCAACAACTAGGGTCAGAAAAGGTCGAACTTTTATTCATTCTTCGAATCTCGAAGAGTTTTGCAGTTTTAAAGGAAAATCTTTCTTTCAGAAAATTGTTGGGAAAAAACCTGCCTTTCAGAATAAAATGCTTTCGGCCATTTTTGTTTTTTTAAACTTTTCACCCTTCATCTAAGAAACTGATCTTACCTTCACATTTTTCTGGCAATAAGCAACTCCCCCATTGAACAGCTACACTGTTAACGGTTACATTGGGTTTGGTAAATCTCACTCCTGGTCCCTCGCGGAAACATGCTATGAGACCCCCACCGACACGAATTTGTGAGCTGCCGGAGCTAAAATTCAGGTCTCGGATCTGAAAATTAATTGCAGTAAAATTGAGTTTGTTATTTGTATCGCAAATTGATTTGCTTTGAAAACAAACGAGACTTTGAAAAATACCGCACCATGCCATTGAGAGGGACCTCAATCGAGGAAGAAGTGGCTCCGTGCGAAACACTCAAAGTTAGCTCATCTGTTTGATCTGAAAATAATTATTGAAATGAAATTTCAGTTATTCACACTATGATTAAAACTTTTTTCAATCAAAATGTAATTAATTTGGGTTTTGAACATTAAACACTTCACTCGGATCATTTTCATTTTCGGGTGAGTAATAAAATTTATGAATAAGCATACTCAGGGAAATCACTGAATGTTTTAAACAACAAGACTTACCGTCTCCATCAGACACTCTGAGAACAACCGTATGCCACAGGCCATCATTGAGACCAGCACCAAGAATTTCTTCTATTTTCTAAATAAAATTATCCCCTTTCAGTTAACAGTTAAAAATAAAGGAATTAGCGACGAGACATCTATTGATGAAGTTGATTTACCTTATCGCCGACAGTTATTGTTAATACGATTTTGCCTTCTTGATTTAGCACCATTTGAATCACATCTAAACTAGCTCCTTTGCCAGTCTGACGTAAGAGTTCACCTTTGAGAGGGAAATATCAAATGAAGCAAAGTAAAGAATGACTTTGTGAATGAATGAATGACTTACCTGACGTGCACGTTCTAAACGAAAAGCCTACATGTGATCCTCTCTCGATCCTTAACGTCTCAGAGATTACTGCGTAGGATGACCCGTTTGTAAAAAAGCCCTCTGACTGTACCCTGTTTTCAATAAATGGGTCACGAGTAGACTGAGCAAGGGGATTGGGCTCACTTTGACAAAGGGCCGTTGGCACCAGCACCAAAAGTAACAGCGGTGAAAGACACGAGACAAAAATTTGTGAGAATGTGACATCTATAAAAAAAAGGAAGGTTGAGTTTTAAAAATTTATAGTCTTGATATAGCCATTTTTTGGTTTTCTTCAAAGCACTTTACTCAGCAAGGATTCTGTACGTTAAATCTCTACATCAAAAGCAAAAGCGGCTATAAAGATAAGATGCAGCCAGGACTGAATATGAATAAGTTTTCGATTCTGCTTGCAGTTGTCCGGCATAATTGAAGAAAAAACTTTCTACAAGGCTTCGTTTCACCATATTCAAACAAAAATTCAGGATGAAATAAAAACTTGGGAAAAATAGTATGGCCATTGAACATAGAGAGACAGATGTTTTGTTGGACAGATAAATACGTAGTGGGAAGAAAACAATTTTAACATTTATTAAATGGTTACTTTGATGACCAAGGATTAGACATCGACATCTTATTTTTAAAAATGGTCAAAATCAACGTCTTTTAGTTGGCTGATTTTTATCACACCCATCTAACCTTTGATGTCTTGGAATCTGTGAAATCACTTTTGTGGTGCTGAAACTTTCTATCCATATTTACCACCACAAGCAAAAACTATCTTGAGATGGAATCGGACGAGAACGCGACGTCGAAAAAGTAGGAAGTGGTGACGCGTTACGACATTTTTTTGATCTGAGGCCAAAGTCATGCCAGTTTTCCTTTTAACCGCAAAGCCTAACGCGACACTAAGCTATTTTTAGGGTCGGTCCTCCCCTTTTGCTTTTTTTGTTATTAGATCTTTGGTAACGTTACTGAATTTTTAAAATAAATAAATAGTAGATTCTAGTTTAGCCTTAAAGGTAAATAACATCTATTTCTAATTGAATTACGTGGCATCGGGTCATTCTGCGAATGCTAGAGGAAAAAGTCAAGATTATCATTTTTTACGACCCCACAAAAAGAGGCATCGCACAACCAGGACAGAAAAAGTACAGTTTAAAAGATCGGAGCTTTGCCCCCGGGGTTCATTTGGAAAATCGAATCCGTATGTTGACGTTTAAAAAAACCAGCTTGACTTGAATGCACTAAAGCAAGAAATCAACCGGGAAGCTTCCAAATCCTTTCAGAAACCGCAACGCGATTGTCGTCTAACTATTTTTAACCTTGGCAGAGGGGGGACGGATTATTCATTACCTTTCGTCCTCGGCCTTTTTCGAGGCGGATGTCCCGAGCTTTGGGTTGTGGGTGTGACGAGGCCCCGAGAGACCATTTTGTGTCGGCGAGAAGGCAAGAGTCCAAAACACTTTTAGGGGGTTACCAGCAACCACTTTGAAGCACTTTCTACCTGAGGAGGTAGCTACTGGCTAGGTGAAACCATCCTCTTGAAAACCGCACATACCTCGCACAACGTTAGATTTTGCCAAAACTATTATTTTGATTGACTTTATGCTTCCACCAATAGCGATAGCGATTAGCGACACTCGAACTAACTATTTCCACGAATACATCCAGATCCACCATGGGAACAAAATAGTTTTTCTCTACAGTAACGAACCGATTTTTGCAGCTTGAAGAGGAGGAGACTGGAGACTGTAGAGTGCTGAGTGGAAGGGCGCTGTCGGCTGTCGCCTGTCGGTGTCGCAGGGCCGCAGCTCGCTCGGTCCAATGGCTCTTATGCTGGCTGCTGCTCTGCTGAGACGCGCAGGCCCGAGGTGAGACTGAGCGCGACCAGCGACCAGCGA
>Ga0194133_10006674_pt1 | contig 14099 bp, 8 predicted proteins | sample TA2KigOf40mmetaG_FD_155448 | JGI IMG/M metagenome (GOLD analysis project Ga0194133, IMG submission 155448) | Freshwater microbial communities from Lake Tanganyika, Tanzania - TA2015055 Kigoma Offshore 40m | ecosystem: Environmental > Aquatic > Freshwater > Lake | place: Tanzania: Lake Tanganyika...
GCTTGCTCATAAATTATCCCATGATTGTGAAGTTGGTACTTGGTGGATGTTATTACTGTAGGGATAACATATAGTGTTCATGTAGGGTTCAAAATGTATAATTTGGTGCAGTATAAACTCAGGCGATGATGATGCTGGATCAACACCTTTATCAAAGTCCCGCCATAGAAGTCTATGGTCACTGCAGATTACTATTACCCTGACTGAGTGTGACTTGTTGATTTTTTGCAATACGGGGTTGAAAAATTGCTTGCATAATTGGGGTTTGAACCCATAACCTTAGATATCTTAGTTCTCAGTCAAGTGCCTATTACCTCTCAGCCACGGTGACCCCAATGTATATTAGGATGTTGAATATTGTCAGTGGTGGGTTTTTAAGTTGCGAAGGTTTGAACTTAACAAATGATAATTAGTATAAACAAACTTTTTAAAGTTCGAGCTTTTTATACTTTTTAAAGTTTGATCTTAATGAAGTTTTGGGCTTAAATTTCATACTAATTTTTTTGTTGATTATTTGACTATTTACAAATACAACTGGGCATTTTAATCCTTAAAGAATGGAGCTCAGAATTATATTTGTAGACCTCCAAAAATTGGTCAATGGCTAAGTCTTATTAAAATCTGTCAAATTTTCACCCATTCTTAATTATATATAAACAAAAGGTGGGATCGATGGGCCAAGTTTTAAGCAAAACAAAATTAAAAATAAATTTTTTAGTGTTCCTCAGAAGTGAATTTCAAGTGGTGATGGAAGACTTCAAGGTTAGTTGGGCTCATTTACAATATGGTGATGACCTCAGCCAGGTATCCCCGAATAAAAAGGTACCCTTTTACACCACAATCATAATTTCTGTCACAATTTAATTATTCGATTCATGAATATATTTTTTAGAGCCGAAGCCGTCACCATCGCAAATTTACATCACAGTTTGATGATGGTAATCGAACACGAAAGAAAAGTTGCAAATTATGTTCCAAGCAAATGGAGAATGATGAGGACCTTGCAAAGCATGTTGAGTTGGAGCATGCCAACAGGATTCTGGAGTTAAATTATCAGAAGTAAGCTGAAATTGATTGAGTTGTCATATTTATAGGTATTTAACTTATTATGAAACTTTTCTAGAAACTATCGAGAATTCTTAATCTCTTGTAAATACTGCGATCAGCATTTCGATTTTCAAAATTTATATTATGAACATGCGAGGAAAGCTCACAAAGATATTATTTCAAAGGTAAGGTTTTTAATATATTTCACCTCTGAGACTAAGTTCACTCATATAGCATTTGCCTTTATTTTAGGAATGGCTCCCATGTGAAACATGCTCAATGTACTTTTCTAGTCAAACCGATCTCATACTTCACAATAATGTTTCTCACTCTGAAAGGGCACTAAGCCAATGTAGCTTTTGTGTAGAAAAGTTTCCAAATGAAAGTGAATATCACAAACACGTGAACAGCAAGCACAAGGTAAAATTAACAGAATGTTTAATAGCAAGTTTCTAAACCTTTGAATTTTTTCAGGACTTAGCAAGCTGGCACAATTGGAAACCCTGTGAAAGATGTACGTGTCTTTATCCATCCACAAAAGATCTAAGTCGGCATCGGGTTCAAAAGCATTTTCACGAAATAGTAAAAACCAGAAGATGCCCACCCAAACCAAAGCCACAGACTCGTCATGCTCTATGGAAGGTAATTACTTTTATTATAAATATTCATTCGAATAAGATGATTAAGAAATAGATAAAGACAAAGTTGAATATTAATATTTTTAATACATTAAAAATTTTTATTATCATTTGTCTTTTCTCAAGACTGCAACATCATGCAAAGTCGAGGACAACTCAAAAGCTGCAAAAGATAGCTTAATTTCAGATCATGTAGAAACAAACGGAGAATTCGAAGAGTAAGTTAGATTTATCAATCAATTGCTCTTCTGGGCTTTAACTTAATTTCTCACAACTGTTTCTAGATACGTTTACATAGTTATGGACGAAAGTATTCAAACTCAACAACCAAACTCAGATATTGAGGGTCGAGGAAAGGAGATCACTTCTATGCAAGTGGATGACAATATTATTACATTTCAAATTCAAGGATAAGAAAAAAAGAGTTTATTGGTACCAGAGAATTTCAAATATTGGCTTTCTCGAAATAAATTAAATGTAGCAATCAGAAGGAAATTAGAGATCTTCGAGTGAATTAGCTCTGGAACGTGATTCGTAAAGCAGTTTCTCTGAATCAAATGACAGACCTAAATAGAATGTACTGGTGCCCAACGATTGTAGCACAACATGGGGTCGCTGTGGGCAAATTGTTAAAGCCGTAGACTGAGAACTCGAGTTATATAAATATGGTCTGGGCAAAATTGTTGGCCCCTGGATTTGCTTTTCCCACGATTATGTCATGATTGATTGTTGTGCAGAAGCTTGATAATAATTATCTCTTAATCTTATATTCAGAATTTTCAATTGACTGTAAGACACAACTCTCGGTGGCAGAAACTGTTGTAAAGTCAACACCATCAAAGGTGCTAGAATTATCAGTTTTTCAATAGAAGCTGCCAATCAATCAATCTCAGTAAGCCAGTCAACTTTTACCCACTCTGTCTTTATCACCATGTTATCGTTATTTTTTAAAACTATTCTGTATTCAAAATTTAATATTAGCTTAGATTGAGATGTACAAGCTTTCATTTTCAACACAAGCTATTCGGTTCGTATTCATATGTCTCAAGTTATCTGCAGTGCAATTTTCTTCGTTAAGTCTCTATTTTCAGTAAACCGGCAGGATTAAAAAATCAAGGGGCCAAACGAATATCGGCTCGAGTGGTCTTGATACAAAAAAGAGGATGCTTTGAACAGATCACATGTCAAGCAAAAATGAAGCACATTGTTCAACTTTAGGGATTTCCGCAATTTCCTTCCAGGTCTTGACTTTAGGAGCGATGTCTAGTTCAGTTGCAAGTTGGCGCATGTCACAAGCGGTCAAGAGAGTTCCAAGAGCGACCTGATTGAAATTTAAGTAGATTATAGATGGGTTGAATTAAGGCACCAAACCTAGTACACACTTACAAGAGTTCTAAACTTTGATTCAGCAAAAGTGATGCTGTCCAGAAGCATTGCACCAATCACAAGACATTGTTGAGTAGAATCAGGATCGTTATTTTTTGCAGCCAAAACAGAATAATTCAGATAAAGGGTTGATATACCAAGCTGAATATTTTTGTTGTTGTTTGGCAAAGCTAGACTGTAAATTAATTAATTCATTTTATAAATATTCAAAACTTTTTTGCTTAGAATTTAAACCTGAGTTGTTCAAAGATTATGGGTCGAACTTTGAACATCAAGGAACAACCGGAAGTTGAGGAGAATATATTTGATAGAACTTTTAATGCGAGCATCTGAAAGCATTTTTTAAAGATTGTGTTTTCAGCCCTTAAAATATTATGATTAAGTAGTGTTACTTGGTTGACATCTAACGACCCATTTTTAAGAAATAAAATAATTAGCTCGAGGAAATTGATGCAATCAACATCATTTGAAAGAACTTCATTGCTCCAAAATGAGTTCAAAAAGGCTAGTCTTGCAAGATCCAGACAAGGGAAAACAAATTCTGAAATCGCAGAAGTGACATTCATTGTCAAATTATAAAAAGCATTCCAACTTTTTAAAAAATGATTATTGAATTTTTACCTGCCGGCCATTGAAGAGCTTTCTGGAGAAGGTTCAGATCTTCAACGAATGATTTATCTGTATGAAAATACGAAATAGGTAAGTTTTTAGATTAGAATAAGAAAGCAATGTTGCCAACCTGTTTTTCCCAACTGTGAAATCCTGTTGATCTCCTCTTCAGAAAGTTTACTTCCAAGGGGAACCTTTTGATTGAATTCACAAAGTTTCCCTATCAAACTATCCATCTTTGGCAAGACGTTAAAAGTGATCGGGGAATCGATTGGAAAAAAACTGTTTCCTGCGAAGGAAAAATATTGTAAATTGTCAAAGAAAACTCTTCGATTTGTTCTTTCTAAAATTACAATACCTGAGGTTGGTAAGGTGGCAGAGGGACCATCATCAGTTGCATATGATCCACTGCCAGTAAAGGGATCAACATTCCTACCAGAGTTACGAAAGTCACTTGCTGTTGGTACTCCTCCAGAGCCAGAAACGTAAGCCCCACCTCCAGTGAACGGGTCGCCAGAAAATCCACTTGAAGAAAAATCGCGTGCAGTTGGAACGCCTCCAGATCCCGACACGTAAGCATTTCCTCCTGTGAAAGGATCAACAGCTTGGCCAACAGGCCCTGAAGATGATCCTTTTTAGAAAGCAAATATTTATATTTTAACAACTCCTAGCAGATATACACAAAAGAGAGTAAATGAAATCAATAACTGGGATTGGTTTTTTTTATTCCCTCCAATCAGAATAGGAAAAATCTTAATGAAAAACTAGCATTACCAGCGTTTTTGAAAATAAAGTTTGCTATCTCATCCAGGTAACTTTGTGGTAAATCGTGCTTGTGAATAAACTGTTGAGCGATATGGTACTGGTCCTATAAATTTGAAACAAATTAGCAATAAGCTAGTTTTTCCCAGTAATGAAATTTCTTTTTTTTTTAAATAAAATTCAAGCATAAAAAGTTTGAATTACCTGTCCCTTGTTGTAAGGTAGTTTTAAGACCACTCCATCATCAATGTCAATGTTGAAGACATAGTCATATTCTACACCCTCATATAACGTCTTGTTGTTTGGTGCAACGCCTGTTTTATCTTGATCTGTTACGATGTCACCAATCTTGCTCCACTCTCCTTTCACTTAAATATGGATTTAATAAGAGTGGATAGAAATTTGACTTAACGTTATCTTAATAAATAGTTTAAGACAAATAGTTGAACACTTTTGGTTCCTTACTTGAATAATGTTAGTAATCTAAAAGTGGTTACCTTGTGACCACTCGTGAACTGAAACGGTTCCTCCGTCCTTGATCATTTTTGTTTGTCCATCTCTTTTTCCAGGCCTTGACAAGGCATCTGGTCCTGGAATGTCCTCAACTTTTACGCCACCAATTACTGGTGGGAGAGACTGTGACTTTTTGCTCACGCTGTCTTCGTGGGTTATGGCTTGATTGAAGCGCTCAACATCAGAAATGTACAGTGCCTGAAGAAAAGTAATTTTTTGTAAAAAAAAATTGATTTTCCACGACCCTCATAGCCGAAAAGGCAATTAAGATTTTATGCCTGTAAATCCTTTGATGCGTGTCTGGAGGAAACTGCAGAGAAGACATAGATCTTATGATCTGAACATCCTGCAACGATGTCTCCGTTTGAAAGGACGCAAACGCACCAAACAGAAGATGTTGGGACTGACAAAAAGTCAGTGACCTAAATTCATTTCATGCAGAGTATCAAAATCCAAATAGTTTTACGATGAGTTTCGTACCTTTTGATCTTGGAATACTCTGATTCCAATATTTTCTCCAGAAGACACCCACCCTGAAGAGGGGACCCTCGTCGCAAGAGAATATATATAATCAACGTCATCATACCGGAAGGTAACGTCACAGTCCTAAAACAGTTAGGTTTTTTTTAACTTGAATTTAAATTACTTACTATTATATAAAGTGAGAGAAGAGACCATTTCGTCGTTTTTAATTTTAAAAATAGCAATCTGATGATCGTTGGCACAAGAAAGGAACTCCGAAGAGCTAACGACTGCCAGATCTGGATTTAGGGCAAAACGATGATTGATTAAATATTGGAAGAAGAAAATACAATAATTGAAATTTAAAGTTTCGTGTTTATTAATATTTTCCCATAAAATCTAGTTTATATTCTGTTTGCCCACCTCTGACTGACTGTGAATGATGTTGGAGGGTTTTTCGGCATCTACCAGCTTTCCAAAGTTTAATGCTTTTATCAGCAGAACCTGTTACCATGACACCACTTTCAGGCAGTATCTACAAAATAAATTGATTAAATTAAGACGACTAAGAATAAAAATTGATTTTTTCAGTCATGTGCTGATAAAATATCTTTTGTTTAGGTATCCTCAAAAGTAAAAAAATAAAGTTAAATACAAAAGCATACTATAACAGCCCAAACTCCCATGGTATGGCCCTGAAGGGTGAACATTTCTTTTGCGTTGAGCCAAACCTAGAAATATTCAATTAGATTGGAAATTCGAATTCATCTGAACATGTAAATGTTTAAATAAATTGTCAAAACCATTATGAAGATTCTGTTTAGTGAAATCTGACTCTTGAAATTGTGAAAGAGAGTGGTCCATTATTTTTCTTACCTTTGCTGTGTAATCCCAAGATCCTGATATTAAAGACCTCGCTTTCGAGACGAAAAGGCTAACTACGTTTGCACTGTGACCCTCCAAAGTGTAGAGAGGAGTAGATTGACTGAAAATAATTTTTTAAAGATTTCTGTGGAATTTTTGAAAAAATCGAGGTTTACCTCGGCGAGAAAAGCCGAATCATGCCGTCTTGACAACCAGTATATATAAGACCCTAAAGGAGTAAATTGTCACGTGCTCATAAATGGCGTAGAATAAAGTTAACACTGACAGAATAAGGCTACCTCTGGATATTCCTCGTCAGGTTCTCTTGTAGTTATGGAAGAAACGTAACCTCTATGCCCACTGAAAGTTGTTTGAACAGACCACCGATGATTCGCTCCCTCGCCCTCTCCGACCTTAAAAGATACCCTTGACAATTGGCTCAACCAAAATAAGGCCTGATTGGCTCATTCAGTATTAATAGTAAAATAACAATCCATCCTCAAACGATTACCTCTTGCAGGGCCCAGAGTCTTGCCGTCCCATCTCTCGATCCCGAAACAATTCTGTCTTGGATGCTCGCCACAGACCTCACGTCGTTGTTGTGGCCAGAAATAATGGAAGATAGTGCAAAAGACATGACCGTTCGGAGAACCTAATTATTGTTTTTAAATTAACTTAGTTATTTCTTAAACACATTTTGATGATAGTGGCCGGTACAGCAGAAGTTACAAAAACACTTCATAAATGAAGATTAATCAAAAGAAATTTACCCTGAATTGGTTGAAAAATAAAACGCTGCGAGCAAACCAGTTTATCTCTTTCTCTACTTTGGAATTTTTTCCTCCTGCAAATTGTTTCTCGGTTAAGCCTGAAATAAATAATATAAGGAATCATGCGAGAAATTAAATAATTATTTTTCAGCTGTCATCGTCAACACAGTAATCTATATCAACTCTATGCTTATAGTATCAATTTGGAATTCGATCAAATTTATCACGAGAACTTCAATTATTCTGCAGCTGTAGATTTGGAAAATAAATAAAAATTCAGAATCTTTTCTTTTCGATTTGTTTGATCAAAATAAAAGTGATAATAAGACACTGGAATTTTTTTTACTATCTCTTTGAAAAACTTCTACAAAAATCAGGAGGCTTACTGAATCGCTCCAAATTAAAACTGTTTAGAGTGATGTGAAACTGTAGTCAGCACTCAGCAGAAAGTAACCAAAAGTTTCCCGACCAATTAATCTTTCATTGCCATCACACAACCTCTCTATTCTGGATTTTTTCTGAGTTATGCGACGATTTTTGAGGGATTTCTGGGGCTCTTCGATGTTTTCAACTTGAATTCTCTGTTTTATACTGCCATTCTGTGAAAGGCACGTGAAGGAAAAAGCGAAATTGAACTTTGGTTTTTGGTAGGCTAGTACGTTTTACAAAAGGAATAAAGGATAAAAGGACGTGACTGTAAATGCGCTCGCTAGACTTTTGAGACAAATGCTGTTTTTGAAGGCATCTGGAGGATATTGCTGATAACTCCGGTGTTGTGCCCGAATAAGCCGGCGCAGAAAGTCAAGTGACTCTTTGCTGTGGCCCCGCGCTGAGGCGCTCATATAGCTGGGCATCGACGCATCGTGTATTCGTGTACCAGTTTCTTTATGCACTGTTGATTAGGCCTAGGGTGCCGCATATAGTCTTGAAAGTCCGTCAACTGTCGTCACAATCCTCGAGGCTATCGTCCCGACCAGAATCACCCTGCTGAGTTAATTTTTAATAATTTACTAACTTTTGTGAGAGGTTCGCCTACTTTTAGACGAGGGTTACCAGGATGGAGTTGCTAATATTTTTAAGTGCTTTTGGTATGTCGCTAGCAGCCTCCATTGGCGGATACTCAACCCCGGCTCCCGGTTCCACAACTACGAGTAAGTTCAAGACTTGAAATTTCATCTTTTGACTTTTTACTCAAATTGATTTTTCAGCTCCAAAGTCCACTTACATGCAGATGGCGGATATCATAGCTCAGATGGGAGGCGTTCTAAGCCCTGCAGCTCAGGGGGCCAAGGCAATAGGGGACTGGTCTCTAGATGGACCAATGAATCCGTCCTTTGGGCCCAGAGCGACGACCACCCCTTTACCGTTCATCGAAAACTTTGGCGGTGAGAGATGCCAGCGTGTAAAACCTGTGCTTAATACTTGTGCGCTGAGTTACTTTTCTTTCTTGAATATAGGTTCCAAAAACTCGGCCACAAATTGTAGGGAGTTTGTGTTCAACGCTGCCCGGTCTCAGCCGGCTTGTTCCTCTGTCAGACAAAAAGACATCGTAGCTGGGGTGGTATGTTCGTCCTACTACCTTCAAGTTGTAGAAATCTGATCACTTCTCCCCTTGTTAGGTGGCTTCTTCGACGGAAACTGGCTTTTGCCGATGGGACAGCACAAACAGTGTGTGCTTTTGCCCCAGGCCACAAACCCTGTGTAACGATATGAAACAATGCTATTGGAACAAAGATCCCTCGCTCACTGGCAACATGGCAGCTTCCTTCGGCATTGGATCCTTTAAGTACTTTGTAGCATAAATATCTTCAAAAAAAACTTTGTGCGAGGCTATTATTTGGGTTTCAGCTCTGGAGAATGCATCAGCAATGCAGAAAGATTCTACATAGTACTGAGCAATTTGCTCTTGAAAAGAGGAAAGAAAGACTTTGCAATCAGGATTAACTATAGTTCTGCTCCGGCCAGGTATTTTTTGTTTGCGCGGCTGCACGGGCTAGAAACGACCTGTACTCTTCTAAAATCATTTTAGGGGTCAACTTCCAATGGGTCCTTACGGTCCAGCAATAATTGGCGGCGGAAGTGGTATTCCCCCAATGCCAATGAACTATCCTGTCCCTCCGTCACAGTTTAGTCTGCCACCAGGATACCAAGTAATGCCACAGCTTCCCTCTCTGTCTCAAGGATATGGAAGGCAGTGATATCTGTGATAAAATTTTATTTTTTAACTATGCTTATTGCCAAATAAATGTGAGGGCATACCCTGTTTTCTTTTTTGGGCTGTGTGGCTTTTTTAAAAGATTTGAACTTGAAGCTGGATAATCTAGACGGATTTAGAAGCCACTATATTGCCCACGTGTTAAAAGTACTTAAACTGTTAAGCAATCGGTTTTCCGCTAAATAATCTGTACCATTTTCAATCGACCCAAGTTTTTATAGTATTAATTAGCCGTTTCGGTAAGTTGCGTGACCGACGGCTGATTTCTCATTGGCTTCAGCGTACTGAATGCTGAACAAAACCGAAAAACGCAATTTAAAAGGCAAGCAGCTGCTGGCATGTTTGTTTGTTTCACTACAAACAAAATAAAACTGGAAAAGTTGTCGAATCTAGAGAAAGTATCTGAGAAACAGATGATTTTGATTTGAAGATTTGTTAAATCAAATAAGAACATCGAGTGTCTTTGAGTGAATTATGACTTTAAAGAATAGAGAAACCGTTCTGTCTTTAATTCCAATTAAATATTATTAAAAAAGTGGGTTGCTTTGGATTCCGGGAAAAGACAACTTTCAAAAGGTCAAGTGTCTTATGCCTGCTAGTTTTCCAAAAGCACTCCATTCCTTGATACAGACGTTCAACTTCTGACTTTAAAAGACAGAAGAATGGTTCTGACAACCATTGCTGGTTTTATCTCTGGCACTTTTGCCCTTGTCACGAGTTCAGTTGACACTCTGTTAACAGTCAACTATTACTTTGCTCAGGTAATTAAGTTCTTTTAAAGTTGTTATAAGGCGGCACAGGAAATAAATCTGTTAAATGTCTCAGGGTCTGATTGTTGTTGCATCATGGATGTACTCAACGCTTTATACTTTGGTGGTCACATGCTGGAAAGTTTTACACGTGTTCTTCGAAGATCTCGCATTGTTTATAGGAGAATTGATAGGATCATTAAGGTGAGACTTCCTTGAATGAAATCCCCATGTGAAAGGAGTTTTGCTAATTAAATGGTTTCTAGCAAATTCGGTGATGAAATCATGTTCTCCTACGAGATGTTGTTCCACAAAGTTGCTTGTGGACTGAGCGCCCTTCACGTGTCAAGTGTCACGTTTGTCGAGGGTTGCCTGAACCTTGCCAATGACATGACTGCTGGTGTACTGGTCTCGACGAAGGATTTTGTTGAGCTTGTGGGCTCGAGTTTTATTCTGCTACTCAGTGTCTTTCCCAACACTCTCTCGTTGATTTTTCGTCTTGCACTTTATGTCGCCTCTGAGGTGTCAACCTGTATTGAATCATGCAAAAGAAAGTTTTTCGATTTGCAACAGATGGCCTTTGACGCTCCAACCGAGTTTACAATTGGCCTTTTGACGTGTGAGTTTTTATCAATAATCAAGAATTCTATCTACAAAACCCCAAGAAACACGATGTCTATATATTTTGTAACTCAACTCTAATTTTAGGTCTAATCGTTTTCCTCACCACTTACAAGTTGACCACCAAATTCATCACAGACTACAATGTTACAAGAGAAAGAACGATTATTTGGATCGTTTCTGCAGTGTGTTTTGCTTACGAGAAAGTAAGAAAAATTACTCCAACCACAGGATTTTCCAAGGATTTATTTTAAACTTTTTATTGCTTATGATTTAGGCTTGCCTGTTTGTGTTAAACATCATCAATACAATTTTAAGCTTTTTCGGTGGCATCAAGAACTTTTTCTTGGGAAGGTAATGTACACTAAATTGATTTTTTCTTTTAATGACTTCAAATTAAGACATTATAACTTCTATCCCTGTACATTAGGAGACAGGATAAGCTCCAGTTGAACAAAATGCAGGTAAACCATTTTACGTCATTCTTTATCTCGACCCATTTACGATAATAACTTAAGAAAATTAAAAATTTTCAGCTTTTTGAAAACCTGATTGCAAATAAGGATAAATTGGCTCGCCCAGATCGACTTTGTGTTATTTGTCAGGTAATTTCTTACTAATTAGACCAACGGCAGGTATTAATTAAGTGCATTCTTATCAAAAAAAAATTTAAATGAGTGAAGGAAAAAAATCGATAGATAAAGGGGCTTCATTTCACGAATTGGTTTTTATATTTACAGGATCGAGAAAAAACTGTCATGATGATGCCTTGCCGACATTTGTGCATTTGTGAAACATGTAAAAGTCCTCTACTCAGGTAACTATTGATATTTTTTGGCTAAGAAATGTTCTAGTTCTTTACTTTCATTGATAAATTTGAACATTTCAGGACAACAAGAAATCGTGCTGTTCCCGGTTGCCCTATGTGTCGTACTGCAATCGATCGTACTGTTAAGGTCTACTTCTGAAATTTGTGCCTTACAAACTCCTGACCCCCTAAAGATAATCAGAATTCTATCCTCTTTTTTGTTTTCGAGTCTTCCATTGTGAGTCGTCTGAGTTTTCTCGATTTTACGTATAGATTTACGCTTGTTTAAGGATCTTTCAAGGCAGCCTACAATTCAATTGCTAACATTGAGAAAAGGGCGAAACGATATGCAGCATGTAATTAAAGACAAACCAAAAAATATCTTTGTTCATTTCAGTCATTTCTGTACAGTTCATGATATATGTTAATTCAATTCTTTCATTTGAATGTCACTTCTATCCCTAATCCTGTAAAATGTTCGTTTGCCAAATACATTTAATCTTTCAAATACGATTTCATTTTTTTAAACCCACTATTTGGCCTGATGGTTGAGTCAACTTAAGTGAGATAAAAAATCCAATACCTGGGCTTTAAGTTCAGAACCTGCTTGGGGCCAAGCTGATAGTAGAAGAGTTCGCCTGCCCAGTACATAAGATTACTACCTCTAAATATAGGCCCAGGCCTCATGCCCTACTTGCAGGCCTATTTTATATAGCTAACCTAACCTAATTAAACCTCCTGGGCCTAACCTAACCCTGCAGCGCTCATCCTTGTCTGACTTGGGTCAGGCTCAGTAGGTGAACTAGTCAGGTAGGTTAACTGGTAATCTTAGTACTGGGTAAGCAAACTTGTAGGTAGAAAAACTGGGGGGCAGGCAAACTCCCCATTGGCTCAGTCATGATACAAGGGCATGTGAAGAGCTAGTGATGGGCACGAGTCGAGCTGGCTTAAGCCAGAAATTTTTATAAGCTTGACTCAGCTCACATAAACTATTGGGTATTGGAAAACTTTATTTGTTCGAAATTTTAGAAGTATCTATGATTTAGACCATCAATAATAATTTCTTTGGAATAGTTTTTTCGGGTCTAGGACCTTTTGCCCAATACAAGTTTGCCTAATGTACAAGTTTGCCTAATACCCCGATTCGCCAAATCCATACCCCAGTATCCCCCTCCTACTTTTTTCATGTTGATTTTTATGGCATTTTTACGAGTTCATAGTAAAAACTTACTAAACGTAGTAAAACATAGTTCATAACAAAATTTGTAAGCCCCGCAGGGTTAGGTAGCCCTGCAGGGTTAGGTTACAGGATTGGTTGGGTCTGGTTAGGTTAGGTAAGGTAAGGAATAAATATATGCATTGGGCGAACTTGTCATTAGGCGAACTTACATTGGGTGAACTTGTCATTAGGCGAACTTACATTGGGTGAACTTGTCATTAGGCAAACTTGATTGGGTTAACTTGCATTGGGCGAACTTGGATTGTGCGAAAGATCAAAGTATCAGTTTTTTTACCTTTTCTAATATTTGAAGTGTGAAGAAAATAATTTATTAACATACTTCTTCCAAAATATTTGGCTCAGCTCAAAATTGTTTGGCTCAACTCGGCTCTAGGCAAGCCCAGCTGGCTTCTGCACACTAAAAGCTCAGCTCGACTCTTGCTAAAACATTTGGCTCATGTCCATCACTTAGCAGAGCTGGCTTAGACTGTAAAATTTTCTCCAGCTTTAAAGGTTTAACCCGTTAGCTTGCATGACCTTGAACACTAGCAATATTTTGTGATTTCAAGCTTCAAGCTTATAGATAGGGTGGGGTGGGGTTACACCTGGAGAAGGATAAGGGGGTACCAGGGTACAATAAGGAGGGTTTCAGGGGTAGGGGTACGGTATGAGGGCTTTTGATGCAACATCTATAAATATAAGTGAGATGTCTGCCTATGTGCGTCTGTGTGTGCGAATGTACTTTAATTTTATCTTCATATCAGCCCCAATACTAGCCCTCCATCTCTGCCCTCCCCCCGTCACACCAAAGGGGTGAGTGCGTATGGCTGGCCAAAGGCCAGTTCAACTCCGGGAAATGCGTAAAGTGGTCTGGCCGAAGGCCAGCTCGTAGAAAATAAACTTCCTGTTATTTTCATGCCGTTTTCACGATGGCTCAAAACAAAAGCCCACTATGCTAAGAATTTCCTCAAAGTGGTTTACCTTGTTGTTACTCTTCTACTGAAACCTTTCTTCCATTTTGAAAGGTTTTTCCTATCCGCTGTCCCCACTATGCATAGAGCAGGGGAATGGTTACTATGTCTTGTGAGCGGTTTGACCATCAGTTGTTTGGGGGTAATTTAAGCGTAAGGCCAATTACTTTTGGTCTGGGTACCCAGGAATGTGGCCTATATTGTGGGAGAATTCCCTTTTTTTGAACCAGAGTTGGTTGGTGTGTTGGGAGGGAGGGGGTGACCAGATTTCAGACTGGAAATCAGCTTTGTGTACTAAAGGGGTATCTGCTTCAAATTTCAGACCAGAAATTTACTGGTCCCCTTGAGGTCTCTGTCTGAGGGAATAGAATTCCCAGTTTGAGTCCTCAGGTAGCAGGACCAGGAAGTGTGGGTTGGGGGAGATGGTGGAGAAAGTTTAGCTTTTTTTTTTTTTTTTTTTTTTGG
>Ga0194133_10006675_pt1 | contig 14098 bp, 12 predicted proteins | sample TA2KigOf40mmetaG_FD_155448 | JGI IMG/M metagenome (GOLD analysis project Ga0194133, IMG submission 155448) | Freshwater microbial communities from Lake Tanganyika, Tanzania - TA2015055 Kigoma Offshore 40m | ecosystem: Environmental > Aquatic > Freshwater > Lake | place: Tanzania: Lake...
GACGATGCCGCCCTTGAGCACGTGCACACCCTCACAGGCGGCCTTGCTGTCGAGGTTCTTGGGGTAGCCGCCATCGATCATCAGACAGGGCTTGGGCAGGGCGTCGAGATCGATCTGCAAACTCTCCGGCAGGCTGGCGACCCACACCACCACCTGGGCTTCGGCCAGGGCCTCGTCGATGGCCAGGATTCGGCCCTCGCCCAGGCTCGCCTGCAAGTCGATCAGGGGCTGGGGCCGGCGGGCCACCAGCAGCAGCTCGCCCACGCCCTGGCGCTGCAACCAGCGGCAGACGGCGCTGCCGATGTCGCCACTGGCCCCCACCACGGCCACTTTGGCGCGGGCCAGATCGATGCCCAGCCGCTGGGCATTGCTGACCACCTGCTGGCAGATCACCCAGGCGGTGTGGGTGTTGCCGGTGGTGAAGCGCTGCCAGTCGAGCTCCACGGCACCCACCCGCTCCTCCTTGAGCAGGTTCATGTCTTCAAAAATGATCGAGGTGAAGCCCCCCAGGGCGGTGATGTCGATGCCGCTCTTCTGGGCCAGCTCCATCGCCTTGAGCACCTTGCGCTTGGCGGTCTTGAAGCGCCGCAGCATTTCGGGCACAAACACCGAATCGATGTAGGCCCCCTCGATCGTGGTGCCGGCCTGGCTGGTGACCCTGACCCGCTCCAACAGCTGGGGCGGTGCCGCACACCACATGTCGAGGTCGCCGTCGGCGTACTCGTCATAACCGAGGTTGCGGGCCTTGGCCCTGGCCTCGGCAAAACTGGTGGAGTGGCCGATCAGACCGAACATGGGGCGACAGGGGCGGGTCCAAAGCCCGCGCAGATCAGCATCCTGCCACGCCTTTCTGTAGCCCAGGGCACAGGGGCGGGGGGGAATCCGGCCCCTGGGCCGCGGGGTCTCAACCCACCAGCGCAGCGGCGGCGAACTTGGCGATCTCGCGGCCCGTGAAGCCGATCTCGATCAGGGCTTCCTGGTAGGAGCTCAGAAAGTCGGCCATCAGATCTTCTTTCTCCATCTGCAGCACGGCCGCATCTGCTGCCACCTGCTCGAGCATGGTGCGCACCAGCGGCAGGTTGTCGCGGTTGGCCTGCTCGAACTCCTCACGGATGCTCTCGAGGTTGGCCTTGAGCCACTCCTGGCCGTAGTTGAGGTGGGTGTACTCGTCCTTGACCACCCCTTCGGTGATCTTGCGGGCGAAGGGATCGGCCACCGGGATGTAGATGTGATACGCCGAGATGGCGAAAGCCTCGATCAGGATGGCCTGGATCAGCAGGCAGGTGACCACCTTGCCCTCGGCCAGGGCAGTCTGGAAGTTGTTGCGCAGCGGCGCAAAGAAGTCGCGCGCAAACGACATGTCGGCGGTGACGCCCAGGTTGTTGGCACAGGCGGTGAAGCCCTTCATGTGCTTGAGCTCCATGCGCGCCAAGCGGGCGAGCTCTTCGGCCTGATCGGGAATCAGCGTGCCGATGGAGATGTAGTTGTCGTGGGCCTCCTGCTCGCCCTCGATCACGATCGCATTGATGCGGCTGTAGGCATCCTTGTAGACCTCGCTGTGAAAGTCAGGCAGGGCTGAGGCATTGGAAGCATCGTGCGAAGACGCTTCCACTGGAGAGGCAAGGGTCGCCATGGCTACCGCGCGAGGTCAGGAGCAGGCTTGACTGTAACGACCTTCAGTGGCCCTGGGGCCAATCGCTGGCCATCAGCCGCTCAAACAGCCCGCACCACCCCAGCACCAACCGCTCAGCCAGGCGCTCCCCCCGCTCAGAATCAGCCCCCGCGGGGTCGCCGATCACCCCTGAAGCGCTGAGGTCGCTGCTCAGCCAGGCCGTGGGCACAGCTCCCTCGAGGCTCCAGCCCGCCGGAGGCTGGCCGCCGCGCCGTCCATCGGCCGGGGGCAGCGGGCCCACCAGCTCGGGCGCCAGGTGCAGCATCAGGCTGGTTTCGGCCAGCCCCGCATGCAGGCCCTGGCTGCGTTCGGGCTCTGGGATCAGCTCAGCCACCCCTTCAGGACCGCTCCACACAAAGCAGGGCAGGACGGCCAAGCGTGGGGCGCTGGCCCGCAGCTGGCGCGCCGCCACCTGCAGCAGGGCGATCTGACCGCCATGGGCGTTGAACAGCACCAAACGCGCAAACCCCAGCGCCGCCAGTTGCTGCCCAACGGTGACCACCTGGGCGATCAGCAGCTCGGCCGGCAGGCTCAGGGTGCCGGCAAATCCCTGGTGCTCAGGGGAGAAGCCAAGGCTCTGCAGCGGCAGGCGCCAGAGCGGCAGCTCGGCCGGCAATCGGGTCAGCACCCGATCCAGCAGGCGGTCGGCAAACAGGGCATCGGTGCCCAGCGGCATGTGGGGCCCGTGCTGCTCGAGGGCACCCCAGGGCCATACCACCGTGCTGCCGGGCCGGGCAGCCGCAGCGGCAGCAGCCGGGCTGCTGAGCTGGCTGAGACACTGCGCCATGGCCGCCGGATTCGATCCCTACAGTGTGGGATCTCCAGTCTCCAGCGTGGTGATGGCCGGATCCGGCAACCCTTCCTCTGCCCCTTCCCCCCGGCCCGTGCCCCCCGGTGAACTGCGTCGGCCCAGTGAGCCTGCCCAGCGCCGGCCACCCCAGGTGCTGCTGATCAAGAAAGACGCCGACAGCCACAGCGGCGAAGCCGATCCAGGGGCCCAGAACCAGACCGACACCCAGCCAGCTGCACCCACAGCCCAGGCACCGAAGAGCTCCGCCGCTGATGCGCCAGCCCCCGCAGGCGGCACGGGCCGGCGCAGCGATGCCGATCTGTTTGACCTGGGCGGCATGGAGGGCCTGACGATGGCCGACCTGCTGGGCCCGGCCGACCAGAAGCGCCGCCCGGCCCAGCAGCAGCAGGACACGGCTGCAAGCGTGCGCCGCAGCGTCGACGACTTCGACTTCGATGAGGAGGCCTTCCTGGCGGCCCTCGACGAGAACGAACCGGTCGGCACCACCGGCGAGGTGGTTCAAGGGGTGGTGATCGGGGTTGAAAGCGATGGGGTCTATGTCGACATCGGCGGCAAGGCGCCGGGCTTCATGCCCAAGAAGGAAGCCGGCCTCGGCGTGATCACCAACATCAAGGAGCGCTTCCCCAAGGGCCTCGCCGTGGAGGTGCTGGTCACCCGTGAGCAGAACGCCGACGGCATGGTGACGATCAGCGCCCGCGCCCTGGCCCTGCGCCAAAGCTGGGAGAAGGTGCGCCAGCTCGAGAAGGAGGGCAAGGTCATCCAGGTCAAGGTCAACGGCTTCAACCGCGGGGGCGTCACCTGCGATCTCGAGGGACTGCGGGCCTTCATCCCCCGCTCCCAGCTGCTGGAGGGCGAACAGCACGAGGCCCTGGTGGGGAAGACCCTGGGCGTCACCTTCCTGGAGGTCAATCCCGAAACCCGCAAACTGGTGCTCTCTGAGAAGAAGGCAGCCACGGCGGCGCGCTTCGCCGAACTGGAGGTCGGCCAGCTGGTCGAGGGGGTGGTGGCCTCGATCAAGCCCTACGGTTATTTCATCGATCTGGGCGGCATCAGCGGCCTGCTCCACCAGAGCTGCGTCAGCGGCGGCCAGCTGCGTGACCTGCGCGAGGTGTTCAGCCCGGGTGAGCGGGTGCGGGCGCTGATCACCGAACTCGACCCCGGCCGCGGGCGCATCGCCCTCAACACCGCACTGCTCGAGGGCCAGCCGGGGGAGATCCTGATTGACAAGGAGAAACTCCAGGCTGAAGCCGAAGAGCGGGCCAACAAAGCGCGTTCACTGTTGCGCCAACAGGCCCAGACCGCTGGATGAGTGCGCTCGCAACAGCCACAGCCCCCGACTGGGAGCTGGACTATTACTCGAGACCGATCGTTGAAGACGACGGCAAGAAGCGCTGGGAACTGCTGATCTGCAGCACCCCAGCCCCCGGAGAGCTCGAGCCCGCCTTCCAGTGGGTGCAACCCTGTGCGGCGGGCAGCGTCAATTCGATCTGGCTGCGCGAAGCCCTCGAGACGGCCATGGCCGCCGCCGAAAACCAGGGGCTCGGCCGCCCCAGGCGATTGCGCTGCTGGCGTGGTGCCATGCGCACGATGGTGCAGCGCGCCGCCGAGGGCCTGGGCCTGGAGCTGATCCCCAGCCGCCGCTGCTATGCCCTGGTGAGCTGGTTGCAGGAACGCGAACGCACGGTGTACCCCGCCGAAACGGGATACCTGGCCGGGCCGTTGGCGCCACAGCCTGAACCGATCCGCCCCCTGGCGTTGCCCCTGCCCGAAACGGCCCGAGGCGACAGTTGGGGCTGGGCCAGCCTGCAACTGGGCGAACTGGCGGAGGCGAGCGAGTGGGCGATCGATTTCGCCGGCCTCACCCCTTTGCCCCCTGGGTTTGACCCCACCACCACGGTCCCCGGCATTCGCCTGTTCGGCAGCAACCGGGCCCTGGCCATCGCCGGCTGGGTGGCGGGCCTGGAACCGGTGCGGCTGGAGGTCGACGGACGCCAGCTGGTGCTCGAAGCGGGACTGGACGATCGCTGGCTGCTCAGCGATCTGAGCGCCGACGACGCGCCCCAGGCCGCTGCAGCGCTGCAGGCCGCGCGTCAACAGGCGGGCGGCCTGCAGTTTCTGGCGGTGCAGGCCAGCCCCAGCGATCAGCGCTTCACCGGCTTCTGGATGTTGCGCGATCTGCCCGACGGTTGATGGCGGAGGCGGTTGATCCACCCTTTGACCGGCCCGACGCCCAGTTCAACCTGCTGCCGGGCTGGACCTGGGTGGGCTGCTATGGGGGGTATTACCTGCAGGCCGAGCTGCTGGCGGGGTTTGAGCACGGCTTCTTCACCCGGCAGTGGCAGGGGCGCGGCCCCGATGTGCTGGCGGGGTACCTGAGCGCCGGGATCAGCGTGCACCGGCCGCAGCAGGTGCACAGTGCGGTGGTGCTGCCCGCGTCGCTGGCCAGCTGTGATCCTTGGCCCGAGGCCGATGGCCTGGTCAGCGATACCGGCGGCCAGAGCCTGTGGGTCTGCGGTGCCGACTGCACCCCGGTGCTGATCGCCGATCCAGCCACAGGCCAGGTGGCGGCCTGCCATGCCGGTTGGCGCGGGGTGGCTGGTCGGATTCTTCTGCACGCGGTCGAACGGCTCGAGCAGCAGGGCTGCCAGCGCTCGGATCTGCTGGTGGCCCTGGGGCCGGCCATCTCCGGGGCCCTCTACCAGGTGGATGCGCCGGTGGTGCAGGCCATTGCGGGCTCCCTCGACGCCTGCAGCCAGGGGGATGGGGGCGAGCTCAAGCTGGCGTCCCTCGACGGGGTGCTGCAGCCCGACCCCGAGCCCGGGCGCTGGCGGCTCGACATCCGCGCCGCTGCTGCGCTGCAATTGCAGCAACTCGGCCTCAATCAGCAACAGCTGGCCCTCTGCCCGCTGTGCACCGCGAGCGAACCGTTGTTGTTTCATTCCTGGCGCCGCGATCAACGCAAGACGGTGCAGTGGAGCGGCATCGTTTCCCAGGCCTGAAACCGCAACAAAACAGGACAAGTTTGATCGAAAACGCAATCAGCCCCAACTTGCACAACAGCCCACCAGACTGGATAATGCAAAAGTTGCATAAGAACACTCGATGCTCACAGGTGCCGATCTGCTTGCCAAGGTCAAGGAACTTGGCGATGCCAGCAAATCCGACCTTGTCCGTGCCTGCGGGTACGTCTCACACAAAAAAGATGGCAGTGAGCGCCTGAATTTCACCGCCTTCTACGAGTCGCTGCTCAATGCCAAGGGCCTGGATCTCGGGGCGAACACGCCCGGCGGACGCAAGGGTGGCCGCAAACTCAGCTACAGCACCAAGATTCAATTCAACGGCAACCTGATGGTGGGCAAGGCTTACACCGCCATGCTTGACCTCAAACCGGGCGACGAATTTGAAATCAAACTCGGCCGCAAGATGATTCGCCTGGTGCCCCTGGGCGCCGAAGACGACGAGGAGTGATCCGGCTCAGCCCATTGGCTGATTCATCAGTGCCAATGCCACCTGTTCGGCGACCTTAATGCCGTCAATCGCTGCCGACAGGATGCCACCCGCATAGCCGGCCCCTTCGCCGGCCGGATACAACCCTGGAGTGTTGCCACTCTCCAGGGTTGTGCTGTTTCGGGGGATGCGCAGGGGCGAGGAGGTGCGGGTTTCAACCGCCGTCAACCGGGCCCCCGCTGCGGCATACCCCGGAATCGAACGGGCAAACACGGGCAGGGCCTCGCGCAGGGCTGCGCTCACAAAGTCGGGCAGGCAGGCGCTGATGGCGCAGTCCACCACGCCCGGCTGGTACGACGCGATCACGGCAGGGCCACCACCACCTGCAGCGCCATCGCCCAGAAAGGCTCCGACACACTGGCTGGGGGCGGCATAGTCACCGCCGGCCAGGGCAAAGGCCCTGGCTTCCCAATGGCGCTGAAAGGCCACCCCCGCCAACGGATCGGCCGGCCCGTCGCCGTAGGGCGCCAGATCGTCGAGGTTGATGTTGACGACCAGGCCGCTGTTGGCGTTGCGCTCGTTGCGGCTGTGCTGGCTCATGCCATTGGTCACCACCATGCCCACCTCGGAGGTGGCCCCCACCACCAGGCCGCCGGGGCACATGCAGAAGCTCCACACCGAGCGACCGTCGAGCCCGGCGCCGCGGCAGTGGTGCACCAGTTTGTATTCGGCCGCCCCCAGGCGCGGATGGCCGGCGGCCGCCCCCCAGCGGGCCTGATCGATCAGGGCCTGGGGATGCTCGATGCGCACCCCCATCGCAAACGGCTTGGCTTCGAGCTGCACACCCTGCTGCTGCAGGGTGGCAAACAGATCGCGGGCGCTGTGGCCCGGCGCCAGGATCACGCGCGCCGCGGCGATCACCTCGCCATCGGCCAGCTGCACCCCGCGCACCCGCCGGTCAAGCGGGTCGAGCAGCAGCCGCTCCACCCGGCTCTCGAAGCGCACGGTGCCGCCCAGCGCTTCAATGCGATGCCGCAGCCCGCGCACCACCGTGGCCAGCTTGAAGGTGCCGATGTGCGGGTGGTGCAGCGTGAGGATGTCGGGATGGGCGCCGGCAGCCACCAGCTCCTCGAGCACCTTGCGCTGGTAGGGCAGGGGCTCACTCACCTGGCTGTAGAGCTTGCCGTCGGAAAAGGTGCCGGCGCCCCCCTCGCCAAACTGGGCATTGGAGTCGGGGTCAAACGGCCGCAGCCCGCGCCAGAACCCAAAGGTGTCGGCGGTGCGCTGCCTGACCGCCTTGCCGCGCTCAAGCAAGATCGGCCGCAGTCCCATCTGGGCCAGCAGCAACGCCGCAAAGTAGCCGCACGGTCCTGCACCCACCACCACAGGGCGCTGCGTGCCGGCCTGGGGCCGCGCCGGCGGCGCCAGCGGAAAGCGGTAGCGGTCATCGGGAATCGGCTGCAACTGCGGATCAGCGGCCCAGCGCCGGCTCAGTGTCTTGAGCAGGGCCGGCGCAAGCTCGGCCAACTGCACATCCAGGCTGTAGACCAGCCGGATCTGGTCGTGCCGGCGGGCATCCACACTGCGCTTGACCAGGCTCCAGCCCCGCAGCTGCTCAGGAGCCAGCCGCAGGCGCCGGCACAGGGCGGCACCCAGATCCGCCTCGCTGTGATCCAGGGGCAGCCGCAGTCCGCTCAAGCGCCAGCCCTGTTGGCCCCCCTCTTCCCCCACCGGCCCTCACGGCTCGCTGATGATTCATTTCAGCAGCACCGCACCCGCCCCAGGGCCTGTCAGGGTGTGGGCAATACCAACCCAGCTATGTCGATCACCCATTGCCCCCTGTGCATCGGCCTGGCCGTGCTGAGCGCGGTGCGGTTCATGGGCCATGCGGTGCTGGTGTGGGGGTTGATGCCACAGCCAGAGCCTGTTCAGCCGCTGCGACCTGCAACCGTCCCCGGATGAGGGCATCGGGGTTGAGGCTGATCGAGTCGATGCCCTGCTCCACCAGAAACCGCGTGAACTCCGGGTAATCGCTGGGGGCCTGGCCGCAGATGCCGATCTTGCGGCCGCAGCGCCGGGCGGTCTCGATCGCCAGCCTGATCATCGCCAGCACCGCGGCGTGGCGCTCATCAAACAGATCGGCCACCAGGGCCGAATCACGATCCAGCCCCAGGGTCAGCTGGGTCAGGTCATTGGAGCCGATCGAGAAGCCATCAAACCGCTCGGCAAAGGCCTCAGCGGCGATCACGTTGCTGGGCAACTCGACCATCACATACACCTGCAGCCCGTTCTGGCCCCGAACCAGACCGTGGCGGGCCATCTCGGCCAGCACCCGGTCGGCCTCTTCAGGGGTGCGGCAAAAGGGAACCATCGGGATCACGTTGCTGAGGCCCATGGCCTCACGCACCCGCCTGAGCGCCTGGCATTCCAGGGCAAAGGCCTCACGGAAAGCGGGGGCGTAGTAGCGGGAGGCGCCGCGCCAGCCCAGCATCGGGTTCTCTTCCACCGGCTCGAACACCGACCCGCCCAGCAGGCGGGCGTATTCGTTGCTCTTGAAGTCAGACCAGCGCACGATCACCGGCCGCGGGTAAAAGGCGGCGGCGATGCGGGCCACCCCCTGGGCCAGCCCGTCGATGTAATAGGCGGCAGGGGTGTCATGGCCGCTGGTGAGCGCGGCGATGGCCTGCCGATCTGCGGCATCGGTGAGACGTTGGGGCTGCAACAGCGCCAACGGATGCACGCGGATGTGGTTGGCGATGATGAACTCGAGCCGGGCCAGCCCCACGCCGTCACAGGGGTAGGCGGCCAGCCGGAAGGCCTCCTCCGGATTGCCCACATTGATCAGCAGCTGGGTGCGGGTCGGCGGCAACTGATCGAGCCGCTGCTCCTCGAGCCGGAAGGGCACCTCTCCGCGGTAGACGTGGCCCACATCACCTTCGGCGCAGCTGATCGTGATCCGCTCGCCATCGGCGATGCGCTGGCTGCCATCACCGGTGCCGACCACGCCGGTGATGCCCATCTCGCGGGCGATGATCGCGGCGTGGCAGGTGCGCCCGCCCTGGTCGGTGACGACGCCACTGGCCTGCTTGAGGATCGGCTCCCAGTCGGGATCGGTGCGGCGGGTGACCAGCAGATCACCCTTCTGAAAGCGATCGATCTGGCTGGGATCCTGGATCAGCCGGGCAGGCCCCGCGCTGACCGACGTGCCGATGGCGCGGCCCCGGGTGATCTCCTCGGCCCCGGCTGCATCGAGATGCCAGCTGTGCAGAACGGCGTGTTGGCGCTGGGACTGCACGGTCTCGGGACGGGCCTGCAGGATGAACAGCTCACCGCTGAGGCCGTCCTTGGCCCACTCGATGTCCATCGGGCAGCCGTAGTGCTGCTCGATCAGCACGGCCCAGCGCGCCAGCGTCAGGATCTCGTCGTCGCTGAGGGCAAAACACCGTTGCTCGGCTTCGCTCACCGGCAGGATGCGCACCGGTTCGCCACGGCCCGCATCGCCATAGACCATGCGGATCGCCTTGCTGCCGAGCCGTTTGCTCAGGATCGGCGCATAGCCCTGGGCCAGGGTGGGCTTGAACACCAGCACCTCATCGGGATTGACGGCCCCCTGCACGATGGTTTCGCCGAGGCCATAGGCCGCCGTCAACAGCACCGCATCGGCAAAGCCCGACTCGGTGTCGATGCTGAACATCACCCCCGAGCAGGCCAGATCGCTGCGCACCATGCGCTGCACCCCGATCGAGAGCGCCACCTCCAGCTGCGCAAAGCCGTGGTGGGCCCGGTAGGAGATGGCCCGGTCGGTGAACAGCGAGGCGTAGCAGCGGCGGCAGGCCTGCAGCAGGGCGGCTTCCCCTTCGATGTGCAGAAAGGTCTCCTGCTGACCGGCAAAGCTGGCCTCGGGTAGATCCTCGGCCGTGGCGCTGGAGCGCACCGCCACCGCCCCACCCCCCAGCCGGCGGTAGGCCTCGACGAGCTGCTGCTGCAGCTCTGGCGGCAACGGCACAGCCAGCAGCAGGGCCCGGGCGGCGGCACCGGCGGCCTGCAGGGCGGCCAGGTCAGCAGGATTCAAGCCGTCGACAATGGCGGCCAGCGCCTCGCCCACGCGGCCCGTCCCCTGCGGATTGGGCTGGGCCAGCAGCAGGGCCCGGGCGGCGGCACCGGCGGCCTGCAGGGCGGCCAGGTCAGCAGGATTCAAGCCGTCGACAATGGCGGCCAGCGCCTCGCCCACGCGGCCCGTCCCCTGCGGATTGGGCTGGCCAGCAGCAGGCGATAGGCCTGGGCGGTGGTGGCAAACCCGGGGGGCACCGCCACGCCGGCTGACGCGAGCCGGCGCACCAGTTCGCCGAGGGAGGCATTCTTGCCGCCCACCTGGGCAATGGAGGTGAGGCCCACGGCCTCAAACGGAACAACCAGCGTCGGCATGGCCGCCTCGCAGCTGCAGCCTCACCACTCTGACCAGATCTGCAGCCGACGGGCACCCCTGGTGACGCCACTTAAACTGATCATGTACTTATCTGACCGTTGATTCTTCGTCGCACCCTGTCCCTGCTGAGCGCGCCGCTGCTGGCGGCGGCCACCCTGGTGACGGTTGGCCAGGCCCCGGCGCCACAGCCGGCTCTGGCGATCCCCGAAGCCGAAGCGGTCAAGAAGCTGTCGGTGATCCCGGTGTTCCTGATCACCAACGATCAGGGGGTGCCGCTACCGATCCCCCGCGACAAGACCCTGATCCTGCCGCTGTACCTGGAGCGCAGCCAGGCCGATCGCGAACTGGCGAACTTCAACAAGGCCAATCCGCAGCTCAAGGCGCAGGTGCTGGCGATCCCGCTCAACGTGGCCACCGAAAAGGTCGAAGAACTCAACAAGCAGCTTAAGGATGGCCGCACCCTGGTGGCGCCGATCGTGAGCCGTGACCAGGACCGCGCCCAGGCGATTGCGATCCTCAAGAAGCAGGGACTAAGCAACAAACAGATTCAGAAGGGACTAAATACGCCTGTTTTCTTCACGAAACCATTTTTAACGATTGACACCCCCGAGGGCAAGCGAGGGGTTTTCTTTTTCCACTATGACCAGTTGCAGAAGGCTCTCGCAGGGACACCTAAGTCCGAGAATCTTGAGCCGCGAGCTGCGGATCTGACAGCAGCACTACGAGAAGTAATTAAAGCAGCAGATGATGTGTTTGTCTTCTACCCCACACCCGATTATTTTGACATAGTCAAAAGACAAGGTAATTCAGAAAATACAACCAAGCTTCCTGAGGAACGTCTTACAAAGCATGAGCCACTTAATCAAGGGAATCCCGGCCCCCTCAGAAGCGCAGAAATACCGATCCAGGAACACAATCCATTAATACGAAATGAAAGGATGTCCACGCTAGGTTATACAGCCGAATCGCTACCATCGCCAGACCCGATAAAACTCAACGAGTCTTCGATTGCTCAGATCGCAAGGTCAATAACTTTGCGAATCGAAGGTGCTACCCAGGGGTCTGGCGTCATGATCCAAAAAAACAATACAACTTATAAATTTTTAACGGCATGGCACGTACTCGCCGATCAAAAAAAGGTGAGGGTTTGGTCGTCATTACGCCAGACGGAAAGCAGCATTTTGTAGATTTCACGAGCATCAAGAGAGTTAAAAAGTACGACCTTGCAGAAGCTGCTTTTAAAAGCAACGAATCTTACAAAGTTGCCAATGTTGGAAAGCCACGAAACGTTGACATTGGGAGCAAGGTATTTGTATCAGGATTTGCCCTTCCTTCAAGGGCAGTAAACTCTAGGCCAATGCGCTTTCTCAAGGGAGATATAATTGCAATATCAACAGAGCCGATCGAAAAAGGCTATCAATTACTTTATTCAAACCAAACCTTACCGGGCATGAGCGGAGGACCCATTTTGAATATCAATGCCGAATTGATAGGGATACACGGCCAAGGAGAAGCAGATTCGGTAAAAATTACTGAGCAAGACAATGTCTACGTCAAAACAGGCGCCAATCAAGGAATACCAATTGAATTTTATTTTCCTATTAAATAGCCTCCCAGGTCATAACAACTGATTTTTTAAATGCACAATCAAGAGCGGTTCGATCAAAAAAGCGACTCCTGACTGGACATTAGCCAGGTCACATGCGAAAATTTATAGGTCCGTACTATGACACTGCAATGACCTCAAAGTTTGCGGTACGTATCGCGATGGCAATAGCTTCTGGGGCCTTTGCTCTTCCAATGGCCGCAATTGGTCAAACACCAACACCTCAACCTGCAGCCAACAGCAAGCCAGCATCTATGGAGGTGATGAACTCAATGACGCTTGCAGCCGCTGTTAGCGCATGTGAACTGGCCATTGGAGCAAAACTTCCACTCCAAACAGCAGTCTTAGCGTCATCTTCAGCGATTTCATTTGTAGTAACAAGTCAATTTGGGAGCAAAGTAGACAACTCGCCAAAGCTCCAGCCGGAACAAATATTAAACGGGGCAATTATACAAACTGTTGTCCCGATCAAAGGAGGATGCTACACAAAGCTAAATGACACAGACAAAAAGTTTGTCGACGAAGTCATCATGCAGGCACAGAAGCAAATGGGAAGCAAAAAAAATTAGCCCAAACGCTAAACTTAAACACTACACAAGCGATTATCCATTCATTTATTAGTATCAGGCAGGGCCTGAGCCAGCAGGCCCGCAGCCATCAGCACCCCACCCAGCGCCAGGGCCAGACTGCGGTTGGCGGCGGCAGGGCCATCGGCCCACACCCCGGCGGCCATGAAGGCGCCGCCCAGCAGCAACGAGGGCACCAGCACGATGCCTTTGGCGGTGCGGTTCAGGCTCATGGGCCGCAGTCTGGGAGCAGGGACCCATAGCCCGCCGCCACCAGATCGCTGGCCACATCGGTTTGGCGATCGAGGCGTTGCACCTGGGCCACCAGGGTGCCCTGGTCGACGCCCTGGGGCCTGAGGTTGACCCGGGTGCGGCGGGGCAGTTCGCGCCGCAGCCAGTCGGTGGCTGCCGACTGCTGATCTGAGCCGAGCTCGAGACAGGCCAACTCGACGCGATAGCTGCGGTTCTGATCACCCACCTGCAGCAGGCCGGCGCTGCGCACCTGCAGCACCTCGGCGGCGGCCGCCTGCTGCGGGGCCAGCCCCAGGCCCACGAGCATCAGCAGGCCAAGGCACAGACTGCCCAGCGCGCCAGCCAGCCGCCCGTGGCCCCAGCGCATCGGCATCAGAGCCGAGCACCGCAGCTGGGGCAAAACAGATGGGCGCTGGCGGTGGTGGAACCGCAGCTGCCGCACTGGCGGCTGGTGTCGATCGCCAGCTCCGGATGGCTGGGCAGACCCACCATCTGGGCGTTGCTGGCACCGGGGGGCACCATCGGGTAGCAGTTTTCATTGCGCCGCACCCGCACATCGATGAAGGCCGGGCCGGGATGGGCAAGGGCTTCAGCCAGCTGCTCGCGCAGGCGGGAGCGCTCATTGATGTGCACCCCGCGCACGCCGAAGGCCTCGGCCAGGGCCACGAAATCGGGCATGCCCCCGGTCATCTCCGAGGCGCTGTAACGCTCCTCGTAGAAGCTCTCCTGCCACTGGCGCACCATGCCCTGCCAGCCGTTGTTGAGCACCACCACCTTCACTGGAAGGTTGTACTGGCTCAAGGTGCCGAGCTCCTGAATGTTCATCAGGATCGAGGCGTCGCCGGCCACACAGATCACCTGTTCGTTGGGGAAGGCGGTCTGCACACCCATGGCGGCTGGCATGCCGAAGCCCATGGTGCCCAGGCCGGCGCTGCTGATCCAACGGCGGGGTCCGTTGCGCAGGTACTGGGCCGCCCACATCTGGTGCTGGCCCACATCAGTGGTGTAGAAGGCCGACGGTGCCAGATCGCGCAGGGCGATCACCACCTCTTGCGGGGCAATTTCCCCTTCCGGAGCGGGCACCACGAGGGGGTAGTGCTGTTTCCAGGAGGCGATGCGATCGAGCCAGGCCTCGGTGTGGCCCTGGGAGTCTTCACCGCTGGAGCGCTGCAACAGCTGATCAAGCGCTGCGGCCACATCACTGACCACGGCCACATCGGGCACACGCGTCTTGCCCATCTCGGCGGCATCGATGTCGATGTGGATCACCTGGGCCCGTGGCGCAAAGCCATCGAGCCGGCCGGTGACCCGATCGTCA
>Ga0194133_10006676_pt1 | contig 14097 bp, 26 predicted proteins | sample TA2KigOf40mmetaG_FD_155448 | JGI IMG/M metagenome (GOLD analysis project Ga0194133, IMG submission 155448) | Freshwater microbial communities from Lake Tanganyika, Tanzania - TA2015055 Kigoma Offshore 40m | ecosystem: Environmental > Aquatic > Freshwater > Lake | place: Tanzania: Lake...
TATGGGGGGGGTGTATGGGGCTTGTGCGGGGGCGGGACTTATGTTAAGGTTTGTCGCAAGAGGATAGTTCTAAACCACCCTTCGGGACTGTCCTGCTTAAAACCTAATTGGTAGACGACGACCTCTGATTAGGTAAAAAGAATCGCGGGTTTGAGTTTCACCTCACTCAAACCCGCGATGTCTTTTCTCGCTGGCGGCTATACGCCACCGTCAAAGTTTTAGAAGGGGGTTTCCCAATCCCCGTCGTTAAATTGGAACAAGATATCCAATGCGACACTGCGCCGATGCTGTGCCTCGGGGGTGTGGATTGGCCACCGTTCGACGGTGGTGCATCCACCATCAAAGAAGTCCTCCAATCCTTCCTCCGTTCCGCATTGCGAACAAACCATCCACGTGGGTGAGTCTTTCGTCCTGCTGTTGCGCGACACCGCCCCTGGATATTCACCCCATTGTTCGTTGTTGGGGACGAGTCCCTCGCATCTCGGACATATGTTCTTCTCCATCATCCTTTCCATCAGGACTTTCGTGGAATTTTTCATGATGCGCCCTCCGTGCTTTGTCTGTATTTTCTTTGATAGTTCATTTCTTTGACGCGAATTGCTTCCGCCCGTTCTTCTGCCGTCCCTATTTCATCCTCAAAGGACTCCATGATGCCCGGTAGATGGAACTGTAGTTGCGTGTTGACCGCCTCCAATAGTTCGTCCATCGTCGTGATGCCGTCTATCTTGAGTTCGGTCTTGGTGTTGCCCTTGTTCATCTTGCCCAAACGGGTCATTTTGAGTTGATTGCCCTTACGGGTTCTCGACAGGGTTAACCTGATTGTTTCTTTTATTTGGTTGTTTGCCATTGGTTTATCTTTCTGTTTATGTTTATGTTTATGGTGTTACGCCACCGTCAAAGTTTTATATCTTGTTGTCCACTAAATACCTGTTCGCCGCATCCATGCCGACCTGTATTACTTTGCTGATGGGGAGGAACGACGCCAATGCGTCGCCGTAGACTTCGCCGTTTTTGTCTATTGACTCCCTGACCATGCGTTCGAGTAAATCGCCGTTGAACGCGACAATGATTTGACCCTGCCATCCCGAGACTATCGGTTCAATGCTTTCTTTGTCCGCGAAACTTTCGGATGGTGCGGTGATGAAGGTCAACTCCTTGCCTTTATCGTTGACCATTCGCATTAAGACATCGGGGTCGTCATCCATGTATTCAAACATTCTGTCTTTCATTTTATCATTTTGCTTTCTGTGGCTATGCGCCACCGTCAAAGTTTTATAAAGCCACTTCGTTTAGAAGTGGTAGTCCCACACGACCAAGAACTGTTTGTCGGGGTTTTCTTTGATGCGCTTCTTGAGTGCGTCCGTCGGTGTTTGGTATTCAACCGTGTCGAAGAAATTCGTCTCCGACCCGAACTTGCCGTCAAGTAGGGAAACTAGTTTCCCTGCCCTGAATGTCGCCAACGCTTTGTCCAACTTCTCGTGTCGTTCGCTTTCGGTCAATTCCTTCAGTGGTGTCTTTTTGTCCGAGAGTGTTTCCCAACGGTATTCCTCGTTAGTCGCCAAATCCTCTAGGGTGATGTGCCCCACCTGTTCCAAGAGTCTTTTCTTAGTGCCCTCGGTAAATCCCACGAACTGTTTCACCGTTTTCATGAACAGTTTCGGGTCGTCGGTGTATTTCAAGACCGAGTTTGGGACGATATCTGACCAACGCCCACCCAACTCGTTCCAATCCGACCATTGCGCGTTGTATTCGTTGAATGTTTGGATTTCCTGAACTGCGTCATCTGCGTCGTTTGCTTCGCAAACCAACACTATTCCGATATGCATATTGCTCCTTCGTCTAGTAAATATCTATTACATATTGTAATAGGCGTGGGGGTATTATGCAACCCCTGCACGCAACATTTCTTCAATTTCTTTCAATGGTTTCGGGGTGAATGAGAGGTCTCTCTCTATCGCAGGGACGCCGTTGAACACGGTGACTTCTGCTAGTTCTGTGAGGGAGAAATATCCGTATTCAACCTCGAACCCCTTGACGAGACCGAAACACATGTCCACTCCGTCAAATTCCACCACATACCACGACCATCCCGAGTATGGGGAGAAGTATTTGACATAGACGGTTTTGTCCTCGTGTGGGGTTTCCTCCGTCTGATACAACTTCGGTATTTGTTTTTTGATTGACTCCGTCATCAACTTGTGACGACGCAGACCCTCGTTTGCTTCCTTCATTACTTTCCTCCTGTTTGTTTGATTTGCAAAGGTAACTTGCTTGCTTTTGTCCCCTTGAGGATTAACCCGAGATGACCGACCAACGCTTCCAACTGTTCCTCGGTCGCATTGCTTGACAACAACCCGACGACAAATTCTGTGGAGTTGTCGCCCCACAGATATTTGCTGTAATCCACGATTGTTTGTTCCAACTCTGTTCGAGTCATCATGCTCCCACTTTTTCCCTGAGTGCTTCTTGGAAGTCTGCAGGAACTGCAAGGATTGCCTGCTCATACATCCTGTCTGAAATGGTGCAGAGTTCTTCTGCCTGCTTCTCGTATGCCTCGTCATAATTTGACTCGTCATCGTCTACATCAAAGGACGGATATTCGCTGTCAATACTTGTCAACATGTTGCCATCTTGAATGACCGTAATCCCAACGAACCCCATCCCACCTTCCTCGAAGAAGTTCACAAACACGAGATTTGGGAACTGCTCGGATATGTTGACGAGACCTGCCGTCATCGGTGACCATGCTGTCGTGTAATTAAACGCGATTTGTTTGTTTGATTTGTGGACGAGTGAGACATCGTAGTCGCCCCACTTAGTGCCCCAATTATGGTTGCACCACCCATACCAATCGCTCGCCCCATACTTTTCAATCATCTCGGGTCGTTGCGTGAAGTTCGCAGGAAGTCCTGAGAGTTCCTCAGGACATGGGAACAGGTTGTCCATGATTGAGAACTTGACTTTTTCGTCTTGGATGAGTCTGACATCGGAAACTTTTTCAAAGAAAGACGCGAGTTCCGTCTCGTCCCCGACAATCGTGAGTGTGTTATTGCATTCATTTGGCATTTCTATTCCTCCTAGTTTGTTTAGTTGTTTATGTTTAGGGTTTCCCCCACCGTCAATAATTTAAACGGTGGGTGTTGCACAGTTGTTTAGAACTGTCGTGTGTCTACGGGTGCACCGATTATGAAGGTGATTGCCGAGTCCTCTTCCATGAATTGGACTCCACCGATGTTGTCATACCATGCGTCTTTGTCTGCTATGACGATTTGAGTTTCGGGGTCGTGCCCTTCTAGGAACTTAATCAGTTGTTTCACGGTCATCTTGCCGTGAATCGACTCTTCGTATCCCGTTTTTATTGTTTTCATTGTTGAACCTCTTCGTTCATTTGTAGTAGTGTTTCTATTGCTTCGTTCCCTGCGTGAAGATTTGTTCATCATGCCACCGCGGTTGTTTCTTTGTTGAATTGCTTCCACGCAGAGACAAACTCGTCGCCGTCTTTCTCAAACATCAAGGTATCGCCCTCTTGTTTTTCGTGTTCGCCGATATGGATGAGTTGCGCCATGCGTGCTGTCGCCTCTGAAAGGTTGTCAAATTTTTCCTCCCAAACATTCGCGACATAGTCGCCCCAAATCAGAACGAACTCGTTGAACATGTCCGACTCCGTGTCAGTGCCAACCACATACATTTCGCAATTGTCCGTGTATAACTCGAACATGATTGTTCCGACAGGATATTTCTGTTGTATTCCTTCTTTTATTGACATATCGCTTTTCCTTTTGTTTAGTAGATTTAATAACTTACACACCCATTATAGGGGGCGTCTGTGACAAAGTCAACCTTATTGCAAAAAATGTTTGATTAGGTCATTATCCCCCAAAACTGCCGTTTCCTTGCTGACTATCTCGTCCTCAATCTCGGTCGCCAATCGACCTATTTCCCCCTCAAGAAGGTCATACGCCTCCTGCATACTGCAAGTCACATAATCCCAATAGTCGTCCTGTTGCTCCTCAATGGGGGTCTCAAGAACCCTTTTAACGAGACGAGTCGCCAATGCGTTCCTCAATTGGTTGAGTTGCGTATAGGTCAAGGTCACGGTCGCTATATGTTCATTGTTCTTATTAAGCATGAATTCCTCCTAGTTTGTTGAATGCTTACACCCCTATTACGGAACGAACCCCCCAAAGTGTGCACTCCAACAACAAGATTTTTTCCCTTTCCCCCACACGCCTGAGGGTCGATGGGGTGCGCCTGCTGTGGCTATACGCCACCGTCATAGTTTTGGAAGCCCCCAAATCGCGACGACGCCAAGCCGTGACAGTCCCGATGCGTGGTCTAGTGGCTGACAGCCCCGTGCTTCGGGGAACATCGGCGGGACTGTGCTGGCGAACAAGTGTTCGCGGGGCTATTGTTGCGGGTATGGCACATTCAAGAAACGAACGGTGGGGGGAACATTTCTCCGCACTTCAGCAATACACATCGCGGGTCGGAACTTCGATGACCCCAACGACCCATGTTGAACTATTCGGGGGCAAAATGATTGCGATTGGTGCGTGGGTCGCCTATAACCGTCAGCGTCAACGAGCGGGCACTCTGTCTCGGGAGCGTGAACAGGCGTTGTCCGCTCTTGCGGGGTGGAAGTGGGATAGACAACAACCTGGCAGGCGATACGACAAGGGTCGTGATGTCGTGATTCTTGAAAGATATTCTCAGGGCGTGTCCGCGAAAAAACTAGCGGACGAGTTTGGTTTGTCTCGTCAGCGTGTGCATCAAATTGTCAAACATAAAGTGAGTCAATAATTTCGTGGGTCAATCGTGGAAGCGTGGCGAACGAGACAACAGAAATAATTTCCGTGCCCCTAAGGTCGCCGATGATGATGATTGGTCGGACAAACGGATTCGAGACGGGGAGAATGCCTTGAAATTTTTTAATGCATTGTTCGGATTTTTTTTCTTGACCTGCATCTATACGGTCGGGTTTTATTTCGGGCTCACGGCTCTCGGGTTGGAATCTTTGCAATACTCGGACGCTGTAATCGTCTCTGCGTCTTTCGTTGCCATAAGGTATGTTGACCAAGTGGTCATCGACAAGTCCAAGAATCAGTAGAGACACTACACGGCGGGCAACCGCAAGGAGACGGTCGCCCGCCGTTAGCGGAGCGAACTAAAGGGTGAAAGGAGAAAAGTCCCTTCAATGCTCTAGCATTCAGAATAACACATGGTGTTGTGTTAACCTGAAGCGATTGGGTTATCCCAATCGCCTGCCCATTGTCTTTAGGTAGGTTTCTTTCCACGATTGCGGATACCAACGCTGAGGTGTCTTGCCCAATTTGAGTTGTTTCAAGACCTCAATCCCGTCCTTCATATTCCGTGCAACGAATACTTTGCCCTTCAAGGATTCCTTGATGCAATCCATTGCGAGTAGGTCGTGATAACCGCCCCATGCACCGTGACTACCTAGACCGTGAACCGCTCCGTCCGTCACCCAAACAATCGGGGTCGATGCGCTCTTGCGTTGCTTGATTGCCCAACGAATCGCCTCACCGTCCACGCCGTTGCCACCGTTGCGCTCGGGAAGTTTGTCCACCATTTTGCCGTTCTCTGCGAGAACCAACAAATTGTCTTTGATGTTGTCTTTGTCTGCCGAATACATCGCAACGGTGCAACCTGGTGCTTGCTCGGTGATATCCATGATTTGTTTTGAGTTCAATTGCATTGAACCCGAACCGTCAATCAGGACGATACCGCCGTTGCCACGCTTCGTTTTGTCAAACACTCGCTTCTCGGGGTCTACGAGTGCGTTGCCAATCCTGCGTGGGTTGCGACCTATCGGTGACGCAATACGCTTGCGTCCAAGACCGCCTTTTGCCCTGCGTGTCATCGGTAGGTGTTTCACTTTGAGTTTGCCCCATTGTGGAACACTTGTCGGTGACGCTCCGCGTTTTGGTTCAATCGGTTTGATGTCTTTGTGTATGTCTTTTGCTTTTTGGTTCGTCGCCTTGTTTGAGGGGTCGCCGTCTTTCTCGTTTTCTTTTTTACCGTCTTTGTTGTCGTCGTTTTGCGACTCGCCTTGCTTGTCGCCAACGACTTCATCTTGAGGTTCAACTTCTGCGAGACGCTCAACCCACTCTGCGATTCGTTCGGTGTGTGCGAATCCCAACGGTGCAAGACCACTTGCAGGGTCACGCTCAGTAGAACCGAGAGTGCCCGTCTTGTATGCCTTGTCCATTTCTTTCTCAACACGCTTCACGATGCCTCGAAGGGTGGTTGCCCACGCCTTATTGACCCTGCGAACGCCTGTGAGGAAGTCTTTGCCACCGCCACAATGTGCATAACCAACCGCCGTCAATACGCAATTCGCCCAATCTTTGCGTTCTGCGAAACGCATACCTGTTGGGAGTTCCGTGCCGTCGCTCAGGACATCTGTGTCAAACCCCGCCTTGCGGACAAGATAGTTGACACGAACTTCCTCAACGACTTTCATCGCCGAATCACTTGCGATATTGCGCTCAATCCATTTCGGATAATCGTGTGCGGGTGAGACCCGTGCGTGCATCATTTCGTGCGCTCGGATAACTCGGTCTACTTGTTCGTCCGCAACGGGGACACGCATCTGCCGACCGATAATGTCGGTGAACGGGTTGCCTCGTGCGGGTTTGCAAGTGTCGATTACCCAATCGCCTTGTTGCTCTTTGGTGATGTCTTTACGCCCCAACATCTCGGGGAGTGGAAGTATCTTTGTTTGCTCTTTCATTTTTTCTCCTTGTTTAGTAGATTTAGTTTTTCCTACTTGCCCCCCACTTTAGGTGGGGGGTGTAGTGGGGTTGATTAGACCGCAACCTTGTTGATTGCGATTGCGTCTATGAACGATTGCGCTTGCGAACCGAACACAAGTCGTGCCGATTCGTTGTCGCCCAAACTCTTGCGGAGTTTGTCAAACGCAAAGAAAGTTCGCAACGAGATTCGTCGGTCACCCGCGTCTGCCATGCGAACCGCATACTCACGCAAGTCTGCCGACAATCTTTTCAATGCGTCAGGGTGCGGTTGGTTGATGCGGATACACACGGGGAATCTGTCCTTGAGTGCCTCGGGAAGTTCATTCATGTTCTCAATGTTCGTGGTCATGACGACCGAGAATCCGTCTTTCGGACGAACGATGCGACCGTTGTCGGGGTTCTCCCATTTTGCCGACTCGGGGGAGTCGGTCATTGCGAGAAGTGTTGCGAATACATCGCCACCCGCCTTGTCGATTTCATCAATCACGAGACGACCGCCACGAGTGCCGTCGCCTTGCCATGCCTTGACCGCCGAACCTTCGTTCCATGACCAACCGCCGTCACCGTTCATCTTGTAATGACCCGTGACATCTGCGTTTGTCATGTCCTCGGTGCAAATAAGTCGCCATGCCCCTGCGGTGACATCACCGTAGTTGAGACCCGCGAAAGTTTTGCCCGTGCCTGGAACTCCGAACAGAATTACTCGGTCAATGCCTGCGTTGAGTGCGTTCTCAACATCTTGCCAACATTGTGGTAAGTCTTGTCGGACTTCTTTTTTGGTTGCTGTTGCCATTTTTGTTTCTCCTTGTTGTTAGTTTTTAGTTTGTGTAATTACTTCTTGCCCCACACATTACCTTGAGGGTGTTGTAGGGTTTCGGTGTGGGGTGGTTGCCCACCCCCACCACAACTTAATTACGCACTTTTCCTTGCGGATTGTGCGGTCTCGTTGACCGATTCTTTGCTCAGGTCATAGACTCGCACCGATTCAACCGAGGTGAGGGTCGTGACCGCATCTGCAACATCGCTCTTGATGTCACCGAGTTCTATTGCGGACTTGAACTTCTTTCCGTCCACATCGACCTTCGTGACTTTCTTGAACAATTTGTCAGAGACAAGACCTTTCAACACATCAACCGAATACTTCGGTCGTTCGCTTTTGACAACCATGACTTTTTGGTCATCAACAATGTTGAAGTCCACGCCGTTCTGTGAGAACGATTCTTTCATGATTGCTTCTGCTTGTGCCAACGCTTGCTCCGCAATCTCAACCGCTTTTCGTGCGGAAAGATATTGCTTCGTTGCTTCTGTGATTTTTGCTTTACTCATTTTTATTTCTCCCTTTGTTTATTTGGTTTATTTCCTGACTCCACCATTATCGTTCGAGGGTGTTGTAGGGTTTCCTACACTCGGATTATGTTGGTGTCTATTCCTTTTTAATACTTGTCTTTCATGATAGTAGCCATTTCATTAAATTGCAACTATTTTTAGAAAGATTTTTTCTTGATACTTTTATATGAATTGGTATCACCCCACAACCTAGATGAGGGGTGTTGCACGGTATCGCCCCACCCCAAACACTTGTTCGCCCCCCCCGCTATACGCCACCGTCGTAGTTTGCGAGGTGTCGAATCGCGCCGTCGTGGGCGCGGGCGCGGGTGAGCCCCGCCCGCATGAGGCAGATGCGGGACTATTGCTAATTAACAATGGTTGCGAATTAGCCCCGCTTGTGTTTCCTTCTTCGGGACTGCGGGGTTAAAAGAGCGAGTCTTGTTTCTTCAGAAGTGCAGGAGATTCGATACAAACTTTATGCGCCCACCCCACAGGATTTGATGGGTGGTGAACGACCCCGACAAACTTGTCCCCCTTGACTTCAACCCACCCGACAACTCGGGCTACGGTCGCCATTGTCTCGGTGTTGAGGTCGCCGTTGCACAGCGAGCATTTAAGCATCACGAGACAGAAGTCTAACTATTGACTGCTTCCTTGTCCATGCACGAGAACATCAAAAACAACCTGATGTCCAAAAGAAGGTCTGTTATTTCCGATGTCGCCACGAGTTGTTGCCCTGAAATGCTGTTCAACGCCTTGTCAACCATGTCGGTCGCTTGCAGGATTTGTTCGTTAGTTGCCATGTCTCGGTTTGATTATCGGTAAATAGTTTATCGCATATTCGACCGTGTGCGCCCGACAAACGATGTGGTCGTTGTAACGAGACAAGGGTGTGTTGCAGTTCTCCCACGCACAACGCCTAACCCCGTTGCTGTCAACAACGGGGGTCAGGTCTTTTTTGATTACAGGTTGAGGTGATTTACTCATGTGATTTCTTTCCAAAACTCATCATCTTTGATGAGTCCTGACGCTTGCAGTATCGCTTCATCTAGGTCGTGGTGAACGCAGTTCAACCAACCGTCCTCAATGCCGTCTCCGTATGCGTATAGGTCAAACCATGCGTTGTTATCCCACTCAATACGCCCTGCGTCAACCGCCTTCCACAACTTCTTGTCGGTGTTGAGACCTGCCCCCACAAGTTGGTCAGAGTATCTGATGACTTCTGGGTCGTCTCCACGCTCGCGTGCTTCTGCGCTATCCCACAGGTTGATACGCATTTTACCGTCACAGAACACACGGATTAAACGGTCGCCCATTATGACGCTCGCCGTGTGTTGATGTGCGTCTGCGTCCCAAACATAGAACGCAGGGTCTTTTTTTGCGGATATGTCTCGTTTCCACACTTCGTAGGTGATTTCGAGGGTAGGTTTAGTTTTCATTATTTGGTGTCCTTTCTAAGAACATCTTTTGCGTATCCGATTATGCCTGAACGCAACTCCTCGTTGAACACATTCCACAGGTAATCCGACGACAAAATATATTGCCCCAACTCCTCAAACTGTTCATCGGTGAAAGTGCTTGCTATTTGGTATGGGTCGGTGTATCCACTGGTTATTCGTTCTTCTACTTCTTCACGCAACGCTTTGCCACTAAATGCCATTGTGTTGCCGTGGGTTAATCCGTTGTCGCTCACAGGACTGCCGTATTTTTCTCCGAGTTCAGATGCGGTGCTGTCGTTGCCACCGTTCTGCCACTCTTGCAGTAATGCTTTGCCTTCTTTATTTAGTTTGTCCGTATCAACTATGACCGTGCCTTCAAGTTCACAGACCGTGCCATCGTTGATGTTGATTACCAACTTGCTCATTTTTATTTCTCCTTTTCTAGTAGTTAATGAAACAATACCCAAAGGGTGTAGCGAGGATGTTTAGTCCTCGTCTCCATAAATGAACTTTGCTTGCTCAAACCAATGCTCCTCGAAGTCCTCTTCGTCATCAAGGTGTCCGTCTACATCAAACCATCGCATGACGGTTCTGAGTAGGTTGTCATAGTCCCCTGATGTCGCTTCACTACGGAACACTTCTACTTGGTCTGCGTGACCATTTCGTTTGAGTGCTCGGGTGCAACGCCCCAAGATAGAGAACGCATTACCGTCCTCGCCCACCAACCTGACTTTGATGTTTGGATATTTAGGTTCTGTGATATTCATTTGTTTCCTCCTTTTATTTAGTTGTTTGTCTTTGCCATGGATACAACCGACCACTTCGGTTCGGTCAAGTCGTGGTTCTCGTCGTAGAACCCGTCATCGCCCCATTGGACATCACGCACCCAAAAATATTGCCTGCTTGCCGTGGTCGCGGTGATGACATAGTTCGTGGTAACACCACGAAACTTGCGACCAACGATGTCTCCGTGTTTGAGATTTAGTCTGTCTTGTTTGCTAATCATTTGTATTGCTCCTTATGTCTAGTTGTTTATCTTGATTAAACATTACTTCGAGGGTGTAACAAGGTTGTTACGCTCGCCCACCTTTGCTTTTTGGGACTAGTTCGTCAAACTCCTTTTCGGTGAGTTTGATGTTGTGAAGTGCGAAACTCTTTTTCAGTTCCTCAACCAACTTGTTCATTTTTTCTGTTCGTTGTTTTTGTTCGTTCATATTACTATTACGGTATGAGTATACTAAAATGTGTGGTGTTTTTACAACTTTTTTCAGAACCTGTCTGATACGGCTTCGTCGTCAATGCCCGCGAACCAAAGTCGATAGACGGCTATCCGCCACCGTCATGGTTTCGGGGAACACAAACCTCTCCGTCGGACAAAACACCATGCAGTCCCGACAACACACATAGCGTATTCGCTATAGCCCCGCAACATATGTTTTGATGCGGGACTACAAACAAAAAATACCCCGCCTCGCGGGGAGACGGGGTATTCGTTTCGTTCTAGGTTTATTCCCCAAACGGTTGGACGGTGATTTCGTGGGACACTTTTTCTACTTGCCACCCGTAGTGGTCGGACAGTAGTGTGCCTGCATTTGCTATCGCCTGCTCATCAGATGCCCCATAGACATTTACCGTGAGACAAAAATAGTCCCCGACAAACTGAACCGTTCTGAGTGTTTCGGTAGGTATCGCTACCCATGTGCCTTTGCCTTCGCTCAAACTCATTGCTTGCCTGCTTTCTCTCGTTGATTCGAGGCATCTGCTTTTACGCAGATGCTTTGCTTTCTTCAACCTGATGAAAACGGTCTCCTGCTTCTTCCACAAGTCCGAGTTTGCCTCCGTTGTCCCATTTGACATGGACAGTTCCGAGGTCATCAACCGCATAAACCGTCCCCTTGTCTCCTGCTACGAGTTTTGTGTATGCGTCATCAAGATGGTCTAGTTGTATGCGCTTGCCAACGAGGGTCGTTCGCAAATACATTATGCGCTGTGTCCGATTATCCATTTGTTTCCACCTTCTCTCCTACTTTCTCTTTGAGTGCTTGCTCTATCTCGGTGTATGCGCTGTCATTCACCAAGATGTGTTCGTGTGCTTCTGCCACTTCCGCCCACGCCTTATCGCTGATATCGACTAACCCAATGAACGCTGTGTCCTTTGCAAAGTCGTGTCGCTTAGTGATATGGAAGTGTTCTTTGAGGTAATACTCGTAAACCACAGGTTGGTCAAGGTCTTCAACCTTGAACAAGTGGTCAATGAGTTGTCTTACTGTTGTCATTGTCTGCCTTTTCTTTCTCTCGTTGATACGAGGCGTGATGAGATTAACTCACACGCTCAATGAACAAAAACCCCGCACCATTACCTTCGGGGTCTCGTGAAGGGACGACAACCGTGCCGTCCGTGAACACGACCGCCATTGCATAGTCTTCATGCTTGAAGTCCCATGCGAAAAGTTCGCACTCGTATTCGTCCAATGGTCGCACCGACTTTATTGTCTTGCCGACAAGTGAACCGAAGTCGCGTTCAATGTATGCTTTTTTCTCCAACCACTCTTTGGTGATTTTTGTTCTTTGTGTAGTTGTCATTTTTATTTCTCCTGTTTAGTTGGTTTATTTGTTTTAACTCTACTTCGAGGTTGTCGCAAGGTTATCCATTCCACCTAAACTTGCGACACTCGTTGCGGTTCGCTTCACGCTTACGGTTCTTGAAGGTGCTCGCTTTGGTTCGTGCACCGTCCGCAAACGCTTGACGGTCTGCTTCGTTCCATTTTTTACGGTTCATGTCATACTCCTATCTGCACTCGTGCTTCATCGCCTGCTCAACTTGCTCAGATGTTTTGTGCTCGGTCGTTATTTTAGTTCGCTTGCCACACCTTGCACACACCTTGATGTATTCGGTCATACCTTGTGCTATCTGATATGGGTGTATCGGGGTGTTGCCGTGCGTCCGTTCGTTGAGATAAACGGTGATGAATACTTCGCAGTTTTGACAACCGATGATTTTGATGTCATGTTTGTCAGTTGGTGCTACCTTTGGAAAGAAGTCAAACTTGAAGTGTCTGCACTTCTCGCACTTGTCATCATGCTTGCGAACTTTGGTGAGTTCTATCTCGCCTTTGACAACTTCTTGCCATGTTGATTCGAGAATACCTTTGATTCTCGCTTGCTCAATGAGATGATTTCTTACAGCCCATTCAGCATATGGCTTGACGATTTTTGTGTTTTGCTTTTTTGTTTTACCCATTTTGTTTACTCCTTTTTAGTAGGTTTATTAACTTATACCTATCATCTTATACAAAGGGTGTTCGGAGTTGCAACTATTCAGGGCAGTTTATAGAAACTTTTTTCAGGTAGTCAGGCGACCACTCAGAGTGGCAACCACCTACAACCACTCAGAGTGATGACCCAACCACTCGAAATCACCAACACAAAAACCACAGACGGCTGTCGGCTATCCGCCACCGTCAAACCTTCGGGGAGTCAATAAATCTCCTTTCTCATTGCGCCGGCGCGAGAGGCAGTCCCGCACAGCGAAATTTGCGGTCGGGACTCTCAATTTCGCCATCTTCGGACGGGACTCCGACGAGCGTTTCCCCGCAACTAGTTGTAGGCTTCGAGTATGTCAATGCCCTTCAGGACTCAACCTCGCTCCCATAATTTGCAGATATCTGAAGTGATAAGGAGTCTCGCTTACGATGAACACGAACTATTCGACAATGACGACGCTATTCTTGCCCCCGTTAAGCATCGTGATTATCCCGTGATAACGATATGCGACTCTAAATTGGGTAAGACTATCCATAAATCCGAGACGCACTCGCTCAGAGAGACGCTCATGACATGGGCACGCCTTCACGCCGACGATATGGCTCGCTATTGGTGCGAACTATTGGCAGATATGCAAATAGCCCGCCTACCGTAAAGATAGACGGGCTATTCGAGAATGGTGCTTAGTTAGGATTATTCCACATACTTCGCCCGCTCATACCATTGCGGGGTTAGTAGTTCACCTATCTCACGCCTCTCGCTCATTAGGTCGTCAATGACGCACTTACGGTAAGTGATTCGCTCGTCGTCGCTCCATATTTGCCAAGTGTCGTAGTCCGAATCCTCCCAAGTGCATAGAAATTGATACCATACCCCTAGTCGGTCTTTAACGAATTGCGCGTGTCTCATATTGCGTATCTCCCTTATCTAGTTTGTTTATTTAATCGGCTCACGCCTTGTGCCTAGTTGCCCTATGACGGGCGACCCCTTCGAGGGCTAGGCGACTCACCTAGTGAGTGTCTTACATTGATACCACTTCATATTCTTCACGCACGCCATGCCCGCCCATTGCAATGCAGGTAATGCGCTCGTAAAGTTCACGGGTTTCACCGCTCAGGGTGAGAGGGTCTGCCAAGACATTCAGAGTGTCATTCTCAAACTTCGAGAACGCACCTTCGGAGTATCGTGCGACATTCTGAGTGAGAATCATCGCAAACGGATAATTGATTCTGTCGTAAAGTGTGTAAGACTCTGCGAAATATCCCCGACTATTCTCGTAGTTTGCGAAT